>Ga0210099_1000331_pt1 | contig 16543 bp, 10 predicted proteins | sample Joice_ThreeSqA_D_4_FD_184872 | JGI IMG/M metagenome (GOLD analysis project Ga0210099, IMG submission 184872) | Wetland microbial communities from San Francisco Bay, California, USA, that impact long-term carbon sequestration - Joice_ThreeSqA_D2... | ecosystem: Environmental > Aquatic > Marine >...
TCTTCAAGGAGGGTGACGCGGTATTTTTCTACAATGGCGGCATCGGCGACGAGCCGGGCTGCTACGCCGAATACACCACGGTGCATGAGGAGTACTGCGCGGCATGCCCTTCCAATATCAGTTTGCAGGATTGCGCGGGATTGCCGCTGGTGTTGATCACGGCGTGGGAAGCGCTGGTCGAGCGAGCCAATCTGAAAGACGGACAGACTATTTTGATCCATGGCGGCACCGGCGGTGTCGGACATATTGCATTGCAGCTTGCCAACCATCTCGGCGCGCGAGCTGCTGTCACGGTCAGCGACGACAAAAAGGAAGGGTTGGCACAAGGACTCGAGGCGGAAAAAATCGTCCGCTACAAGGAAATGGATTTCGTGGTGGATGTGGTGGACTGGACCAAGGACAAAGGCGTAGATGTAGTACTCGATACGATAGGTGGCGAGGTATTCCTGCGTTCATTCGATGTAGCGCGCGTAGGCGGAAAAATTGTCACCCTGCTTGCCAACCCTGTATCTGCCGAAGACGCACAACGGGCACGGCTGCGCAATCTGTCACTATGTTACGAACTGATGCTGACGCCTCAATTGATGAAGCTGCACGAGGAACGCATACGCCAGCGCAAGATACTCGAGGCAGGTGCGAAACTGGTCGAAGCGGGCAAGATCGGCGTGCTGGTCTCGTACGCGCTCCCGTTTCAGGACGCTGCCGAAGCGCATCGCATTATTGAGAGGGGAAGCGTGCTGGGAAAAGTCATCCTGATGATGGAATGATGGCAGATCTGGTCCAGGCCACTCAACCTATTGTTCCCGGTTGCGCATGTGATCGGCCACCTTGGCAAACGCGGCGGACAATTCCTGACGCAGTTCGGGGTCTTCGACCACATCATCCAACGCATGGTTCATGCACAGCAACCACTGGTCGCGCTCGGTATCGCCGATGGCGAACGGCATATGACGGCGGCGCAGCATCGGATGACCGTATTGATCCACATATAACTGCGGCCCGCCCATCCAGCCGGTAAGGAACTTGAACAGTTTGTCCGTCGCGCCCTGCAGATCTGCCGCGTGCAGCTTGCGGATGCCGTAGGTTTCAGGCAGTTCGTCCATCAACTGATAGAAGCGCTGTACCAGCGCAAGGACTTTCTCCTCGCCGCCGATGCGCTGAAAGTGAGTCTGCGATGATGTACCGATTTGCATCTCTGAATCTCTCTACCAATCCGTAACAGGAAACTCGTATCTCCGGGATACACGCCGAAATCCGGTAAATTCGAAAACTTACCTTAGCCACCCCTTGCGATGAAAAATCCAGAATGGCAACGCGACAGAAATTACCATCAGCGCCAAAGAAAACGCGTAACCGTTCACCCATTCAAGCTCCGGCATGAACTTGAAGTTCATGCCGTAAATCGAAGCGATCAGCGTCGGGGGTAGCAGTGCCACCGAGGCTACCGAGAACATGCGCACGATCTTGTTCTGGTTGACGTTGATGAAACCGACGGTGGTATTCATCAGGAAGTTGATCTTGTCGAACAGGAACGCGGTATGGCCGCCCAGGGAATCTATGTCCTGAATGATCTGGCGCGCTTCGTCAAGCTGGTTTGACTTGAGCAATTTGCTGCGCATCAGGAAGGAGATCGCGCGGCGTGTATCCATCAGATTACGGCGTATGCGCCCGTTCAGATATTCATTATGCGCGATCTTTGCCAGAACCGCGCCCGCCTCCTTGTCTCCCAAAGTGGTGTTGAGCACCTGGTTCCCTATGCTGCCAAGTTCCATATAGACTTCTTCCAGCGTATCGGCTGATATCTCCACATCCGAGTCGTACAGGTCGATCAGCACGTCCAGACTGTCTTCGACCAGATTGGGCTGTCGCTGGGTGCGCAATCGAAACAACCTGAACAATGGCAGATCCTGATCATGCAGGCTGAACAGCACGTTCCGTGATATCACGAAAGCGACGATCACGCTAAGGGTTCCGATTTCCTTGCCCTGCAAAAAATCGGAGCGCACATGCAGTTCTTCGTTCTCTTCGTAGAATCGCGCGCTCTCCTCTATGTCTCGCAGATGTTCCGGGTATGGCAGCGTAATGGAAAAAGTCTCGGTCACCCAGGCGCGCTCTTGTTCACTTGGTTCGACGATATCCACCCAGATCGGTTTTCGGATCGCGATCTCATCGGGTTGGATACTGACCAATCGACTGCGTTCCAAAGTAAAGATATATAGCATTTTTCGCTCCAGCGGATTCCCGGTGGGCGGCATTATCCATAAATATGCTGCTTAAAACCACGCAATACAGTTAATAAACAACAAAGCCTGACTGCATCAGCATTCCGGGCTGTTCAGCGAATCTGCCGGCGCCGGTCCCAACGGAAACCGGACCAGCACACGGTAGCCAGAATGTCCTTCGCGCTGAACGGACTGCACCAGGGTGAAGTCTTTTGCCTGCCAGCGCACCGGCTGCATCTCAGGCAGAGGCATGCCGGTCCAGTTCGCGTTGCGAATCAAGGTGACATGCGGCAGGTAATCACGGATGTCCGGATTGAAGCCATGTCCGATGATGTTTGCCCCCAGAGCCAAGACCAGTTGCGTTAATTGCTGAGGCAAACTGGCAGGTGCGGCATATACGATGTGGTTATGGCTCCAGTAGCGCGCAACGTCGAAAATCAATTCGAAACCATTCCCGCTCACCTCCTGCGCAGCCAATTGCAGCGGTTCAAGCCTGGACTGCGCGATATTTCCGATAAACACCAGGGTGTTATGCAGGGTCTCGCTTCGCATTGCGCGTCCGCCGCACAATGTCTGCAGCGGTTTCTGCCATTCGGTCAGGAGGATGCGCTCCTCGGCGGAAGGCCACAAGGCGAAAAATACCTTGATATTGGAAAGGTTTGGTCGACGGCTCATGGAGCAGTATTCTATTGTCATCCAGAGGGCGATGAGCAAGTTTCCGATGTGCTTCAACAACAGTGCGGCATATGAATTCTCTGTTTGCTCGACTCAAGTGCAACAAAACCGGTCGAGCGAAAACCGATCAGAAGCAAGGGAACAATGCGCTGCAAGTTGATGGGGTTTTAGTTGGACCGCTTGAGCAACACCTCAAATTCCTCCGGTGGGACCGGCATTGAAAAAATGTACCCCTGTGCATAGTCGCAGCCTGAATCCATCAGCAGCTTGAGTTGCGCTTCCGATTCGACGCCTTCGGCAATCACCTTCAGACCAAGCTTGTGCGCCATCACGATCATCGCTTCGGATAAAATCAAATCATTCACATCCGTTTCAAGATTATCCACAAAAGACTTGTCTATCTTCAAAAAATCAATATCGAATTTTCTCAGATAGGAAAGAGACGAGTAGCCTGTCCCGAAATCATCGATTGCGACCTGGATACCCGCATCCCGAAACTTGAGCAGCCTGTATGTGACGCCTTTCGCTGCGTTTAACAGCAGGCTTTCGGTAATCTCGATGACGATACTCTTTCCGGCAAGGTTGATACCTCGCAAATATTCCTCCCATCCATCGCAAAATTGTCTCCCGGATTGAAATTGGACAGGTGAAACGTTTACGCTGATCTGCAGATCACTCGAATACTGATCGCACCAGCGCTTTGCCCAGCGCGCCGATTCCTTGAATACCCAGTCGCCGATTTCATTGATCAGTCCGGTTTCTTCCGCAAGCATGATGAAATCCCTCGGACTGACCAATCCCCGCTCGGGATGCTGCCAGCGGAGCAGGGCTTCGGCTTTATTGATTCTGCCTGACCCCAATTCCATGATCGGCTGGAAGTAAAGAAGGAACTGATCGGCCGCCAAAGCATCGCGCAAATCGTTTATCAGCCGCCGCCGTTCTTGTGCTGCGTCCTGCAGCGTGGAAGTGTAGTAACTGGACTGGTTGCGCCCTTTGCTTTTGGCGACATACATCGCCTGATCGGCATTCTTGAGCAGGTCTTCAACGTTGGCAGCATCATTCGGATACATCGTGATGCCGATGCTTGCCGATATATAAACGACTTCATCTCTTAGCTGGAAAGGTTCGGCCAGTTTCCCCAGGATGCACTGTGTGGCCCTCTCGACGTTACCGGTATCTTCAACTTCCAGCAGGATTACAGTGAACTCGTCTCCGCCAAAGCGTGCCACCGAATCCGATTCACGTATGCAACCGCTGATACGATGCGCCGTTTCCACCAACAGGATATCCCCAGCATCATGTCCCAATGTATCGTTGATCTCCTTGAAGCGATCCAGATCGATAAATAACAGTGCCATTTGCTGGCCGGCACGACCCGCCTTCCTGATTTCCTGCTCCATGCGCTCATGGAACATATGGCGATTCGGCAAGCCGGTCACTTTGTCAAAGTTGGCCTGTCTCCAGATGATTTCCTCGGATTGCTTTTTATGGGTGATGTCGCGGATAAAAGCACTGATCTCGTATTTGCCCTCCACTTCGATTGTGGTGATGGCCCATTCAACGGGAAATTCGTGGCCGTCGCGATGCAAGCCTACTTTCTCGATTCGGGAGTTCAGGATGCGTCCCTCGCCAATGGCCAGTAAATGCTCCATATCACGAAGATGTTCCTCACGGTACCGTTGCGGGATGATCAAATCGTGCAGCTTACGCCCCAACGCTTCATCGCGTGACCAGCCGAATATGTTGCTGGCCTGATCATTCCAGCCAGTGATATCCGCCTCCGAATTTATTTGTACTACGGCATCCAGTGCGTTATCGATAATGGCACGCAGATGCGTTTCGGCTTCACGATGTGCCTTTGACCCGCTTTCAAGCCTGGCTGTCATACGGTTCACGTCGTTTGCCAAAATACCGATCTCGTCGTTGGAACGCAGTTCCAGCCGCTTGGACAGATCGTCAGTTCCGGAGATCTCGGTGACAAATTGCGTCAGCTGGCGCAGCGGTGCAGTCAGACGTCTGGCCAACCAGCGTATGACCAATGTCAGCGGCAAGGTCAGGAATAGACCAAGGATAGCCAACTTGAATATCACAGTGTGTACGGTTTGATACAGTTCACCGGGCTCGCGCAGCATCACGATCTCCCATCCGGAAAGCAAGCCTGTATTTTCCATTACGCTGTTGACCAGATAGGGATTATTGCCGACCTTTACCCATCCGTCGCGATTTGCCAAATCCGTCATCGACTTGTTCGGCAGCGTATCGGCCAGTGTGGATTCCAACAGGATAATTGATGCTTGTTGCGCCGCAATGTCAGGTTGAGATTTATCCGTAGCTTGAACTTCCGGAACAGATCCCTGGGGCGCAGCAGAATTTTGGTGGTACAACAGGAGCGCTTTATCAGGCATTGATGCTCTCACCCCGCTCCAGTGGTTGGCCATCACGAGGGTACCAAGCTGATAGTTCGCCGCAAAAGTCGCCTCGATGGGAACAACCAGCGCCACGATGTCCTCGCCATCCACCGGGCTGGGATGCTTGTTGACGAAACTTATTTTCCCGTGCGACTTCCATATGTTCGGCAACGTCTCGATATTGTGCTGCAGGTCGCTGGATGCGATCAGGTGCCCGGCATTATTAAAGGCGTAGATTTCTCCGTCCAGCGCATAATCTTTTGCCAAGCTCTCCAGCGTGTGTTCCACCCGTTTATCCACGTCGCCGGAAACAATGTCGTTCATCACATCCAGTTTGACCCAGGCTCGCAGGTTGGTAGACAGCTGTTCGAATCTCGCATTGAGGCTGCCGAGTTTTAGTTGCGCCAATTGAGACAACGTAGCCAGTTCCGAATCGGTCACAGCAGACCGGACTGCGTTTTGCACCACAAGCGCAGTCACCAAATAAGTGAGGATGAACACGGAAAAAAAAGCAAGAAGCAACTTGCGGGCGATCGTTCCCCCAAACATGGCGAGCATCTTAGGCAAAACTGATCCTGAGTAGAATTAAGTTCATGGGATTTGCAGCAAGATTTTGACCCCGCTCGGTTTCTGGTTGGCATTGATGTAACCGATCGCGCCGGGGACACTGCGCACGAAACTCAGAACGGCCTGGTCCGACGTTTGGATAAGGGGCGGGAGTTTGCCCTGAAATCTGAGGCGGTTCCAGTACTCTCCGAGTTCTTGAGGGGGAAGATTGAAGACCTGTTCAGAAAATGTTTCGCGTTCCTCGCTCGACGCTTCCCGGTTGACCGGCACCACCTGGATATTCCTGGTCCAAAATGTCTTTTTCAGCGTGAAGATATCAGCCAATTGTTCGGCAGTGATCGTGGATACCGGAACCTGAGGGGAAGCGATTATCAGCAGTTCGCTTGCCTGGGCAAGCGAAGCAGATGCGATTCCGCAAATCAATAGTAAGACACGCATCAGAATAATGTCGAGAAGGATGCTTTCCAACCGGTAGTAATGGTTGCAAAAGACAAAGACACGCCCGCCTGATAAATGTACTCGAGCTTCCACACCATCGGTTCGCTGGGTTTATAAGCAAACGCCGCCAAAACAGTCCGGGAGGAGTTATACACCGTGTGGTCCAGGTAGTATTCGCCTTCCAGGATACCGTGCCATTTGGAAGTGATCGCGTAATCGGCAAGGCCGAATATCCCCGACTCGTAGTCATGAACACGGGGAGTCGCTCCCGGCAATACCGTACCCGAAAAATCGGCTGTTAATGCCTCGCTTTCCAGTTTCAGTTTGCCGAAGGTCTTGTTGCCATTGAGCCCGAAAAGGGTGAAAGTTTCTCCGGTCTCTATGAGTTGTCCATGCTGGAAGGACGCACCTATCTTGTCCAGCAACCCCAGCGGCAAGTCGATGTGTCCGCCGTAAACATCGCTAAAACTCCTCGGCGCCTGGCTCGCCGGCCGCTTGAACCATTCCGTGTCAGGTTGCCAGTACAGTTGCCAGTTTGATTGCCCGCTGCGCTCGGGGTCATACAGCCAGCCGATACCACTCGCATATTGCTCAAATCCGCGTGCAGTCGTATATGGACGTGTAATGATGGGGATCAATGGTGCAGCGTGAACAAGGTTCCAATATCCCAAAGGAGTCAGCATCTTGCCGATACGCAGCGTGTTCTGATCGGTGATATTTGTATCATTGTAGAACCGCTCGACCACGAAATCACCGCCGCCGCTACCGCCGCCTTGCTGGATCAATGTGTATGAGGACAACTCGGCTTCCAAAAAGGGGTTGATCCATTTGTTGATACGGCCGCTCGCGAACAGGCTCAGATCGTCCAGATCGAGTTTGGTGGGTGCGTCGAACCGGTCCACAAGCTCGACATTCACATAGCCGGACAGGAGATAATCACCCACGGGCCAGCCCTGACCAAGCTCGTAACCTTCGGCCTGGCATACGGCAGAAAAAGTCAGCCAGAGCAGAAAAAACCCGAAAGCAAGCAATTTATGGCGCATAGAGATCACTTGATAAATGTTTATTGGATTTCCCGGCATATATTCAGAAACCACGGGGCGCAAATTACTTCATGCCGTAATCTAACAGCAAAATCCCTGTCGCGCCATATGACCTGAATCTGTCCAAATTATGCCAGCAAAATATTGTCGCTTCAGGTTTCATGTCTTTGATTCTTACCTTATCTTCATGGGAGTCGAGAGGCGGCCAGCATTAAGGTAAAATGCGCGCCTTGCACAAGTAGCAGTCCATTTAAACATCGCCATGACCGCACGTTTACGCGAAATCCCCTACAACTACACTTCATTTTCCGACCGTGAGATCGTGTTGCGCATTCTTGGCAGTGAAGCCTGGGAGATCATCAACACTTTGCGTGAGGAGCGCCGCACCGGGCGTTCAGCGCAGATGCTTTACGAGGTTTTGGGCGATATCTGGGTTGTGTCGCGCAACCCTTATCTGCAGGATGATCTGCTGGGAAATCGCAAGCGGCGCGCGGCATTGATCGGTGCGCTGCACCATCGCTTGAACGCGATCGATGAGCGCCGCCAGGCGAACGAAGCCGTTGAACGGCTCCTCAAACTTGCGCGGACAGCGGTGGAACAGTTCGCCGGTGAATTCGACCGGACACTGCAATTGCGTAAACACGCATTGCGTGTTTTTGGCCGTATCACTCGCCGCGACAATATCCAGTTCGATGGCTTGGCGCGCGTATCACATGTAACCGATGCAACAGACTGGCGCGTGGAATATCCCTTCGTGGTACTGAATCCCGATACCGAGCAAGAGATCGCCGCGCTGGTGCGCGCCTGCATAACCCTTAACCTCACCATCATTCCGCGCGGCGGCGGTACCGGATACACTGGCGGCGCGGTGCCACTGGACAAGTTTTCGGCGGTAATCAACACCGAAAAACTCGATAATCTTTCGGCTGTGGAACACCTCATCCTGCCCGGTTTGGACGAACCCGTTGCCACCCTGCTTTGTGGAGCAGGCGTGGTGACTCGCAGGGTGATGGATGCAGCTGAAAATAACGGACTAGTGTTCGCAGTGGACCCCACATCAGCCGACGCCTCATGCATAGGCGGAAACGTGGCGATGAATGCCGGGGGCAAGAAAGCTGTGATTTGGGGTACGGCGCTGGACAATCTGGCAGCATGGCGCATGGTCATGCCGGACGGCTTGTGGATGAGCGTCGAGCGTCTGGACCACAACCTCGGCAAGATCCACGATACCCCCACCGCCAGCTTCAGGATCAGCAGATTCGAGGCGGACGGAAAAACCATGCACGGTGCGCCGCAGATTCTCAACATCCCGGGTACGGCATTCCGCAAGACCGGACTGGGCAAGGATGTCACCGACAAGTTTTTGTCGGGTCTGCCCGGCATCCAGAAGGAAGGCTGCGATGGCATCATCACGTCGGCGCGTTTCATCCTGCATCGCGCGCACGCGCACACGCGCACCGTATGTCTGGAGTTTTTCGGCCAGGTAAATGTAGCGGTCCCGGCAATCGTTGAGATCAAGGATTACCTGGATGCGCATCCGACTGCGCTGCTGGCAGGGCTGGAGCATCTCGACGAACGCTACCTCAAGGCAGTGGGGTACGCTACCAAGTCCAGGCGGGGCATACGGCCAAAGATGGTGTTGATCGCCGACGTGGTGAGCGACGATGCGGATGCTGCAGCTGCAGCGTCGTCTGAAATCGTGCGCCTGGCCAACCTGCGCAGCGGCGAAGGTTTCATTGCGGTATCCGCCGAAGCGCGCAAGATATTCTGGCTGGATCGCGCGCGCACCGCTGCTATCGCCAAGCATACCAACGCGTTCAAGATCAACGAGGACGTGGTTATCCCGCTACCGCGCATGGGCGATTATTGCGATGGAATCGAGCGCATCAACATAGAGTTGTCACTTCACAACAAACTCAAACTTGTGAAGGCGCTTGAAGAATTTTTCGCTGGCGAAATGCCGCATCATCAGCAGGAAAATGAGCAGATCGGCGATGTTGAATTGCTTGGCAATCGAACCCTGGAATGCAGACAGTTAATTGCCGGGATTCGTACTCGCTGGCAATGGCTCAAAGATAATCTGGACAAACCCGCCGCCGATCTGGAAAAAATGTATACCGGTTTGGACCATGCAAATAGCTCGCGTATTGCGTCTCCGGACGCAACGATTTTCGGTATCCTGCAAGACCGCACTATTCGCGCCTCATGGAAACTTGAAATACGCGATGAACTGCGCCGGATATTTTCCGGCGTCACATATCAACCGATACTCGAACAGTGCTACGCGATACACCAGTCGGTGTTGAAAAGCCGTGTGTTCGTTGCGCTGCACATGCACGCCGGCGACGGCAACGTGCATACCAACATCCCGGTGAACTCGGACGACTATGAAATGCTGCAACAGGCCAACGCTGCCGTGGTCCGCATCATGGCTCTGGCAAAAAGCCTGGGCGGCGTGATCTCCGGCGAGCACGGCATCGGCATCACCAAATTCGATTTTCTTGAAGAAGCCGAGATCGCTTCATTCACCGCCTACAAAATGCGCATAGATCCCGAGGGGCGCTTCAACAAAGGAAAACTGCTCAGCGGCGGAAATCTGGATCGCGCCTACACGCCCAGTTTCAACCTGATGGAACTGGAAAGCTTGATCCTGGAAAAAAGCGAGTTGGGCGAGATATCCGACTCGATCAAGGACTGCCTGCGCTGCGGAAAATGCAAGCCGGTGTGCAGCACACACGTGCCGCGCGCAAATCTGCTGTACTCGCCGCGCAACAAGATCCTTGGCACTTCGCTGCTGATCGAGGCATTCCTGTATGAGGAACAGACCCGGCGCGGTGTCTCGATCCGGCATTTCGACGAATTCAGCGATGTCGCCGACCACTGCACCGTGTGCCACAAGTGCCTGAACCCATGCCCGGTGGATATCGATTTCGGCGATGTGTCGATCTCGATGCGCAACTTCCTGCGCAAACAGGGCAAAAGAAAATTCAATCCGGTCACAGCGACTTCGATGTTGTTTCTCAATGTCACCGACCCGACCACGATCAAGCTGGTGCGCAAGGTGATGATAGCGTGGGGTTACCGGGCACAGCGCACCGGCTATCAACTTGCAAAGCGGTTTGGCTTGCTGAAAAAGCAGACATCACGGCCGCCTGCAACGGCAGGGGGTACCCCGATCAGATCACAGGTGATCCATTTCATCAACAAACCGATGCCGGGAAACCTTCCCAAGAAGACTTCGCGCGCGCTGCTCGATATCGAGGACGCTAACATCGTGCCCGTGATACGCGATCCGCGCAAATTGGACGAGGACAGCGAGGCGGTATTCTACTTCCCAGGTTGTGGTTCGGAGAGGTTGTTCGGGCAAGTCGGTCTGGCCACACAGGCGATGTTGTATGAGACCGGCGCGATCACGGTCCTGCCTCCCGGATATCTGTGCTGCGGTTATCCGCAAAATGCGGCAGGTCAGGCCGACAAGGCGATCCAGATAACCACCGATAACCGGGTGTTATTCCACCGCGTCGCGAACACGCTCAATTATCTCGACATCAAAACCGTGATCGTTTCGTGCGGCACCTGCATGGATCAGTTGCAAAAATACCAGTTCGACAAGATATTCCCCGGTTGCCGGCTTCTCGATATCCACGAATACCTGCTTGAAAAAGGTGTAAAGCTGCAAGGCGTGCAAGGAACACGCCTGCTGCATGAAAGCCTGATGAGCCCGACAAGCGGTGAGCCGCAGGCCACCGCACTTCCCGCCCCGGCGCTGCGTGATGACGTGTCAGTGCGGTACATGTATCACGACCCATGCCACTCGCCGATGAAGACCTATCAACCGCAACAGGTGGTGAGCTCGTTGATTGGCCAGGATGTGCCGCTCAACGAGCGTTGCTGCGGCGAATCTGGAACCTTCGGTGTGACCCTGCCGCAGATCGCGACACAAGTGCGCTTTCGCAAGGAGCAGGAGATGCGCCAAGGTGCGGACGCGTTGCGCGCGGACGGATTCAGCGGAGAAATCAAGGTTCTGACTTCCTGTCCATCCTGCCTGCAAGGCCTGTCGCGTTACAATGACGACAGCGGAACCACGGCAGACTATATCGTTGTTGAAATGGCCAAACGTCTACTTGGCAAGGATTGGTTGCCGGATTATGTCGCCAAGGCGAATAATGGCGGTATAGAGCGAGTACTTTTGTAGCAACATGGATTGATACATTACTCAAAGGTCATGTTATCTATCCCTTGATCCCGAATTCGATTTATCAAGCATGTTCAACCCGCCCATGGAAACAACCGACGAATTGGCCGATCCGGCTTTCAAAGACCCTGAAGGATGCTCAAAATGGCTGGCTCAACTCCAGCTGACCAATCTGCAACCCGCGCACAACCAGTTGCTTTTCCAGCTCCGTGAATTCAATCGCCACCCGATAAGCGGCCTCGACCGGCTGAACACACTTGAGCTGTTGCGAGAGACCATCGGATACGTTCAGGAAAATTACTCCAGGAAACTTTTGGGGAAATCGTTGCCGTTGAATGAAAGCGAGATGATTGTATTCACTGCCATCGTGCAACTCTGGCAGGCGCTGGTAACGGGTTATCAGCGCTGCATGCAAACTCGTGAAGGCGGCGACAAGCTGCTCGCCAATCATGGCGCCCTGATATGTCACCGCTGTATGCTTTACAGCGGGCTGGCGATATTCGAGCACTTGCGCTGCGGTTACGAATTCGACCCAAAACTGTGGCTTCAATTGCATGAGTTGTACTCGTTCGCCGAAAGTAATGGCCTGAAGTTCATTGAAGTGCCGGACCCACTTAATACCATCCAACCAAGCGGCACTTGCGAAGGCATCTACGTCAAAACCCTGCTTGCATGTTATGCGCGCCCTGCCGAACTCAACCGTTTTCAGTTGCAGCTACTGGAAGGATGGCTGTCCGAATGGAGCAGTTCCGTGAAAGTGGAGCGCGACTTTACCCGCAGCAAGGGAGATGCCCAGCCGCTCGCAACAGACCTGGTCAGCACGCATGGATTGCTCCCGGTCAAATGTGTCAACCACAGTGAATCCATGCGTTACATGGCAATGGTTCCGCTGAGCAAGTTGCTGCGCGTGAAGACGATTTTGATACAACAGGGCGATACTCCGCAGCATCAGAAACTTGGCGACAACTGCACCAGCAAGGATTGCATCGAGTTCCTCACGTTTTTGCATCAGTGTTGGTGCGAAGACCGCAACACGCGTTCCGGCAACCGGCATCCGGTCGCGCATCGAACCCAGCTATGCCACAGGTTTGAAAATATTCACGCCCACCTGTCCGGCAAACTTTTGAAAAAACAAGGGGACCTGGAAGCCGGAAAATCACCTTCCCGAACACAAACCAAATCTTCGGGCAAAACTCCCAACGGATCCTCTGCCAATGAGTCGGTCGAAAATGGATCCCTTCTGGAAGCCTGGCAGGTGGCGAACGAAAGCGTCCTGGGGGCGAGACTCATTCGCGAGGACAAGGTCGGAGGAAGACTGGGCTGCAACCAATTGGTCGCATTTCACCCCATTGACTCAACAACCGGCATACTCGGCGTTACAACATGGGTGCTGGCCATTTCCAAATGGGTGAACGTGGCACGCAACGGACATCTGCTTATCGGCGTGAGATATCTGCCGGGCGCTGCAGAAGCTGTCCGTATCGCTGTGTCGAGCATGAATGATCCAGGCAAGTATCTCCATGGATTCTTATTGCAAGAGGTCCCGGCGCTCAAAACTCCATCCAGCCTGATCCTTGAGCGTGGCTGCTTCCAACCGGATCTCCTGGTAACGATCGAACACAAGAACGCCGAAACTCGACAGGTAAGGCTTGGATTCTGCGTGGAACACGGGGTGGATTTTGAGCGCGTAAGTTTTGCACCGCTTTGACTCGATCAACTACTGGCTATGCGAGTTGTCATAACCGTGTCAATGTTCCCTCGCGTCAAATTGACAGGCATGTTTAACTGCCATTGCAACAACAATAGCAGGCACAAGTTCTGCCTCCCGCCGGTTACGCTACCAGTCTCTTGGCCGGAAACACCAGGGAAAAAGTGCTGCCCTTGCCTTCCTCGCTGAATATTTCCAGTTTGGCCTGGTGACGCATCGCAATGTGTTTCACGATCGCAAGGCCCAGGCCTGTCCCGCCCGTCTCACGCGAGCGACTGCTGTCCACTCGGTAAAACCGTTCTGTCAGGCGCGGGATGTGCTGGGCCGGGATGCCGATGCCGCTGTCCTGCACAGAAAACACCTGCTGCCCGTTCCGCTCGAACCAGTGCAACAGGATTGTCCCGCCCTCAGGCGTATAGCGGATCGCGTTGCCGAGCAGATTGTCAAACGCACTGCGCAATTCTTCACGATTGCCCGAAATTTTCGTCCCCCCTTTGACCTCCAGTTGCAATGTATGTTTATTTCCACTGAGCAACAACCCGCCCTGAATCACCTCGTTGAGCATTGTTCCAATATCGATCACCTCTTCGTTCAACTGATTCTGGTTGTTTTCCAGACGGGACAGCGTAAGTAAATCTGAAACGAGACTTTCCATGCGTTTGGTTTGTTCTGCCATCAAATTCAATACACGCTGCGCGCTGTCCTTGCCGATATCCGGCATGTCCTGCAGATTTTCCACAAATCCGTTCACCACAGTCAGCGGGGTTCGCAACTCATGCGACACGTTCGCGACAAAATCCCTGCGCATGCTTTCGACACGCTCGAACTGGGTGATGTCGCGACTGATCAGCAAGCGCTTGTCCCCGCCATATGGAATGAGTTTGATGGACAAAATCATGTCGTCATGCCGTGCCGGACGCATCATCAACGGTTTGCTGAAATCGGATTCATGGAGATACGCTATGAACTCCGGCTGCCTTACCAGATAGCTGATGTCCTGCATGACATCATGTTCTGCATCAAAGTCGAAATGTTGTTGCGCGATCGGGTTGAACCATTCGATGCGATTCACATCGTTGAGTATGATCACTCCCTCAGGCAATGCAGCAGTGGCCTGCTCCATATGATGCAATTCGTCTGCCAGTTTTTGTTTTGTCAGGATATGCTTTTTGACCATCCTGTACAGTTGAGAGAACACGCCATCCCAGATGCCCCGCGCTTCCGGTATGGTTTCAGGCCGCGCATCATTCAGCCATTCCCCGAGCTTGTGCAGCTGCCGTGCATGGCGCGCCATGATTACAATCATCACCAGGAGCATGAACCACAGGGCCATAACACCCGAGAACAGGCCCCACAGGACCAACGCGAACAATGCGCTGTATATGATGGGCAGACTCAACCTGAACCAGAAATCCGGCAAATCTTTGCTCCTAGAAAATGCTACTGCTTGCAGCCTGCCTCAAATATCAGCCAGTCACCTGACCGTATGCGACTGAAAAACGATATCCGCTGCCGCGAACGGTTTGTATCAAACCTTCCATCCCGACCGGTTCCAATGCGGCTCTCAAACGGCGGATATGCACGTCGACGGTTCGTTCTTCGACGAACACTTGCGTTCCCCATACCTGGTCGAGCAATTGTGTGCGGCTATGCACCCGTTCAGCATGAGTCATGAAGAAATGCAACAGACGGAACTCAGTCGGCCCGAGTTCCACGCTGTGACCATTTGCGGTAACACGATGCGCGGCAGGAGACAATTCCAAACCGTTTGTCGTCACCGTTTCTTCAGATATTGCCGGTATATGACGGCGCAGAACCGCGCGGATCCGCGCCATCAACTCGCGCGGCGAAAATGGCTTGGTGATGTAATCGTCAGCGCCGGATTCCAAACCCAAAATCTTGTCTCGTTCCTCACCGCGCGCGGTCAACATGATGATCGGTATGTCCCTGGTATGCGCGTCAGAACGCAACTGCTTGGCCAGCACAATACCGCTGGTACCAGGCAACATCCAATCCAGCAATATCATGTGCGGCATGCTGTTGCGGATTTGTTGCCAAGCGCTCTCCGCATCCCCGGCACGCAATGCCTGAAATCCTGCCTGCATCACGTTGAAAGCCAGCAACTCCTGGATAGCCGGCTCATCTTCCACGATCAATATTCTCGCGCTCATCTTATGTCCCTATTCCTCAATCAAGGATAAGGAGAATATTAAGGTTATGTGACAGGAAGATGACACCAGAGAGACTTAAGTTTCCGCATGAGCATGATGTCGGTCGCGCATCAAGTTGGGCAGCATCGAGCCGATCAACATCCCGGAGATGCTGAATAACAGGCCGACCAATTGCGGCGGCCAATATGTTTCGGGCCCGAAAAACTCCATTGACAGCCATGCCGTCACCCCCAGCAGGATGGACAGCAGCGCGCCCTGATTGCTGGCCCGTTTCCAGTACAGACCGAATACCAGCGGCACGAACGCCCCGACCAGTGTGACCTTGTAGGCATCCTCCACCATGTGAAAGATGCTCGATTCGGAATTCATGGCGAACCACAATACGAACAGGCCGAATGTCACCAGGATAACGCGCATCGTGCGCAACATCTGTTGATCGCTCATGTGCTTGAGTGCGATGTGCTTTAGGATGTTCTCGGTGAACATCACCGACGGTGCCAGCAACGTGGCCGAAGCCGTGCTCATGATCGCGGACAACAACGCACCGAAGAATAGCACCTGGGCGATCAGCGGTGTGTGGTTAAGGATCAGGTTGGGCAACACCATCTGGGAATCGCTCTCGATCAGTTTGTTGAAGTATTCCGGATCGATCAATGTCGCGGAATATGCCAGGAACATCGGAATGAAGGCAAAACAGAAATACAGCACACCGCCCAGCACCGAGCCGCTCACCGCGATCTTTTCGGTCTTGGCCGAAGTCATGCGCTGGAATACGTCCTGCTGGGGAATCGAACCGAGCATCATGGTGATACCCGCCCCGATGAACGGTATCCAAGCTTCCATGCCGCCACCCTCCGGAAAAAACTTCAACTTGCCGGATGCATGCGCCTGGCCGACCACGTTGGCTACGCCGCCCGTTTCACCGCTTATCAGCACCGCGATCAGCAGCAAGGCCGTCATGATCACGGTCATCTGCACAAAATCGAGCAGCGCCACAGACCACATCCCGCCGAAAATCGTGTACGCCAGCACGACGGAAATACCGATGACCATGCCGGTCTCCTGGCTCACGGCATCGCCGCTGACAATATTGAACACCAACCCCAGTGCCACCAC
>Ga0210099_1000335_pt1 | contig 16367 bp, 15 predicted proteins | sample Joice_ThreeSqA_D_4_FD_184872 | JGI IMG/M metagenome (GOLD analysis project Ga0210099, IMG submission 184872) | Wetland microbial communities from San Francisco Bay, California, USA, that impact long-term carbon sequestration - Joice_ThreeSqA_D2... | ecosystem: Environmental > Aquatic > Marine >...
GGAATTATTCTAATGGGAAAATTAAAAGTCGCTCTTCTATCCGGTGGCATCTCTTCAGAACGTGAAGTATCGCTTCACAGTGGAGAGCAAGTCTATGAAGCGCTCGATAAAGATAAATACGATATCCAGCGCTATGACCCCAAAACCGATCTGCTCCGCTTGATCAAGGATGCCGCGCAAATCGATATCGCCCTGATCATTCTTCACGGGCCCTATGGAGAAGACGGCACGGTGCAAGGCCTGCTCGATCTGCTCCACATTCCCTATCAGGGTTCGGGGGTTCTGGGAAGCTCGCTGGCCATGAACAAGGCTGCCACCAAGCAGATGTTCGAAAAGGCCGGTATTCCTACCCCGCCCTATATTATCTATAATCGAAATGACATCCTGGATGCAGGCGCCTGTGCAAAACAACTTGGACTGCCCCTGGTTGTCAAGCCGGTGGTGGGCGGGTCAAGCGTCGGCATGTCCATCGTAAGGTCGGTATCCGATCTGCAGGGCGCCGTGGATAAAGCCTTTGAGTTTGACAGCGCGGTTATTGTCGAAGCCTACATAGACGGCATAGAGCTTACCGGCGGTGTCATCGGCAACCGGGAGCTCGAGGCGTTTCCGATTATCGAAATTATACCTGACAAAGCGCATGATTTTTTTGATTACGAGGCTAAATACACGGCCGGTGTCTCCCAGGAAATTTGCCCGGCCCGCATCGATGAAGAGTTAACCCTGCAAGCCCAAACTTATGCCAAAAAATCCCACCAGGCCTTATTTTGCCGGGGTTACAGCCGAACCGATATGATTCTCAGGGATCGGGAAATATATGTTCTTGAAACCAACACCATTCCCGGAATGACGGCCACAAGTCTTTTGCCCCAGGCAGCCCAGGTTGGCGGATTAAATTTTACCAGGCTTCTCGACAGGCTCATCGAACTGGGTATGGAGGAAAGTTAGGCGATTGGCGGTGTCAAACCTTTTCAATATTCCCGGATGATCATGCAATTAATACCATATGATAGAAATGCCTAATCCGCCTGAGGCGGACTAAAATGCACTAAATTGCCTAAAATTAAGGCATGCTATCTATTTTAAACATTGAAATTGTGTTGCGTGTTACTATTACCAATTTTTGGATAGATATTCGAGCATTAACCTTATGGATATAAAGGAATTTTCGAAAGAACTTGAAAAGCGGACGCTTAAATTTGCCGTTCAAATTATTCGATTATCAGCGTCACTGCCGAATACCCCTGAGGCAAGAGTTATAAAGAACAAGTAACAGCTGAGTATGAAGAATGCGGTGAATTATTAGCCATTTTCACTTCTATTGGTAAAAAGTGATTGAGTGTTTGATAAATCTACCACCCCGGTTAAATGCTACATCGAAGCATTTAACCGGGGTGGTAAATTACTTAAAGGAGGCAACATTGCCAAAAGCTAAAAAGGTATTGAAAAAACAGGCAAACGCATCGAAAGTTGGCATCGTGATGGGCAGTGATTCCGACCTTGCGGTAATGCAGGAGGCGGCGAATATTCTAAAAAAATTTGAAATCCCCTATGAAATGACCGTGGCTTCGGCCCACAGAAGCCCGCAGCGGGCAGCCGATTTTGCGGGTTCGGCCGTGAAAAAAGGGATCAAGGTTATCATCGCCGGCGCGGGTCACGCCGCCCATCTGGCCGGTGTACTGGCGGCCCACACGCGCCTGCCGGTAATCGGCGTTCCCATTGATTCTTCCTGCCTCCAGGGGCTGGATGCCCTGCTGGCAACTGTTCAGATGCCGCCCGGAATCCCGGTTGCCACCATGGCCATCGGAAAATCCGGCGCCCGCAATGCCGGCATCCTGGCCGCGCAGATCATCGCAACTGCCGATCCTGCGTTAGGTAACAAACTTAACCGCTTCAAACAGGATATGGCACGGCAGGTGGAACAAAAAGCCAAAAAGGTTGAGGCTCTATAGTTGTTGCGGGCGCGGATCTTAATGTTTCATTGTCCATTTGACCAAATATTCACCGCAGAGCCGCAAAGGGCGCAATCCGCCGGAGGCGGATTTCATTTGCCGCTGAGACGCCGGCAAATGAAAACCATCATGTCTCCGGCAATTTATAATCATATTAATCTTGTCCATCAGGGTTCGAGGTTGTTCCTTTTCGCCCTCTCAGCGAAAAGGAATATGATAATCCGCCTCAGGCGGACTGCGAACTTTACGCCTCGAATGAGCTTAGCGAATGGGCGGTGAAACGAACCCTCTGAAAAAGTGCAGCCATAATATTTATGAATACGCTCGCATCGAAAATCCATAAAATAAATCCCACAAATCCTGACCCTGATATAATCCAGGAGGCTGCTGATATCATCAGAAAGGGTGGCGTCATGGCCTTCCCTACCCGCTGTTTATATGGGCTGGGGGCTGATGCATTTAATGTCGAAGCTGTCGACCGGATATTTAAAATTAAGCAGCGCCCATTTGCAAAGCCGATCCTGGTATTGATCGACGACCCCAAAAGACTTGAGAATCTGGTGATCCGCATTTCCGACGATGCTATAGATATAATGAAACGGTTCTGGCCGGGGAGGGTCACACTGATATTTGATGCCGCATCCGGTGTTCCTGATTACCTCACCGCCGGGACCGGTAAAATTGGGATTCGATTGGCCGGCCATCCGGTTGCGGCGGCATTGGTCAGGGCAATCCAGGGCCCCATTACCGGAACCAGCGCCAATCTCTCGGGCCAAGCCGGCTGTCATCAAATTGAAGATCTGCCACTCGGAGTCGCCGAACAGCTCGATCTCGTTCTGGATGCCGGCTCTCTTCACGGAGGCCCAGGATCAACGGTGGTTGATGTTACCGGAGAAATTCCAAGGGTTTTGAGGAAGGGAGTAGTTTCCGAGAGGGAAATTTTAGCCACTCATGCTGGAAGGCTTGGAAGCTTGAATGCTGGAAGGCCGGAATGATGCGAGCTTTGAAGCTTCCAAGCCTCCTTGCAACATTCAATGCTATTGACAACAAAACCTAATTTGCATATAAAAGCATCTCTAATATTTATCAAGTTTCGCTGAATAGTAACTTTTCGCGGGTATTGGTTCAGCTGGTCCCATTACTCCAGCAATCCATTACTCCAGTATTCCACTGAGCGCAGCGAAATAAATCGCCGGAGTGGTGAAATTGGTAGACGCGCTGGACTCAAAATCCAGTGGACCTTGCGTCCGTGCGAGTTCGATTCTCGCCTCCGGCACCAATAAAATCAAGGGGTTATCCATTTTTGGTTGACTCCTTTTTTTCTGCAAAATCAACGATTGTACCCGAAACTGTGCCCGTCTGAGCTTCCAGGTATGTTTGTTGCTGTCGCGAAGCTAACTTGAGGTCGGTATCGCTTACGATATTGTAGCGGTCAAAAACGGCTCTTGTTTTGTGGCCTGAAATCATCATTGCCACTCGCTCAGGAATACCAGAACGGATCATATTTCTTACCGCCGTCCTCCTGAAATCGTGGAAATGGCGCTTGCCCAACTTTGCATCCTTGCAGGCCTTTGCCCAGGCCTTACGGGAATCTCTTATCCTATCGTTTCCGCTTTTTGGGAAACACATAGGCCGTCAATTTTTTGCTATGTTTCATGCTTTCCCACTGCTGATTGAATATTTCTTTCAACTCTTCATCAAGGTAAACTGTGCGGCCCTCATCGTTTTTGGTTTCGCCGGTTTCAAGCCTTACGATGCCATTTGCAAGGTCAACATGCTTCCAAGTTAGGCCCTGAATCTCCGACACCCTCCATCCAACTTAGTAGGCGAAAGTGGCAAAACCCTTGATATAAAATGGCAGGGCATCACGCAAAGCTAAAAAGTCTGCATGCTCGAAAAAACCCTTCCGAATATTGTTCTCTTTCAGCATGGGGATATGTGGCACCCGGTCTACCTTGGGTGGTGTCTGCTGTGCCCCAAGATTTAGCATTCTTTTCAAGGCTGCAAGCTCTCGTTTGATTGTGGCATTTGTGGCACCCGGCCTAATATCATTGCTGCCGCAATGAGGGCAGTTGTCTTGAGCATCAAAATCTTTATGGCATTCATTGCAAACCCACTGCATACGGTCTGTTATATATCCCTGTATCCGAGGAGTGGTTATATCCGAAACCCGCACGCCCTCAAAAGCTCTCCTAAGGTGTTTAAGGCTGTGCCCTGCTCTTTCAAGAGACTTTTTTTGATTAATCCGGTAATCGGTCAAAAAGTCTTCTGCCAGTTCGTCAAACCTCACCTTGTCAAAATAAATGCCCGGCAACTTACCGGCTGAGATTTCACCTTCCCGCTTTTTCAGCAGCCGTTTTGCATCGGCTTCTTTCACACTTTGCACGGATTCCCTGTAAGGCTTGCCGTTCCGATAATACTTGATCCAGTAGGTTTTACCTCTTTTGTAGATGCTTCCCATGGACACCTCACTTTCTCCCTGAGTTGATAACGGGCCGGGAATCAGGGTCATTCCTTTTCGGCTCCGGTTGCCTATCCCGTTTGGTTAAAGTAAATTCATAAATAGCCGATATAATCTTTGACCATGATAAATGGTCGTTGTAATTCCTTAGGGTGGGGGCGGTCTGTCTTTGGCGGGGCGGGCCGCCCCTTTTCTTTGGTTAATAGTCAGCCATACCCGCTTATCGCTAAAGGTTGAGCGGCTGTAGAGATATTAATAGTATGGACATAAAAAAAACACGCGATTATAAAAAAGCAATTGCTGAAAAACACAGGCAGTACCTTGCTCTTCAATATGAAATTTTTAAGTATCAGCTGCAAGGAAAGCCCCCACCCAAAGAGATAATTGAGCAAGCCCGCAAAATCAAAACATCGCCTGAATTTCAATAGGGCAAGCCTCCTTGAACTAAGGGGCAAATAACCCGTCATCTGGATTCTTGCCGCCGTCAATACTCCTTTCCCAAAATGAAAACGCCCCAAGCATTCCAAGGACCACATATCCGCCCATGACGTCACCGGCATAGTTAGCTTGGAGCGTTTTGTTTGATAATAAGCTTTCCATGGTCTGGGTTTGGGTTTGTTTGTGCTATTTAGCTATATTTATATTATGCTATACGTCATGTCAAGTCTTACTTGCAATGTAACAAGATATCATTTATGAAAGTTATATATTTATCCCTTGAGGGAATTTATGGACAAGAAACAGGTATCATTTAGAATTGAACCATCTATTATTAAAAGACTGAAATATATCGCATTGGAACAAGACAGATCTTTGACCGATATATTTTTAGAGGCTATTCGAGACTTTTTGAAAAAACACGAAAAGAAAGACAAATAATTATGTCAAAAAAAGCCCTCTTGAATATGGTGCTTAAAAAAGAACTATCTGATGGATAAACTAATCGAAAATCGTCAATCCGAACGTATGGACCACCATACAATGGTTACTCTTGAATCATTGGAAATGGGGGTAAGTGAAAACAATCGAATGGTCAATTGCAGTGAAAATGGTTTGTATTTTATGTCAGACCAATTTTTAGAACCAGGAGTTGGAGCTTTTCTACGAATAGAAAATTTTCCAAATAGCCAAACAGGATCCTATAAATGTCATCATGTAAAAATTAAATGGGGACGGAGACTAAAAAATACTTCCTATGCCTATGGTTATGGTGCTAAATATGTTGAATCATACAATGAGCAAATTTCATTGGAAACTGATTCGGATCCGAAAAAAGATTTAAGGAAACATCCAAGAAAGCATTACGACAAACCAGCGATTTTCGGATTTGAAAATAATACTTTCGATGGGTTCATAAATAATATCAGCCGAGGTGGATGTTTCATTGAAAATCGTGAATTTCTTAATATTGGGCAAATTTTAGATCTTGTTATTCCAGGAACAAAATTTAGCAAGAACAATATGCTGAAAGTTGAAGTGGTGCGTCTAAGCCCAAGTGGAGTTGGGGTCAAATTTAAAAGTATCATAAATGAGAAACCACAGAATTAACCTCTTGCTGGCGGGGAGCCTCACCGAGGTATCGAGCGGGGCCGTCTATACTTCACCTATTCCCCGTCAGCATTACAAACCATAACGGAGGGCCTATGTCCCGACTTATAACCCCACTCTCTTTGAGGCTGGGGTTTTTCTGTAATAGAGGACTAAAGAAATGACCGATAAAATAGATGAACAGCAAACTCCAACGGACCGCAAAGAATTTGAAAAGCGAAGCGGGAAAGACAGGCGTAAGGTTCATACAATGATCAATCCTGACAAAGACAGAAGGCATTGGAACAGGCGTAAAAAGAATCCATGCAAATGAACCAACCACCTAAAGACTGCCTCAGCACAGTTGATGCGGTTATTGACGATATAATCACTGAAATGCCTTTAGACGAAAGGGTCAGAACGGCAAATTTGGATGAGGATGGGCTTCTCGTACTTCAATTAGCACTTGGCAAATATCTTAGGCATTTGCTTAAAAATCAATCTGAGGATGTGAATACAGAATTGTTTAAAGATTGCATCAAACATTCAGGCCATTTAACTTTAATAGAAATGAAGCAGCATCGTATATTTTAAAAGAACTATGGAAAATGCTGAGAGATACCCAAAAGTTGAGGGTTGTGAAATGACTGATAAAGAATTCGTTTTGCACGACAACTATAATCGTGACAACGACAAAGTAGAAAGCCATATCGATGTTTACGAAAATAGCACAAATGAAGTTTCCAATGAATCAAATCGCCGTTTGTTTTCAATTCCCATAATAATCGCTGTCGTAGCATTTTCAGCCCTCGTTGTACTTTTAATTGTTTCTCTTTCCAGGAGCCAACATAATTCAGAAAAAGAGCAGATTATGGCAATAGAGAACAGACTTGATAAACTCGAATCCGACTTCACCTTACTCAAAAATTTGATAATCTCTAAATTAGATCAAGCTATCAAGCAAATGGAGAACCAAAATCGCACGATAGTTAAACCAAAAGCGCCAACTGCGATAACACCCCCAACCGAGCAAAAGGAGCAATTAGATGTAGAAACAAAAGTACATAAGGTCCAGGCCGGTGACTCACTTTACAAAATCAGTCTGCAATATGGATTATCCATTGATTTGCTGCGCGAATATAACAACCTTGAGCCGAATGCTACAATTTTTCCTGGTCAGGAAATAAAATTGAACCCTTAACCTTGATAGTTTCTGACAGCATATCAAATAACAAAATATCGGAATTGGAGTTTATGCAAAAAAACCATCTGGAAATATCGCTAAAGAAAAAAGGTCTGCGCCCAGGCGTGCTAAGCCAAGAAATCATCGTATTGAATTTAAGCTTGTCGGTCATCCAATCCAAACAAGTCGGTGCATAAAGGACACCGATTAGTTGGAATATCAATATTGAAAAAGTTACGATAGTCCTAAAATTGTTTTGCCTGTCACCAATGAGCCTAAGATATATATTCCATATCTGCAATTTTGGCAAAGTTGTGCTATTGGCAAGTTGCAGATTCTTGGGGTCTGTTTATCAAGGAATGAAATAATGAACACCGAAAGATTAGCGGGAATAGCAATTCTAATATTTACTTTTTTTATAGGATGCTCAGGAAACTATGGGGAAATTAAGCCACAGACAGAAAGCGAATCAAAGGGAACTCAAAGGGAACTGATCGATAGCTGGTCCGACTACGACATATGGCTTATCTATAAAAAAGCTCAATTAGCCGGACTCATTTTTGATTGGAAATATGACGATAGGACAATTTGGGCTGAAAGCAACTGGCGTAAGGTTAAAGATCAGGAAATGTGGCAGGAGATTGTAAAAGCCAATACGATGAGTGATGGCGATTTCAAACTGCCTGGAGACTATTCCGGTAGTACTTCAAGAGTCGAAGGGATATGGGGTCCCGATATCCAGCTTTATGGGTTAATTGTCTATCAGACCTATTCGGTGTCATTGGGAAGTGTAAAGCTGGTCGATGAAAATGCAATCCGGTTATCCTTGCAGCCTGCGGCAGCAGTAACTAATCGGTGATTAGATTTATTATTTAATCCAGAAAACTGGACTTTTGAAAAGCTGGAAAAACCTTTGATCTTCATGGTTCCTTGCTTGGAAGGCCAAAATTGTGCTTTCTACTATTACCACTGGTTTTGACACAGCCAAAAATGATGTGATATTCGTTTTATATCTGTAAAAATCGTCAAGTTGTGATTTTGGCAAGAACTGGAATTGGCTAATAATTGATTCTGGAAAATATATCAGCGATGTCATTCCGGTATAGAATTAAGCTCATTTTATATAACCAGACGTATCCGAGTTGATGATGATTATATAATTAAAATTTGATTGACAATTTAATTATATAACATCATATTGACACCAAGAGATCAACTCCGCACCCAACGCACCGGCAATACTTTTCTGCTCTCAAGTATTTTAATTGTTTATTAATTTTTCTTCCGATCTCTCGATCGAATAGATTGAATATCATGCCAAAAGCGACCCAAGAATATAATCTATATGTTTTAAAACCGAGTCTTGTAAAAGAATGGCATCCCACAAAAAACGTTGAAATAGGCCCTTATGATGTAACGCCTGGCTCAGGTAAAAAGGTTTGGTGGATATGCCAAAAGGGGCATGAATGGCAAGCTGTTATTTATAGCCGAGGCCATGGCAGTGGCTGCCCTTATTGCTACAAATTGAAATCAGCCGATGATGACAGTCTGGTCGTATCAAATTCAAGCCTCCGATTGGAATGGCATCCTACTGCCAATGGCAAATTAACACCTTTAAATTTGTTGCTTAACTATCCAGAAAAGGTCTGGTGGATTTGTCGAGTAGGGCACGAGTGGAAAGCTACAATAAAGGTCCGAATAAAAGGCGGTGGTTGTCCGGTATGCAACGAAAGCATGATTAAAACCATTCAGCTCCAAAATGCGTACAGCATAAACAACCTTTCTTTTATTAGAGGGCCAAGTTCGACGTCAGAAATAGAGCCTTCCGACACAATTTTCGGTGCAGATTTTAGAAGATATAAGCGTTTTAAAAAAGAGGCCACCGTAAGACTCGAAATTCCATCGTCTGAGCACTTGTTTTATGCCGAAATGAAAGATTTTAGCCATGACGGCATGTGTGTTGAAACATCAATGTCCATAACACCCGGTACAAAAATCAACATAAAATTAGATAGGCCACTTTTCACGTCTTCTCGAGAAAGCTACAACTCTATTTTAAGATGGTGCAAAGGACTGACAGATGAAGACGGGATCATCTATTCATTTGGATTGGGTGTACAATTTACATAAATTCTAAAGGACTATATTTATGAACTTGCAACACAATTACCATGGAACCGAAGATGTAGCTAAGAACAAAATGCTGCGATATACTGAACAGAGAGGTGAATATCGCGAATTACACAAGGCGCCTGTATTGGTGCAAGAAATAAATGATATTTATATCTATAGTGCCAGAATGGTAAACTTCAGCGAAAAAGGGGTATACCTTGAGACAGATACTGCCTTAAAAGTGGGAACAGATATTATCATTGGCATTGAAGATTCAACATTCATTTCTCCTGCCGCTTCTCCAGATTCTCCTAAATTTTATTACGCAAAAATAATGTGGAAAAAAAATTTAACAAGTGGTTTTTTTAATTTTGGTTATGGCACCAAATTTATTTATTTCAACGATAAACAAAACGTACCAGAAACCGATTCGATGATCGAGAAAGAATATAGAAAACATCCCAGAAAATCCAGCTCGAAACCAGTGTTTCTCACATCGATGAATCAAAGTTGTCAGGGATTAATCAGCAATATAAGCCGCGGTGGCGCCTTTATAGAGACTCGAGGTAAATTCAAAGCGGGTCAGATAATTAAACTCTTGATCCCAGGGCCAAAGGTTGATGAAGGTGTAAAGCTAAAAGGTGAGGTGCTGCATTTAAATCAATCCGGAGTTGGGATAATTTTTAAAAGTATTATTAAATAACTGCCTCCTGAAGCAATAAAAGAAAACGGAAGAGCCGAAAATGGCTCTGGCATTTTTTCTCTTACTCTGAACGTTTTTGATATTGCATGTTAAATTAAAAAACAACCGCTTTAATTCTATTTCTTCAGAATATTCCTTAATTATTTATGTTGGCTGCCCCATCATTTTTACGTTTCTGAACCTCTTCAAGATTCATTCTTGCCTCCTGATATCCCGGACTAATCTCCAAAGCCCGGGCGAAGTGCTTCCTGGCGGCTTCAAGCTGCCCGTTTTCCATCAGCATTACACCTAAATTGTTGATGGCGCCGACGTTCTGGGGGTCTAACTCTATGGCTGTGGAGAATTGCTTCATGGCGGCCTCCGGGTCACCCTGGTTTTTATATACCATACCAATGTTATTGTGAACATCGGCGTCCGACGGATTTATTTTGAGTGCTTTTTTAAAATAGTCGCCGGCTTCTGAATAGTTGCCTTTGATAGAAAGGGCGACCCCCAGGTTGTTGAGGTATTTTACCTGGTTTGGCTTGATCCGTACTGCTTCCCTGAAATGGGAAATTCCCTCATCCAGCTTGCCGGTTTTGGCCAGTGCGTATCCCAGGTTGTAGTGGGCATCCGAGTAATCAGGTTTGATCCTCAGGGCGGCCCGGTACTGCTCGATAGCCTCCGGGAAAAGGCCCTTGCGTGATAAGGCGGCCCCCAGGTTGTTGTGGGGCCTTGCTTTGCCGGGGGATTTGGCGGCGCTGTCCCGGTAGAGTGTTATTTCATCAGCCCAGACTTTGTTTCTTTCAAGGGTCCACACGCAAAACAAAGCGCCCACCAGACTCAGGGCTATCGCAGCCGGCAAGGCGTGCTTTAAGTAACGGAAAGCCAGGCAGACGATGGCCAGGATGGCAAACATGGAGGGCAGATAGTTGCGATGCTCGAATACAAGCTCGAGCCCGATGATCGAGGATTCAATCACCAGGTTGCCGAAAAACCAGAGGATGCCGAATGATAAAAGCGGCTCTTTGCGCGCGATCAAAATTGCGAAAGCAATCAACCCAATGATGACGGTTATTGCCACCAGGGTCGTGGCCGGGTTCAACAGCGAATAGGAAAGGGCGAATTCATGATCCAGGTTCAGCCGGGATGGATTCGGCCACAGCAGCAGGCTGATGTAAAAAATAACGACGCGGGATTCGGTCAGCACCCGTTGCAGAGGGGTGAAATCCCTGGTCCCGTATCCTTTCAAAATTTTGGCGATTGGATTGTAATCCAGATAGACCAGGGCAATCAGAATGAAGAGCAGAAATACACCGCCCAGCAGGAGGAAATTGCGTTTGGCCCATTGCGCGCTCAATTCTTGAAAAAAATACCATTCATATAAAATGATAAATAACGGCAGGGTGGCGGTGATTTCCTTGGTGCCGAAAGCCAGAAACGCAGCAATCACACATCCGGCCAACAGCGTCCATTTCGCCCGGGACGCTTCGGACAGGCGGAATTTTACATAAAACAGCATCGACAGGACATAAAACATGGCCGCCATGCTGTTCATCCGCTGGACGATGTAAGCCACGGACTGGGTCTGCAGGGGATGAACCAGCCAGATAAAAGCTGTAAAAAAGGGTATCCAGCCGAATTTTTCATACCGCCAACGCAGAGCAGGCGTCTGCAAGGTGGCCTGGGCCAGAAAATACAGAAAGATGCCGCAGGCCAGGTGGACCAGGATATTTACCACATGATAGCCGACAAGGTTGAGGCCGTTAAAATAATAGTTCAAGGCAAAACTGATATTGGCAACCGGGCGCCTGCCTTCCGGGCTGTTAAAACCGGCCCAGGCGAGGTTTTCAAAACTGAGAGCGGGAACGCGGATATGGGGGTTGCTTTGGATATTGTTTAAATCATCAAAAATAAAGGGGGTAGTCAGGGTGTCGGCGTATATCAGGATGACAACAATAGCCAGCAAGGACAAAAGCAGGGTTTCGCGTTTGGGACCATATTTAATTGATGAGTGGTTTTTTGCCATTATATACAGGCATCTAATTACAAATAAAGTGCAAGAATTGAGAAAAATCCAAGCACCATTTAAAAAATTAATTAGGACACAGATGAACACAGGCCACACAGATAAAATGGGAATAATTAATAAAATGAAAAATCTGTGTCTATCCGTGCAGATCCGTGTCCCAAAAACTTAAAATCGATCTCATCCATTATTTAAAGAACAAACACTATCCAAATTCGAAGCACCAAAAAAAACAGTTGCCAGTAACAAGAAACGAGTAACAAGTAACTAGTGGCCAGCAACCAGCCGCATAACTCACAACCCGTACCCGCAACCCGTACCCGTAACCCGTAACCCGCAACCCGAACTACCTGGGTAAGACTTTGGGGGTAAACCCGTCCTTTTGCAACTGCTCCGTTAGTTGCCCGGCCTCATTTTCCGAGCTGTAGGCACCAATGAGTATCCTGGTTTTTTGGCGCCCTTTTCGATCCAGTAAGCTGTAAGCCATGTAACCTTTGCCGCGGAGCCTGGCTTTGAATTCCAGGGCCTCCTTATAAGAATCGGCAAGACCCACCTGCACGGCAAGGGGTTTATTAAATATCTGGACATAGTGAAACTTTCTTTTTTTCAACCGGTCGGCAGCCTTTTGGGCCTCATCGAGGGATTGGTAAAATCCGACAAATACGCGATTCCATTCCCCCTGGCCGGGGATCAAAACCGGGCAGGTAAAAGCCGGGTCACCGTTATTTTTCAATTCGGTTGCGACATCCAGGGATTTTTGCGGATCACGATAAGCACTGACCTGAATCGTATAGGGCAGCGGCCCCAGGTTGTCGGAGGAACTTAATTCAGCAGGGGTTGCGGTCGGCTTCTTTGGTTGGGCATCGGCCTTAAGCGGTTTGGTGACGTTGACGTCTGCAACCGGGTCCGGCTCTTTTTGGGTGGCATATGATATCTGCAGCGGCTTGTGGGCTTTATAATTTATGAGATGATCGATATAGGGATCCAGCCCGTCGGATCGGTTTTGCCGGATCATCAACTCGATTACTTTTTTCTGACTGGCAATGGCTTCATCAAATTGACCATTGGCCGCATAAGCCGCAGACGCAGTATCCAGAGAATCGACCGTTGGGTTGAGCTCCAATGCTTTTTTGGCCAGCTCAACAGCCTGCTTGCCGTTGCGATACCGTTTATCAGAGCTTGTCGCCAGAATCCAGGCTTTGCTGTTGTAGGCATCCAGAAAATATGGCTCCAGCTCGATGGCCCGGGAAAAATCGTCGAGGGCCTTTGCAAGGTCACCGTTTTTGACCCATGCGAATCCCCGATTATTTAAAGCTTCAGCATATTCGGGTTTAATTTTCAGCGCCATTGTGTAATCTTCAATGGCGCCGTCGAAGTCTTTTTTATAGGCCCGGGCGACCCCCCTGTAATTGTAAGCTTCAAAATCTCCGGGGATCATGTCAATAACTCCCGAAAATGCATCAACCGCCTCATCGTACTGCCGGGCCTTGAGCAGTGCCATTCCTTTTTCAAATCCGTCTTCCTCGGAAAAACCCCGGAAGGGACAAAATAAAAGCACTACCAATAGCATCGATGCCCAAAATTTGAATCTATTAATTTTCATTGGTCTTAATTGTGAATTCCTTGCATTTCATGTTTCCTGTCATTATGCTACCGGAAATCAGAGCAAAAAGCAATTTTTATGAAACGGCGTGAGCCCGGCTCAAATGCCTTTTGCAGTATCGTCTGGTGCCGTCACCGGATTTTTTTTAATTTGACAGTAACGCGATTTTTTAATATTATTTAAAGGTTACATACGGTGACGGAGCATGAAGAATAAAAAAAAGCTAAACCCCACCTTTATGGATTCGATGGTAGTAACCGGAATTGGCCTGGCCGGTTTCTATTGGGTTTGCGAATCTTTTATGTACTTCTTTCTGGCGCCGGAAGCTAATTTTATTCAGCACGTATTGGGTCCGGATATGTTCCAGACCTGGACCAGGCTCCTGGTGTTATGCCTGTTCCTCATTTTCGGCTCACACGTCCAGTACACGGTGAATAAGCGCAAAGCAGCTGATGACGCCCTGCGTGAAAGTGAAGAAAAATATCGGACCATCCTTGAAAGCATCGAAGAAGGCTGCTTTGAAACCGATATTGACGGCAACCTGACCTTCTTCAGCAATCCATTCTTAAAAATACTGCGTTATTCCCGCGACGAACTTCTGGGGGCGAATACCGGCAAATACACCTCGCCTGATACTGCCGCCAAAATGAAAGGCATCACCGAGCGGCTTAGAGAAACCGGAAAACCGGAAAATGTGACCGACTATGATGTCATCCGCAAAGACGGCAGCAACGTTTCCCTTGAGCTGTCTGTTTCGCTGCTGAAAGATCAAGACGGAAAGCCCATGGGTTACCGGGGGGTTTTGCGCGACGTCTCCGAACGAAAAGAAGCGGAAGAAGAAAAGCACAAACTGGAAACCCAACTTCAACAGGCTCAAAAGATGGAATCCATCGGGACGCTGGCCGGCGGGATTGCCCATGATTTTAACAATATTTTAATGGGCATCCAGGGCAATGCGTCCCTGATGCTGCTCAAAATTGAATCCGATCATCCCAACTACGAAAAAATCAAGAACATCGAAAAATATGTTCAAAATGGTACCGAACTGACCAAACAATTACTCGGATTTGCCCGCCGCGGCAAGTATCTGATTAAAGCTTCTGATCTCAACGAGATTATTGACAAGTCTTCGTCATTGTTTGCCCGCACAAAAAAAGAGATCCGGGTTCACACCGACCTTTCGCAAGACCTCTGGACGGCGGAAGTCGATCGCGGACAAATCGAGCAGGTCCTGCTCAATCTTTACGTCAATGCCTGGCAGGCCATGTCCAACGGTGGGGATCTGTTTCTGCAAACCGAAAATGTTATCCTGGACCGCAGTTATTTCAAACCATATAAGGTGGAACCCGGCCGATACGTTAAAATCTCGGTCTCTGATACCGGTGTGGGCATCGACAAAGAAACCCAGAAACGCATATTTGAACCTTTTTTTACCACCAAAGAAATGGGCCGGGGAACAGGCCTGGGTCTGGCCTCGGTATACGGCATCATAAAAAGCCACGGGGGCTACATCAACGTATACAGTGAGAAAGAAAAAGGCACAGTATTTACAATTTATCTACCGGCTTCTGAAAAGGAGGTCCCCAAAGAAATAGAATCAGGTCCGGCCGCGATCATCAAAGGCAGCGGGATAATCCTTTTGATTGATGACGAGAAAATGATCCTGGATGTCGGCGTCGAATTGCTGGAAGAATTGGGTTACAAGGTGAAATCAGCCATGAGCGGACAGGAGGCAATTGATGTTTTAAAAGAGGAAAGGGGTAAAATTGATCTGATTATCATGGATATGATCATGCCCGGAATGGGCGGCGGTGAAACCTTTGATCGCCTGAAAGAAATCGATCCCGATATAAAGGTTCTGCTTTCCAGCGGCTACAGCATTAATGGTCAGGCAACCAAAATTCTGCGACGCGGATGCGACGGATTCATCCAAAAGCCGTTCAACATGAATCAACTGGCTGAAAAAGTCCAAAGGATTCTGGCTTCTTGACAGTAGACCAGATTCGAACTTTCTGCTGGAAGAACCAGCCGAATTCCTCAGCAAAACTACTAACCCAGGGTAAAACAAAAAAGTTTCAGGTTTCAGTGTTCCATTCCACTCCTGACACCTGACACCCGACACCTGAAACCTTCGTTTCTGATAACATGTTGTCAGAAAACCACTATTAAGGTACTAAAACACCACCACCGGCTCCCTCATTATTTTATCTATCGCTTCCGCCGCCGTTGCGGCCGCCTCGGGAAAGACATCTTTTAAATTCCGGATGTGCCTCAGGTTGTCTGCGGTTCTCAATATCAGCATCGCCAGATCCCCCTCTTCCGTTTCAGCGATCCTCAACACGCGCTCCCATGATTCCTCCTGGGCCCAGGCAAAAACGGCAACCGCCGGCCTGAAATATAAAGGGCGAACGTCAAAACCGCTTTGGGCCATCCTGGCCGCAAAGGGCCGGAGCCCTTTCGACAGCTTTGAATATGCCAGGGCCAGTGGATCAGGAACCAATTCTTTTTTGATTCTATCGTCGGTTTCACGCTCGTTGACAAAGGAGGCAATCATGGCTGCGAGAAGATCGGAATTATCTTGCGGGAAAACCTCTTTTCGAAATCCCTCCGCAATTAAAAGCGGTTGATCCACCCGCAACTGTGAGGCCCAGTTCCCGTCCGGCGTCAGTTCTCCTTCAGCTGACACAAACCCTGTCGCTTTTAAAAAATTAAGATGACGCAAAAAATCCTGCCAGAGCTGCTCACGGCTTTCATCCTGACTGATATCGCGCCGCGCACGCGATAATAGAAAAGTTGCAAATGATTTGCTCAAAAGGCCCTG
>Ga0210099_1000337_pt1 | contig 16308 bp, 11 predicted proteins | sample Joice_ThreeSqA_D_4_FD_184872 | JGI IMG/M metagenome (GOLD analysis project Ga0210099, IMG submission 184872) | Wetland microbial communities from San Francisco Bay, California, USA, that impact long-term carbon sequestration - Joice_ThreeSqA_D2... | ecosystem: Environmental > Aquatic > Marine >...
GCGCCAGGAGGGCCACGAGCTCCACTCCGATCACCGCGAACCATCCGATTCTCGCGGACGACAGTCCGGCCCCCGGCTGAAGCGCATTGGAGAGTGCCGAGAACGCGATCGACGTGACAGAGATCGCGCCCAGCGAGTAGATGCCGAAGGCGATCAGGCGCCCCACCACCAGGTTGGCGAAGAAGGTCCCTGGAGCGTCGCGCCGGAACCGGAGTGACGGAACGGCCGCCAACGGGTTGCGCGAGACGACACCGGGCGGCCAGTGGCCTGCCCGTGCGGCGCGCAGGACGGCGGCAGCTTCCGCTCGGGTGCGCGCCACATCCTCCGATCCGACCCAGCCCCGCTCCGCCGCCTCTGCGAGCTCGTCCTCATCCAGCAGTCGCGGGGCCGACTCGGGATCCTGCCAGACGTCGAGGAAGAGATCCGTCAGATGCCAGACGGCGGTCTCGGGTTGCGGCGGCTGCACGAAGTTCGTGTAATAGCCCAGGAATCGGGCCTGATCGTCGTATACAGCCCCTACCTCGTACGAGCGGCCCGGAAACATGAACCACATGATCGCCCCGCCGGGGGGTACATCCGCCTCGCCCACGCGTAGCGGCGGATCATCCGGCTCGAGCACCAGAAGCGAGATCTTGCAGTCCGCGCCGTCGTGCAGCAGCTCCTGCGAGAAGTGCTGCACGTCGTCCGGAGGGCGCCGATACACGATCGCCACCGTCGGCGTCCCGGCGGCGCCTCGCGCCGGAACTCCCCGGGTACGCGATCGCCGGCTGATCAGGCGCTTAGGTAGTATGAGTAAATGTCCGATTCTGCTCGGCCATCCGCGCCAACAACGGTGCGGGGGCAAAGCGGTTTCCGAGCGCTTCCGAGTATTGCGAGAGCGCATCCGCTATCGTCTGGATGCCCTCCGCATCCGCCCAGCGCAGGATGCCTCCGCGAAACGGCGGGAATCCCGTGCCGAGCACCATTGCCAGATCGACCGCGTCCGGGCTCTCGACGACCGATTCGTCGAGAGCGTGGGAAGCCTCGTTCACCATCGCGTACAGGCAGCGGCGGCGAATCACGTCGTCCGGGGAGTCGGACAACGCGGGGACGGCGGCAAGCCGCGCTCCGCCGGAGAACATGCCGTCCACGGAAGGATCCGGGCCGACTTCCCGGCCATCCTTGTAACGGTAGAAGCCCAGACCGTTCTTCCTGCCGAGTCGGGCGTCCTCCATCATCCGGTCCAGCACTCCGGAAGGGCGCATTCGGTCGCCGAACGCGTTCGCCATCTCGCGACTGGCGTGCCTCGCGACATCGAATCCGATCTCGTCCAGCAGCCGCAACGGCCCCATGGGCATGCCGAAGCTCACGAGGGCTTCGTCGATCGCCCCGACCCCGTATCCCTCGTCGAGCAGGAACCCGGCTTCGTTCAGGTACGGCGCAAGCAGTCTGTTTACCAGGAATCCCGGCTTGTCGGCCACCAGGATCGGTGTCTTTCCGAGCGCGGTCACGAGCCCGAATCCGGTCGCCAGTGCCTCCGGGCCCGTGCGGGGCCCGGCCACGACTTCCACCAGCGGCATCTTGTGCACGGGATTGAAGAAGTGAATCCCGAGGACGGAGGCGGGGTCGCGGGCGCTGTCCGCGATCCCGTCCACGGACAGCGAAGACGTGTTGGTGGCCAGCACGGCCCCGGACGTCGCGTCCTCGGCTTCCCGCAGGACCTGCTGCTTGACTGCCATCCGCTCGACGACGGCCTCCACCACGAGGTCCGCGTCGGCGAGGTCGGCATAATCCAGGCTGCCACTCAAGAGCGCGAACTTGAGCGATGCCTCCTCCTGGCTGAACAGCCGGGCTGCGGCGGCCTTGCGAAGCAGATCTCCCGCGTGCCTGAGTCCGGCATCCAGAGCGTCACGGTCGATGTCCTTCAAGACGACCGGCAGATCGTGCGCCGCCGCGAGCTCGGCGATCGCCGCCCCCATGACCCCGGCTCCGATCACGCCCATTCTGCCGACCCGGCGCCCACGGTTCGCCACGTCCTCGGGAAGTGCCTTCCGGGCACCCTGCGAGAGCTGGAACAGGCGGACGAGGTTGCGGGACTCGGGCGTAACCGCGAGCTCGCCCAGTGCGGCGGCTTCCAGTGCGTACGCGTCGTCCGCCTTCATTCCGACCGCGCCCGCGAGGACTTCGATCGCCCGGTACGGCGCCGGATAGAACGGTCCCGCCTCCGCCGAGATCTTCTTTCGCGCCGCGCCGAACATGATCCTCCGGCCGGGTCCCGTCCGTTCGAGCAACCGCTCCCCGAAGCCGAGGCTCGGGGCCGACTTTTCGACCCGGCCACCGACGACATCGCCCACGAACTGGCGTACCTCGGTCGTGAAGCGAGCCGTCGACAGCACCCGGTCCACCAGCCCCAGACGAAGGGCACGGGAAGGCCGAACGGGCTTGCCTGAGAGGATGATGCCGAGCGCGTTCTGCATCCCGACGAGCGCCGGGAGCTTCACCGTCCCGCCGAAACCGGGCAGGATGCCCAGCTTGACCTCGGGAAGTCCGATCGCGGTGGCGCTCCTGTCGGATGCGACCCGGTAGTCGCAATGCAGGACCAGCTCGGTGCCGCCGCCCATGCAGGCGCCGTCGATCGCGGCGATCGTAGGTACCCTGAGCCGCTCGATGCGCCGGAAGACGCGCTGTCCTTCGGCGCTCGCCGCCCGGGCCTCGGCGGCCGTGGACAGGTCGGCGATGGCCTGCACGTCCGCGCCCGCGATGAACGCCCCTTCCTTGGCGCTGTGAACCACGAGCGCCAGGATCTGGCCGTTCGCGATGCGGGACTCGAGCTGCGACAACAGCGCGTCGAGTTCCTTCATCAGCGCCGGTGTCAGGACGTTTGCGGAGGAATCAGGTCGGTCGAAGGTGAGCCAGCCGACGTGATCGCGATCGATGTCAAATGCGAGACCGGAGGTGGATTCTGACTTCGGGCCGTTCATGGGATCGTACACGCGCCAGGGTCAGAGGTACGATGGCCGGCGAGGCCGGATTCGGCACAGGCCGGCGGGTCGGCCGGGCGTGGGCGCGCGGCTGTGCGGCGCGCCCACGTCTGACGGTCGACGGGCGGTCAGAGGCGAATGCGCTCCTGGCCGTTGGAGGTCTCGAGGCGAAGCGTGTCCACCTGCGTCGGGTCGATAAGGAGGCTCCACACGCGCTCGTGCGTCACGTCGGTCCGCAGGCGGGTCTGCACCCACCAGTTACCGGATGGCAGCGACTGCGTGACGTAGCCTTCCGCATTGGTGGTATCGGTGTACACCTGCCGGCCCAGCTCCTCGACCATCGTCTCCTCGATATCGAAGTAGTCGGCGTAGTTCTCGTCCTCCCACGTATCCCGGACGGCCTTGAACGAATCCACGCGGGCCGTCACGGAGTCCTGCATGGCCGTGAACCGATCGAACAGGGTCTGCTTCTCACGATTCAGTCGCCCCTCGGTGCCTTCGAGCTGCTGGAACTCTTCGTACTTGGACATGTACTCGCGCGTGCCCCGGGCACGAGGATCCATGCCCTGCATCTCGTTGGAGAGCGTCTGCATGCGGTCACGGGCCTCGGACCACTGAGATTCCTTCTGGCGCCATTGCTCCTGCAGGGAGCTGATCTCGTTGAAGGTCGCCAGCATGTCCTCCGGGATTTCGGGCTTGGGCGAGGAAGCTTCCGAGTCGAGGGCATCGAACACGGAGTCCCGATCGAACGGATAGAAGTAGACCTCGAGGTTGGCCTCCGGCACCGGACCATCCGCGCCCTCTCCGAGCACCTGGACAGTCACCTCGGAGCCTCCGCACGCTCCGAGAGCGATCGCGGCGCCTACGATCAGGAAGGAAAGACGATTGCCTCGCATCCGTGTCTCCACGTTGGATGAGCGGTGAATCCCACATCGCGACCGGCAAATCTACCGGCCGGGCCCTCTGTTTTCAATCACGCGAAAGGGGCTCCAGTCGGAAGCCCCCGGGGTACGTTGTCGGTGGACCTGCATGCAACGTGGGGTGCGGCACGCCTCACTCGTATACGATGTCGTCCAGCAGATACTCCTTCGGGTTCACCTGCCGGCCGTCGATCAGGACCTCGTAGTGAAGGTGCGGTGCCGTAGCGAGCCCTGTCTTCCCGACTTCTCCCAGGACGTCGCCCCGGGCCACGCGCTGGCCCCGCTTGACCTGGATGCTCCCGGCGTGCGCGTAACGGGTCTTGTATCCGAAACCGTGGTCGATCTCGACCGTCTTGCCGTAGCCGGCCCTCGTCCCGGCGTAGGTGACGGTGCCCGCCGCGGACGCGAGGATTGGCGTCCCCGCCAGCGCGGAGATGTCGATGCCGGGATGAGGCCGGTTCACCTGCAGGACGGGATGCATGCGGCTGCGGCTGAAGCTCGAGCTGATCCACGACTCTTCGGCCTGCACCGGACGGATCGAGGGCCGAGCCAGGAAGACTTCCCGATGGAGTTCCACCGAGTCCTGCGCCTCCTCGATCGAGCTGCCCAGCAGGTCGAGGCGGCGCATCAGGAGATCGGCGTCGTACGCCGTCGCGTAGGTGCGTTCGGCGAGCTGCGGCGAGGTAGCGAGAAACTCCTCCCTCTCCGCCGCCGCAGGCAGCGGTCCACCGACTCCCACCGCGCGCACCTCTTCATCGAGGTCCGGAAGACCCGCGAGGAGCCTGAACTTCTGCTCCTGCTTCGACAGATCGTCCACGGAGCTCGCCAGCGTACCGACCTGGCTCTCCACCTTCGTCAGGTTCTGCGTGAGGTGTCGGTTCTCGAGCCGCAACCGCACGAGCTCCACCTCGCGGGCCGCATCAAGACCGAGGCTCACGAGGAATGCCGCCATGACGAGCCCGAAGACGACCGCGGTCACCCCGGCGAGCCGAACGACGCGCCTCGATATGCGTATCGTACGAATGCGTCCCCCACCGTCCGGCATGACCTGCACCGTCCAGTGAGTCGGTGCGTCGTTTCCGGTACCGGCGGAGCCGTGTGACGACATATTTTTCCGTACCCTGCTATCCGTTTCAGATCGACCGGTCTCGCCGGCCCCTCCCGCCCCGAGATCCGCCGCCGCGCCGGCTACTGAGCAAGACGCGGGCCCGGACGCACACAGATGCACCAATCCGTCGAATCGGTGTAAGTACAAGTGCACTGTATGTTTGGCTTCGGCTCCGACGAACAGACGGATCCGAGCGGGACGACAGGACACTAAACCGGGCCGTCGACGGGTGTCAAGCGAGCCCGGTCAGCCGCTCCGGGGCTCGCGCTCGAACCGGGGAAACAGCACGCTGTCCGCGCGCTCCGGCAAGGCGGTGGGGAGCCGGTGGGGAAGCTCCGCCAAAGCAGGCATTTCGTCGCCACCGAGACGCTCCCACATCTCGGCCGCCTTGGCCGGAATGAACGGCTGCAGCAACACGGCGGTGGTCGCCAGCCCCCGTGCCAGCGCCGCCAGAACGGCATCCAGCCGCTCCGCCTGCTTCGGTTCCCTGGCCAGCTTCCAGGGCTCCTCGGAGTCGATGAAGCCGTTGGCGGCGCGCACGATCGTCATCGCCGCGTCGAGCCCGTCGTGCAACCGGTGCTGCCGCATCGCGTCGACGTACGTCTCGAGGGCGTCGTCGATCGCATCGTCGAGCGCGGTGCCGCCCGGCGGAACGATCGCACCGTCGCGGTACTTCCGGGCCATCGCGACCGTGCGGTTCAGCAGGTTGCCGAGGTCGTTCGCGAGGTCCGAGTTGTACCGCTCGTCGAACTGGTCGAGGAACGCTTCGACCGAGGGGAAGTCCCGGTCCCGGTCCCACGGGATCTCGCGGAGCAGAAAATAGCGGAAAGCGTCCGGTCCGTGCCGGTCGATCAACTGGTCGAGATCGAGCTGCTTCGCCTCCGACTTGGAGAGCTTCCCGCCCCCGATCTTGACGAATCCGTGGCCCCACACGACGTCGGGCAGCTCAAGGCCCGCGGACAGGAGCATGGCCGGCCAGATCACGCAGTGAAAGCGCGTGATGTCCTTGCCGATCACGTGGAGGGCAGCCGGCCAGGTGTCCGCGAATCCGTCGCCAGGATAGCCGATCGCCGATATGTAGTTGGGAAGGGCGTCAAACCACACGTACACGGTGTGGCCGTCCTCGTCGGGAAACGGAACTCCCCACGGGACCCGGGAGCGGGAGGCCGAGATGTCCTCCAGCCCTCCTTCCAGCAGGCGCAGGATCTCGTTGCGACGGCTCTCCGGCTGGACGAACTCGGGGTGCGCCTCGATGTGCTCGAGCAACCGGTCGCGATACGCGGACAGTCGAAAGAACCAGTTTTCCTCCTCGGTCCACACGATTTCCCGCGACGGGTGGATCGGGCACTTCCCGTCTTCCAGCTCCGCTTCTCGCTTGAACGCCTCGCAGCCGGTGCAGTAGTAGCCCTCGTAACGATCCTCGTACAGGTCGCCGGCGTCCCGGATGCGCCGCACCAGCGCCTGCACGGCCGTGGTGTGGCGCGGCTCGGTCGTCCTGATGAAATCGTCGTGCGAGATGTGCAGGCGGCCCCATACGGCCTCGAACCGGGCCGCCAGCTCGTCCACGAGGTCCTGCGGCGACCTTCCCTGCGCCGCTGCCTCCTGGGCCACCTTCTGCCCGTGCTCGTCCATGCCGATGACGAAGTGCACGTCGTCGCCCGCCAGACGGTGAAAACGGGCGATCACGTCGGCCCCGACCTTCTCGTAGGCGTGGCCGATGTGGGGGTCCCCGTTCGAATAGTCGATGGCCGTGGTCAGGTAGTAGCGGGACACTCGTCGATGCCTCGGGCGTCGGGTGAGGGCGAGCCTACTCGCGTGGGCCCGCGGAGGGACCGCGTCGGGAGCGCCGACGCGTCGCAGTCTCGGCCTTGAGCTCCTCCAGGGCCACGGTTCTCGTCTCGCCGTCCTTGCCGCGCAGCGAGATCGTCTCGCGGAAGAGATCCCAACCGGTGACCTCCTCCTTGCCCCGGCTGGTCTCGAGCCGCTTGCCGACCTTCGGGAAACGTCTCCGTGCCTGCACGTAGGCCTCGTGCTCGTAGCGCAGGCACGACATGAGGCGCCCGCATGCGCCCGAGATCTGCGCCGGGTTGAGGGAGAGTCCCTGGTCCTTGGCAAGCTGGAGCGTAACGGGCTCGATCTCCGGCAGCCACAGTCTGCAGCACAGCTCTCTGCCGCAGCGGCCGATGCCGCCGAGCCGCTTGGCCTCGTCCCGCACGCCGATCTGCCGGAGCTCGATGCGGGTCTTGAACGTGCGGGCCATCTCCTTGACGAGGACCCGGAAGTCGACCCGCTTCTCGGCGGTGAAGTAGACGGTGAGCTTGTTACGGTCCCACTGCCATTCCGCCTCGCTCACCTTCATCTTCAGCCGGTGGCGCTGCACGAGGTCGCGGGTGCGAGATCGTACCTCCGCCTCGCTCTCGTCGAGCTTGAGGCGCCTCTCGACATCCGCCGGTGACGCCCGACGGAGGATCTTGCGGGCCGGGGGCACAACGGGTCCGTGGTGCGCGTGATCGCACCCTCCCTCGCAGCTGTGCGCGCGGCCGTCCACCGCACGCCTGACCCACCCGAGGTCCTGTCCGCGGTCCGCCTCGACGATCACGTACTCGTCGGGCACCAGCGCGACTTCGCCCCGGTAACTGAAGTAGTCCGAGCGCACTCCACGGAACATCACCTGGACGATCTGGAAGACCCGTCCCCCTCCGGTCGCAGCACCGCCGGACTCCGAAATCGGTCGTGGAGCCGGGTGGGACGGGACCGGGCGCCCCCGATTGCCTCGCGCGCCGGACACCGGCCGCGGGGCCGGCCTGCGCCGGTCTTCCCCGCGACGGCCCCGTGGCTGGCCGCCGTCCTCAGCCATCCGCGCCGGTCTCTTCCCAGGCGCCCATGGCATAGTACTTCGCCCGGCGCGCCTCGATGAGCTGCGTCCGGTCGAGCCCGCCGAGCTCCGAGAGGTGCCTGAGGATGGCCTCGCGAAGCGCTTCAGCGGCTCCCTCGGGATCGAAGTGGGCTCCTCCGCCGGGTTCCGGCACCACCTCGTCGATGATGCCGGAATCGGCCAGGTCCGGTGCCGTGAGCTTGAGCGCTTCGGCCGCATCGGCGGCCATGTCCCGGCTCCGCCAGAGGATCGCGGCGCACCCTTCGGGGGAGATCACGGAGTAGATCGCGTTCTCCATCATCAGGACCCGGTCCGCCACGGCGATGCCGAGCGCGCCGCCGCTTCCTCCCTCCCCGATGATGCAGGAGACGATAGGTACCTCGAGACCCGCCATCACGAACAGGTTCCGGGCTATCGCCTCGGCCTGCCCGCGCTCCTCCGCCCCGATGCCCGGATAGGCACCTTGCGTGTCGACGAAGGTGATGACCGGACGGCCGAACTTCTCGGCCATCAGCATGAGGCGCCCGGCCTTGCGGTAGCCTTCGGGGTGCGGCGATCCGAAGTTCCGGTGGAGGTTCTCCTTCATGTCACGGCCCTTCTGATGGCCGATGACCATGACGGATTTCCCGTCCAGAGTCGCCCAGCCACCCACGATGGCCGGATCGTCGCGGAAGTTGCGATCGCCGTGCAGCTCCACGAAGTCGTCGCACATCATCTGGATGTAGTCGAGCGTGAACGGGCGCTCCTGGTGCCGCGCCAGTTGGACGCGATCAAACCGTGTCAGAGGCTTCGGCTCAGAGTTCTCGATACGTCTCTCCAGTTCCCGCATCTCGCCGCTCACGTCGATGCCCCGCTCCTCCGCGAGGGTCCGGAGTTCCGCGAGGTGCTTCTTCATGTCTGAACGGTCCTGCTGCGTTTCTTCGCTCATCCCGCCTATCCGCGAAACAGGTGTACCCTTTCCCTTCCGAGCAGGGCGCGCAGGTCCGCGAGCAGGGCGGCCGACGGCTCGACCTTCAGCGAGCGCGAGGCGAGCAGCGGCGGCTCGACTCCGTTGCCCTCCGGGTGCCACTTCAGGTACAACGCGCCGTCTCCCGGCGACGCCGCGAGAACCTCCCGCACACTGTCGAACTCGCCAGGGTGCGCTTCGTCTCCCTCACGGAGCTCGATGCACACCGCGATCCCGCCGGCCGCGTCCATTCCCTGCAGCAGCCGGACCGAGTCCACAAAGATGGGGGGGTTCTCCTCGTCCCGCGAGTTCGCCGACACCGCGCCCTCGATCAAGACGGGCGCGTCCTCGGCGAACAGTCCTCTGGTTTCCTGCCACACGTCGCCGAAGACCATGGCCGAGGCGGTTCCGTGGAAGTCCTCCACGGTGAGCCGGCAGTACTCCTTCCCGCTGCTCCGGCTGACGTTGACGTTCATCGAAGTGACGACGCAGGCCAGCTCGACGCGGCGGTCCCTGTTCTGAGGGATCGTCGCCGTGTTGGCCTCGAGCGCGAACATTTCGACCAGGTCCCGGTATCGCTCCAGCGGGTGCCCCGAGATGTAGAATCCGAGCACGGCCTTCTCGTCCTTCAGGCGCTCCGCCTCGGTGAGCGGCGCGAGCGTGGGGATCCCGGGCTCGGGTCGATCGACCGAAGCCGTGGCGCCGAACAGCGATTCCTGCCCCGTGTCCCGCTCGCGCTGCCGGAGCTGAGCCTCCGAGAGCACGGTCTCGAGGCCGGCCTTCATGGCCCCACGCTCCCCGAACTCGTCCAGGGCTCCCGACGCGATCAGGCACTCGAGGACCCGCTTGTTGTTGAGCCGGAGATCGATTCGCTGACAGAAGTCGAACAGTGACTCGAACGGACGGTCCTCGCGCGCCGCTATGATGGAGCGGATGGCCGACTCTCCGACTCCCTTTATGGCTCCGAGACCGAACCGGATCCGGCGGTCGTCCACGACGGTGAACTTGTAGCGGGACTCCGAGACGCTCGGGGGAAGGACCTCGATCCCCATCGAGCGGGCGGTCGTAATGTACTGTACGACCTTGTCCGTGTTGTCGATGATCGAGCTGAGCAGCGCGGCCATGAACTCGGCCGGGTAGTGCTTCCGGAGCCACGCCGTGCGGTACGAGATGAGCGCGTACGCGACCGAGTGAGCCTTGTTGAATCCATACCGACCGAAGGTGCGGATGAGATCGGCGATCTCGGCGGCCTTCCGCTTCGGCGTGCCCCTCTCGATCGCCCGCGTTTGAAAGTCGTCGAGGACCTTCTTCGTGAGGGCCGCGTCCTTCTTCCCGACGGCCTTCCGGAGCACATCCGCCTCGGCGAGCGAGAACCCGGCGAGCACGTTCGCGACGCGCATCACCTGCTCCTGGTAGGTGATGACCCCGTACGTGGTGTCCAGCACATCCGCCAGCTCCGGGACCGGATACTCCACCGGCTCGAAGCCCCGCTTGCGCTTGATGAACACGTCCGTCATGCCCGTGTCCAGAGGCCCCGGGCGGATCAGAGCGTTCACCGCGATCAGGTCGTCGAACCGGTCGCACCGCATCGCCCGGAGCTTCTCGGTGGCGAGCGAAGACTCGAACTGGAACACACCGCTCGTCCCGCCCGAGGCCAGCATCGCGTACACCTCGGGATCATCCAGCCCGAGCTCGTCCCAGTCGATGTCGACCTCGTGACGTCGTCGAATCGCTCCCTCGGCGTCGTGGATCACGGTGAGCGTGCGCAGGCCCAGGAAGTCCATCTTGAGCATCCCGACCTTCTCGAGCGCCACCATGTCGTACTGGGTGATGACCTGATCGCCGTTCTTGGTGTCACGGCACACAGGCACGTACTCGTCGAGCGGGCCGGGGGCGATCACGACGCCCGCCGCGTGCACCGAGGCGTGACGCGACAGGCCCTCGATCGCCATGCCGTAGTCGAGAAGCTGGTGGGCCCGAGGATCACTCTTGTAGAGGTCCTTGAGCTCCTTGACCTTCTCCACCGCCTCGCCGATCGAAAGCGAGAAGCCCGGCGTGTTGGGAATCAGCTTGGCGAGCTTGTCCTGCTCGGCAGGCGTGAACTCGAGCACACGACCCACGTCGCGGATGGCGGCCCGGGCCTGCATCGTCCCGAACGTGATGATCTGGCCGACGGAGTCCGCGCCGTACTTCTCACGCACGTACTCGATGATCCTGCCGCGCTTCTCGTAACAGAAATCGATGTCGATGTCGGGCATCGACACGCGCTCGGGGTTGAGAAAGCGCTCGAACAGGAGGTCGAACTCGAGCGGGTCCACGTCCGTGATCCGGAGCGAGTAGGCCACGATGGAACCTGCGGCGGAACCACGTCCGGGGCCGACCGGGATGTCCCTCTCGCGGGCCGCCCGACAGAAGTCCCAGGTGATGAGGAAATACCCGGCGTAGCCCGTCTTCTCGATCACGCCCAGCTCGTAGTCGAGTCGCTCCTGGACGTTCTCGGGCAGCGGATCGCCGTACCGTTCCAGCGCGCCCTGCTTCGCGAGCCGGCGCAGGTACGCCATGTCGTCAGGGAATTCCTTCGGCACCGGAAAACCGGGCAGGTGGTGCTTCTTCTCGAAACGGATCCCGCAGCTCTCCGCGATGGCCACCGTGTTGGACATCAGCTCGGGGCGATCCGGGAACAGCTCTGCCATCTCGTCGGATGACTTGAAATAGGACTCCTGGCCGTCGAAGGAGAGCCGGTTCGGGTCGCTCTTCAGCACGCCGATGCCGATGCAGAGCAGCGTGTCGTGCATGTCGGCGTCTTCGCGGCGCAGGTAATGGGCGTCGTTGGTCACCACCACGGGCAGCCCGAGCTCGTCGGCGATCTGAAAGACGCCGGCGTTAACCTCGTCCTGACCCTCGATGCCGTGGTTCTGCACCTCGAGGTAGTAGCGGTCGGGGAAGGTGCGCGCGTAGAACTCCGCCGCCGCGCGGGCTTGATCGTAGCGGCCGAACTGCAGGTTCTTCGCCACCTCGCCCGACAGGCACGCGCTGAGCACGATGATGCCCTCGTTGTGCTCCGCGAGGATCTCGTGGTCGAGTCGAGGCTTCCTGTAGAACCCCTCCGTGTAGCCGCGGGACGTGAGTCGAACGAGATTCCGGTAGCCGGTGAGGTCGCGGGCCAGGAGCACGAGGTGCGCGTACTCGGCCGGGGCGTCCTTGGGCTTCTCCTTCTGCCGCCGATCGCCATACGCCACGTAGGCCTCGAAGCCGATGATCGGCTTGATCTTCCTCTTCTTCGCCTTCTCCTGGAATTCCCAGGCCCCGTGCAGGTTTCCGTGGTCCGTGATGGCGAGGGCGGGCATGTTCAGCGACACGGCCCGGTCGACCAGGTCGTCGATCCGGTTGGCACCGTCCAGCAGCGAGTACTCGCTGTGACAGTGAAGGTGAACGAAAGACATCAGACGTCAGGCGCTTTCTGCTCGGGTTGTCGGTTCGGTCGCTTTCAGGACAGGCACTTGAAGGAGTCCAGGATCTCCTCCAGCTGCATCATGTACTCGTACTTGCTGCGGCGAGGGTTCGGCGAATAGAGCCAGGCGTCCATGTAGATCACGCTGTCGCCGCACCGGACGGCTCGCGCGATGAAGGGGCCGGCGGCAGGGTAGGCGGCGCGGTCCTTCCAGATCCCACGGGCCTCCACGGCCTCGGAGTCGTTGAGCTCGAAGTGGCGGCCCGTTCCCATGAGAACGTCGAAGTCCTGCGGGACGTTGTACTGAACGTCGTCGATCGACGCGCGCCACAGGTAGACCATCTGCGGCTTCATGGAATCGACCGGCTCGCCGCGCTGGATGAGGATCGAGCGGATGAGCTCGCTGGGGTCGGGATTGTCGTTCCGGATCAGGACCACTCCGCCCTCCCGCTCCACCCGCTGATACACGTGCGGGATCTCGAGCGTGAACCCGAAGTGATCCCGCAGGTAATCGGCCGTGGCCGTGTCCACTCCGCTGACGAACATCCGGTTGAGCACATACTCCCTGAACTGTCGCTCGAGAAGGTCGGACAGCTCGGGAAGCCGCTCGCGCCAGGAGTCCACCTCCCGCCCCGGCTGCAGCACGACCGCCGTGGCCAGCTGGCCGCGTGCCCAGACGTCGTGCGCCTGCACCAGCTCACCGGGATCCACGGACGAGCGACCGGCCTTGTCGGCGATCGCGCGCACCCCCGGATCGTCGGGCGTGCCGAACACCAGGACCTGCCGCCACAGCAGGAGCTCGTTGATCTCCGGCGACGCGGGGTCGGTCTGCGTGACGTTGAAGATCTTCTCGTCGCGTGTCGTGTAGACGGTGCGCTCGAGGGCACCGTAGGTGTCCTCCTCGACCTGGCTCCAGATCGAGTCCGAGGCGACGACGATCAACGAATTCGCCTCTCCCATGGCGGAGGGCTGACCGCAAGCGGAAAGACCGACGACGCCCGCCAGGGCTGCGCCGACGGCTGCCGCCGAGCCTTGATTTCGAAGGAATTGACACGCATTCATCGTCGTCCGTCCCTCGGAGGAAGTGGTGCGTCGCGGTCCGGCTTGGCAAACTACCCCGGCGCGAGGACCGACAGCAACGGCCCCGGGTGTCGGGCAGCGAACTTTGCCTAATCCGCCGGGTAAGCGGGCGGTCGCGAGGCTCCATCTCAAGCCCTCGCAGGCGGCATCCGGACAACGACAAACGACGGGAATCGGTACCCTTGGACTCTATACGAAACATCGCGATCATCGCTCACGTGGACCACGGCAAGACGACGCTGGTGGACAAGATGCTCCGGCAGACCGGCTCGTTCCGGGAAGGGCAGCGGGTCGAGGAGCGCGTGATGGACTCGAACCCGCTGGAGAAGGAGCGTGGCATCACGATCTTCTCCAAGAACGCTTCGGTCCGCTGGGACGCTCCCGGGGGCGGAGGAGTGAAGATCAACATCGTCGATACCCCCGGTCACGCCGATTTCGGCGGTGAGGTGGAGAGAATCCTGCGAATGGTGGACGGCGTCCTGCTTCTCGTGGACGCGTTCGAGGGGCCGATGCCGCAGACCCGGTTCGTGACCCGGAAGGCTCTCGAGCTCGGCCTGCACCCCGTGATCATCATCAACAAGGTGGACCGCCCGGACGCCGACCCGGAGCGGGTGCACGACGAGGTACTCGAGCTGTTGATGGAGCTTGAAGCCACCGATGCCCAGCTCGATTCGCCGTTTCTGTACGCGTCGGGGAGGGATGGATGGGCCTCGACGAACCCCGCGGAGATCGGAACCGACCTGGCGCCGCTGTTCCGTGCGGTGGTGGACTCGGTCCCGGCCCCGAGCGGCCTTCCCGGAGCTCCGTTCCAGATGCTGGTGTCCACGCTCGACTACTCCCCGTACCTGGGCCGGATGGCGATCGGTCGGGTGGAGAACGGCGTCGTGCGCGAGGGGGACATGGTGGCCGTGTGGGCACTCGAATCCGATGCTCCCGAGGTGGCTGTCCGCGTCCCGAAGATCTTCGCCTTCGAGGCGATGGCCCGCGTCGAGGTCCCGGAGGCTCGGGCCGGCCAGATCGTGGCCGTGGCGGGTATCGAGGAGGCCGAGGTCGGTTCCACCCTGTGTGATCCCGAGGCGCCGGTCCGCCTCGAGGGCATTGCCGTGGAGCCACCGACCCTGTCGGTGGAGTTCCGGCCGAACACCTCTCCGTTCTCGGGGCGGTCGGGCCGATTCGTGACGTCGCGTCAGATCCGCGAACGGCTGTTCCGCGAAGTGCACTCGAACGTCGCGCTCCGTGTCGAGGAGACCGATGAGCCGGACCGTTTCCGTGTCGCGGGTCGAGGGGAGCTCCACCTCTCGATCCTGATGGAGACGATGCGGCGTGAGGGGTACGAGTTCAGCGTGTCGCGGCCGCACGTGATCACGCGCCTCGGGGCGACGGGCCAGATGGAAGAACCCTACGAAGAGGTCGTGGCCGACGTGCCCGAGGGGATGATCGGAGTCGTGATGAGCGGCCTCGGAGAGCGTAAGGGCGAGATGGTGGACATGGAGAAGGGCGACGGAGGCCTGGTGCGCCTGCGGTTTTCGGTCCCGTCCCGTGCGCTGACCGGCTACCGATCGGAGTTCCTCACCGAGACGCGGGGCGAGGGAACGCTTCACCGCCAGTTCGACCGCTACGGCCCGTGGGCCGGCGAGCTGGAGGCCCGATCGACCGGGGCGCTGGTGTCGATGATGGAGGGAGTCGCGACCGCGTATTCGCTGTTCAACCTGCAGGATCGGGGCACGATGTTCGTGCGGCCGACCGAAGCCGTCTACAACGGCATGATCGTGGGTGAGCACTCACGGGAGAACGACCTCGAGGTCAACGTCATCAAGGGCAAGAAGCTCTCCAACGTTCGGGCCTCGGGGGCGGACGACGCCATCATGCTGGAGCCCCCGCGGGAGATCACTCTCGAATACGCGCTCGAGTTCATTCGGGACGACGAGCTCGTGGAGGTCACGCCCGACGCGATCCGGCTTCGCAAGCGCATGCTGACGAGCCACGAGCGAAAGCGGGATCGGAGAGCCGTGACGGCCGGTTGACGCTCCGACCGGGCCGGCCTCGTCCGCGGTTCGTAATGCGCACCCGCCACACCCTTGCTTCGGCACTTGACAGAGGGCCGTCGCTCGTTTAATAAGCGGCAAAATCGCCCGCATTCCCCGTTTCAGGAGAGTCACGATGACCAGTGGTGTCCGGGCCCGAAGGTCGCTCGAAGGTGATACCGAGCACGTCTGGACCTTGCAGCAGGAAGACGAGGCCGAGGACGAGGACGAGGAGGATGATTGGGACGACTGGGACGACGACGACGAGGACTGGGACGAGGAGTGGGAGGACGAAGATGAGGAAGACGAGGAATGGGAGGATGAGGAGATAGATGTGGACGTGGACGTCGGGGGACCCCGGCGGCCGTCCGACGACGACTGGAACTGACGAGGTACCTGGAACGCCGGCCGCCGGAATAGCGGTGGTCTGTGCATAAACGACATTGTCGATCAGGGGTGAAGGAGGACGAATCCATGCGTGTTTCAGCGCTCTTCCTCCCGGGTGTGCGGGAGGAAGCGGTGCCTTGGGTCAAGGCCGAGGCCGACCCGGATGAAATGCTGTTCGACGACGACGTCGAGGAGGAGGATTGGGAAGACCTCGATGAGCCCGACGAGCTGCTGTTCGACGACGAGGACCTGGAGGAAGAGGATTGGGACGACGAAGACCTCGAGGAGGAGTTCGAGGGATACGTCGCCGACGATGACGAGGACGGAGAAATAGGCCTGGGCTGGTAGTTCCGTCGGGCCGCATCTGAAGATCGGCTGTTCTGGAGCGTCCACGCCGGGCCGACGACGATCGATTCGGAGGGTAGAACGAGGCGGCACAGACGCGTGCCGCGCGGTTGACTCCGGCGCTCGATCCGCTACCTTTGCAGCCCGCTGCGAGCCGCCCCTCCGCGGCTCGCATTCTTTTTCCGCGGTACGGTCGCCCGGACTCGCGGAGA
>Ga0210099_1000339_pt1 | contig 16265 bp, 15 predicted proteins | sample Joice_ThreeSqA_D_4_FD_184872 | JGI IMG/M metagenome (GOLD analysis project Ga0210099, IMG submission 184872) | Wetland microbial communities from San Francisco Bay, California, USA, that impact long-term carbon sequestration - Joice_ThreeSqA_D2... | ecosystem: Environmental > Aquatic > Marine >...
CCGAGCCCGTCGGAGAAGTCCGGAACCCGTGGATCGACAGGGAGATCCTGGAGCTCAGGCAGTACTTCCCGATCCGGATGTCCATGGGCAAGGCCCTGTTCAAGGAGACCGTCCGGAACCTGTTTCCGGACCTGTTCGCGGTAGGGAGGGCGGCCGGGGGCTCGTGGCACGCGGGTCACTGGTGCAGGGAGGTGTTCCTCACCCACGCGGAGGAGCTGGGGCAGCTGATCCGGTCCCGCCCGAGTCCACTGGATTCGCTCCTGCCTCCGGACAGGCTGTCCAGCCTGATCGATGGGGAGGGCGGCGAGAACACGCTGCAGCGCTTGATGGAGCGATCTCGAACGCTTCCGGGGCGTGCTCAGAACTGGGTCCGAACCGGCGGTAGCGGGAAGTCGCGGCCGTTCCGGCCGCTCAGTCCCTCAGTGGACGCGCCCGTGTTTCTCCTGCGTGCGCTGGTCCTGCGTGAGCTGTTTCGAGAGCGCGCAAGCACACCGGCTCGCCGGGGCTCCCCTAGCGAGCTCCCCGCTTCAGCAGGACCACCGGCACCGTCCGGAGGAGAATCTCGAGGTCGAGCTTGAGATCACGCCGCTCGACGTACTCCAGGTCGAATTCCAGCTTGCGCCGGATCTGGAAGTCGTCCCCGCCGTAGCCGCACTTTACCTGTGCCAGACCCGTGATTCCGGGCAGCACCTTCTGTCGCACGGGAAAGCGTGCGTGCCTCTGCCTCAGCCGGGCGAAGATCTGCGGCTGTTCCGGCCTCGGTCCCACGACGTTCATCTCCCGACGCAGGACGTTGAACAGTTGGGGCAACTCGTCGATCCTGTAGGATCGCAGTACCCGGCCCACGGGCGTGACGCGGTCATCGTTCGGCTTCGTCCACACCTGATGGGTCGGGCTTCCGTCGAAGTACATGGTTCGGAACTTGTAGATCCGCACTGGCCGCCCACCGATATCGGTCCGGCGGCGCTCACCGTGGGTCAGGATTCCGGCACGACGATCGAGGCCGACCCGCTCCTGCGCGAACAGCACCGGCCCGCGCGACGTGAGTCGAATCAAGAGCGCAACCACAGCCATGAGCGGGGCGGTGAGGACGAGGAGAGCGAGCGCGAGGAGCACATTCAGCGTCGCGAGGGTTCCAGGATCCTGGCGCCGGCCCCCGCTGCCCGGTACGGCGTCCCGAAGACCCGCGCGAGCCTCCAGGTGGAGGGAGGCCGCCCGGCGCGCCTGCCTCAGGCGGACGTCGCGAAGCGCCCGCATGGAACGCGACGATGAGGAACGTGACGTGGAATCGGCTTCCGGAGACACCTGTCCTCGACCTTGTGCTCAGAGGGGACATATCGCGAGTCCGCCGGTGCGCGACAGATCTCCCGGTCGTGGGGCGCAGCCGGGCCTCCGATCTGTACGCTACAGTATAGAGCCGGCGCGTCGGTTCTGCACGCATTCTCCACGGTGCCAGACCCGCGCGGTACCTGTCGCACGTATGCAACACCCGCTCCGCGGCTGAACGATCGAAACGCCCCGAGCGTGCCTTCTGACCCCCTGACCGATCGGTTGCCACGTATGTAACAAGCTCAAGAACAATCTCTTACGGGACCTGGTCGTGAGACGGTCGTCCGCGACCTACCGCATTCCGATTCCGTGGCCCGCGGGTTGCGCCATGGCTGGTCAATCGCCGATGAGCTTCTCCGCGGAACGACGAACCGCGGACAGTCGCTCGGCATGGCCGTGACCGGAGGCTGGTTCCGTGAAAGTGGTCTTCTTCTGCGGTGGACTGGGGACGAGGATGCTGGAGTACTCCAGGACCATTCCAAAACCCATGGTGCCGATAGGCTACCGCCCGGTGCTGTGGCACCTGATGAAGTACTACGCACACTACGGACACAGGGAATTCGTTCTCTGCCTCGGAAGTCGTGGGGATGTGGTGAAGGAGTACTTCCTCAACTACGACGAGTGCGTTTCGAACGACTTCACCCTGTCCGGGAACGGGGATGTTGAGCTGCACGCGACGGACATCCACGACTGGAAGATCACCTTCGTAGAAACAGGGCTGCATTCCAACATCGGACAGCGACTCCGGGCGGTGCGAGAGCACCTGGAGGGGGAGGAGATCTTCCTCGCCAACTACGCGGACGTCTTGAGCGACCTGCCTCTTGACAGCTACATGGACTTCTTCGCGCGCGAAGATCGAGTCGCGGGCTTCACCTGCGTCAAGCCCTCTCATTCGTTTCACGTCGTGGACATCGGCACCGAGGGGTCGGTATCGGCGATCCAGCCGGCCCGGGCCCGCGACCTCTGGATCAACGGAGGCTTCTTCGCGCTGCGACAGGAAATCTTCAGTTACCTGGGGCCCGACTCCGATCTGATCGATGGGGCCTTTCAGGAGCTCCTGTGGCGGAACCAGGTGCTGGCCTATCGGCACCGGGGGTTCTGGGCCGCTATGGACACGTTCAAGGAGCACCAGCAGCTCGAGACCATGTGGACGAGCGGTGCGCGCCCATGGGCTGTGTGGGAGAACGGTTCCGCAACGGTGCGACCGGAAGCAGACGGCGGTCGTTCGGTGGCTCGCCACGGCCGGGATCCGAGGCGCGGGCTGACCGTCGTGCCAGGCGCGCTGCCGGGCGCTGTCAGGGTCGGCTGATGCTCCGTATCTCAGGCCTGTCGGCAAAGGGAGAGCTCTCGATCCTCTGCCTCGGAGCGCACAGCGACGACCTGGAAATCGGCTGCGGCGGCACGATCCGACGGTTGCTCCACGAGCACCCGGGGTCGCGCGTTACCTGGGTGGTGCTGTCGGCGCATGGCGAAAGGGCCGAAGAGGCGCGGCGCAGCGCCGGGGAGATGCTGGCGGAAGCCGGTCAGGCCGATGTCGTGCTGAAGACGTTCCGGGATGGCTACTTTCCGTGGGAAGGCGCCGAGATCAAGTCTTACCTGGAGCACCTGGCGGCCGGGCTCGAGCCGGACCTCATCTTCACGCATCGACGTTCGGATCTGCACCAGGACCATCGGACGGTGGGCGACTTGACCTGGAATCAGTTCCGCGATCACTTCATTCTCGAGTACGAGATTCCCAAGTATGACGGTGATTTGAGCGCCCCGAACCTGTTCGTACCGCTGACGCAGGAAGAGGCGCGAGCCAAGATCGATCACCTGATGGCCCACTTCCCCTCGCAGCTGAGCCGGGGCTGGTTCGCCGCGGAGACCTTCGAGTCGGTCATGCGGCTCAGAGCTATCGAATCCCGCGCTCCGACCGGCTTTGCTGAGGGATTCCACTGCCGCAAGGTAGTGTTCTAGGCAGGCGGGGATTCACTTCTTCTTCGTCGCGGCGAATCTCTCCAAACAGTGTTCGTAGAGCTGATAGTCGAGTGCATTCACCGCCCTGAATTCGTTGAGGAACTCACTGCTGAGATCCACCCCGTCACTCGCGCTGCGCGACCGGTTGGCATGCGGGAGCCGGAGTCTGCGCCGACCGACGAGATCCGCGAGGAGGTCGAAGGACTCCTGAAGGTGTTCGGTAACGCCAACGAAGAAGTAGTGAGCCAGGACGCTTTCGAGGTCGTCCGCCGTGCAGGGGAAACGACGGGCGAGGAAGTTCGGGCGGTCGAGAAGTTCCTCTTCCATCGGCCGGTCATCGAAGTCCTTTCCTTGCCTGCGCTCCCAGAAATAGAGCGAAAGCTTGAGCTCCAACGGCTGACGCACGAACGTGAACAGCCGGTATCTGGAGCTCGAGAAGATCTCCGGATACCGCTCGTGGAGGTACTCTCCCGGCACGGCCCAGTGGCCCGCCAGGCAGTCGTTTGCGCGGAGCCTGGACAGATCGATCGGCGGCGCGGGCACGTGCCCCGCCGTCCAATTCTCCGGGTCACGACGAATCCTGCGATCACGAATCCTGTAAAACCACAGCGGCAGCATGCGATTCACCGATGAGCCGCCCGTCTTCGGAATGTGGTGGAACACGTAGACAGGAGCGGAGCCGGCACGGCTCAGATAGTGCCGAACGGCGGGGCGGACTCTTCCAAGGCGATTCACTATTCGCTCTCGATCCCTCATGTGGCGAGGTCCCACATCCGTGCCAGGTGGGAGCCGTGGCCGTCCACCGGCGCGAAGACCTGCGTCTCCCTTAGCGGCACACGAACACCGGCACCGGCATGCGTTCCAGAATCTCGACGGTGTTCGATCCGAACAGGAAGTCCCGCACCCGTCCCCGTCCGAACGCTCCCATGAACAGGCAATCCGCTTCCCAGCGCCGTCGGGCCTCGGCCACTGCGTCCGCCGGCTGCTCCGCGAGGCGCGCGGACTCCCAGGTCACGCCCGCGTCGGCAAGCAGGGCGCACATTTCCTCAAGGTGGACGTCGTGCGACTCGTCTCCCGCGTGGACGATCTTCAACCCCGCGCCCACCGCCCGACAGTACTCGAGGGCCAGGTCGAGGGCCGCCGCGGACCCGGCCCCGGGCTCCCATGCGAGCAGCGGGCGCTCCGGCACGTCAGCGGCCTCGAGCTCGCGACCGTCCGCACCCTCCCCCCGATTCGTCTCGGACGCCACGAGCACCGGGCAGGGTGCCCGGTGCAATACGCGCCACAGGGTGGCTCCCAGGTTTCTTCGGCCGATGCCACCGTGCTCTCCCTTGCGACCCATCACAAGCAGGTCGGCCGCGCCCGCCCGGTCGAGGATCACGTCCTCCGCCACGCCGATCTCCGCGTACCTCTCGATCGGCCCCACGCCCAGCTTCTCGGCCGTGGCGCAGAAGTCATCGAGTGCCGCTTCCGCGCGGTCGCGGTAGAGCCGCATCAACTCGGGCTGAAACGGCCGGCCGGTGACTTCGCCCCACAGCGGCGAGAGCGTTTCGACGGCGGGGCCCTCCACTACCCGGACGTCGATCACTGAGATGCCTGTCACCCGGGCTTCCAGGCGCCCCGCCACCCGGAGGCCCAGCAACGCGGCAGACCTCGCCTCCTCGGATCCGTCCAGAGCGATGAGCACGTGATCGAACACGGTATTCTCCGTCACTTCAGGTGGTGCCCGCCATCCACCCTGATCACCTCGCCCGTCACGTAGGGCGCCCGATCCAGGAAGAGGACGGCCTGGGCCACGTCTTGAGGGGTGCCGAGGCGTCCGAGCACGGTTCGCTTGGCCGCCTCCCTTTCAGCCTCCTCACCGGAGTCCGCTTCGGGGAGCAGAACCGGGCCGGGTGCGACGGCGTTCACCCGGATCTCCGGCGCCCAGGCCCGCGCGAGACCCTTCGTGATGCTGACCACGGCCGCCTTGCTCGCTACGTACGGAACGTAGCCGCCCCAGGCCTCGTCCGCGCCGGTGTCGGCGATGTTCACGATCGAGGAACCGGGGCCCATCCGTCGTGCGGCCTGCTGCGCGCACAGGAATGGCGCTCGCGCGTTGATCCGGAACACCGTGTCCCAGTCCGAGGGCGAGACCGCGAGGGGATCGCTGTGCGGGAAGATGGCGGCGTTGTTCACGAGCAGGTCGATCCCGCCGAACTGGCGGTCGACCTCCTCGAACATGGCAGTGATCTGCTCGGGCTCGGCGAGGTCCGCCCGGCACGCCAGCGGCCGCCCGCCCATGCGCTTCAGGTCACGCACGGTGGCCGACGCGTCGCCCTGGGAGGTCCGGAATTGGATCGCGACCCGATAGCCCGCCTCCCCGAGAGCCAGCGAAATCGACCGCCCGACCCGCACGCCTCCCCCCGTGACGAGCGCGCGGCGCCCCGTTTCCCGAATGTGCGGCTGATCGGCCACGGCCGGCTCCGGTTGCGAGGAGGGGTTCGGGCGAGCGAGAGAACCGCTCGCCCGCCGGGACGATGATGAATCTACAAGGCGCCGGGCCGCGCGTCAGTCTTCGTGCGGGACGTTGACGTCCGGCTGATACTCGGGTGGCGCGATCGACTTGACACGCACGGACTTCGCCGGGATGCCCACGTTGACGTGATAAGGCCGGACATCACGAGTGGCGAGGGCCCTGGCTCCCACCATGCCGTGCGTTCCCACGTGAACGCCTGCCAGCACGACGGCGCCGTACGTGATGCGGACATTGTCGTCGATCACGGTCGGGACGCACCGCACCTCGTCGATGTCGTTGATCGAGTGCGTGTGGCTGAACACCGCGGCGTGGTCCGAGATCGACACACGATTGCCGATTACGATGCCGCCGCGGTCGTCGAGCAGGACGTTGCGGTGGATCACGACGTCGTCTCCGACCTCGAGGTTGTATCCGTACGAGACTTCGACGAAGTGAAAGGCCTTGAAGTTCCGGCCGACCCTCTTGAGGATGAATGGAGCCAGCATCCGGCGGAACTTCACCCCCAGGTGCACGTTCCCGCCGAGCGGCGACCGATCGAACATCTGCCACAGCCAGATCAGCGGCTTACGCGGGTAATAGAGCTCGGGATCGACATCGCGGTAGTATTCGGGTTCCAGTGTCGCATGACGCGGATCGAGATTCGCGAGCGCCACCCGGGTGGAAGCCGGGAGGCGCGATTCCTCCGCTTCCGCCGGCAAGGCGGGAAAGTAGATTTCCCGCAGGACGTCGGTAACCAGCCTGTCGCGATCCAGGTCGGCATCCTCCAGCCGCTTCCGGATTCCCTCCAGCCAGGTCTCGTACAACTGCGCCGATTCAGCGGATATCGCCACATTCCGCAGCGGCAGATGTGTCACCCGTCACCTCCCGTGGTCTGACCGTTCACGCTTCTCCGAGGGCCCCGCGTCCGGCCTTCCAGCATCGCCCCGCGGGCGACATTACGGAATCCTGCACCCCGCGCCGCATTCGTTGCACGGCGACTGAAGCGGTATCTTGTACAGAGTCGTAGCCGAAACTTCTGACACGGGGGCACGAAGTATAGGGAGGCGGGCGGTGCCGCCCGCCCGACAGCCATTGGAGAGCGCATGAACGAGATCCTCCGCAAGGAGTTGTGGCGGAAGCTGGAGTCCCTGCCGGACGACAAGGCCTACCAGGTTCTCGACTACATCAATTATCTGCAGTCGCAGTACGGATCCGCGGACTCCCGTGCTGGAGGTTTCCAGCGATTCGGCGAGCTGTTCCAGGACACGATGCGCAAGCGCAAGGTCCCCGCCGCCGCGCTCAAGGAGACGATGAAGGTCATGGGTGCGGCGGATCGAGTGCTGAGCGCCTTCCGTGACGCGGGGCGGGAGTTCCTCGTCGAGCTGGAAGGGGGACGAGCGGAGCCGGGGGCTCCCGACAGGGAAGAGGAGCCTCCAAGGTCTCGTGAAATCGCGCTGGACGAATAGGGTGAGTGCCCGGGTCCCCCGGGGTCGGCTCCGCCCGGTGCCGATGTGAGACCTGCGGGATCCCCGCCCGCAGTTGACGGTACTACCGGCGTGTTCTACCGTTTCAGATTCGACCTCGAGGCCTTCGGGCACGTCAAATAGGGACATCCTGAGCGGGCTCACCGCCATGACCGACACAAGAGGGATCCGGGAAGCTCTCACGTTCGACGACGTGCTTCTCGTGCCCCGGCAGTCCCGGGTTCACCCGGCGGACGTTTCCATATCGGCCCGATTCACGCGAGGGACGACGCTGGCGGCTCCCCTCGTGGCCGCCGCGATGGACACGGTCACTGAACACCGGATGGCGATCGCGATGGCCCGCGACGGCGGGATCGGGATCATCCACAAGAACATGTCCGTCGACGCACAGTGCGCCCAGGTGGACCGGGTCAAGCGCTCCGAGAGCGGCATGATACTGACCCCGATCACTCTCGGCCCGGACGCCAGCCTGCGAGAAGCGCTTTCCCTGATGAGCGAGTTCTCGATCAGCGGCGTGCCGATCGTCGAGGATGGGGGCCGCCTGACCGGGATCCTGACCAACCGCGACCTCGTATTCGAGACCAACCTCGACCGATCGGTGCGCGAGGTGATGACGAAGGACGGTCTCGTCACCGCTCCCGAGGGCACGTCGCTCGAGGAGGCGGAGGAGATCCTGCGCCGCAACAAGATCGAGAAGCTCCCGGTCGTGGACGGAACCGGGAAGCTGTGCGGTCTCATCACCGTGAAGGACATCTTCAAGCGTCGGGCCCACCCGAACGCGTCGAAGGACGATCACGGGAGGCTCCTCGTTGGCGCGGCGGTCGGAGCTGCGAGACAGGACCTCGCTCGCGCCCTGGCCCTCGTGGAGGCAGGCTGCGACGTGGTCGTGATCGACTCGGCACACGGACACTCGCAGGGCGTGCTGGATGCCGTCGTGAGGGTTCGAGAGGCCCTTCCCGACGTCCAGCTGGTCGCCGGGAACATCGCCACCGAAGAAGGCGCTCGCGCCCTCGTCGAAAGGGGGGCCGACGCGGTCAAGGTAGGCATCGGGCCGGGATCGATCTGCACGACTCGTGTCGTGACCGGCGTCGGAGTGCCGCAGATCACCGCGATCATGGACGCGGTCAGGGGGGCGGGAGACGTTCCCGTGATCGCTGACGGGGGGATCAAACAGTCGGGCGACATCGTGAAGGCAGTGGCCGCGGGGGCTTCCACGTGCATGCTCGGCTCGATGCTTGCAGGTACGGAGGAGAGCCCCGGGGAGTCCTTCCTTCTCGAAGGCCGGAGATTCAAGCTGATTCGGGGCATGGGGTCCCTTTCGGCGATGGAGGAAGGCTCGGCGGACCGCTACTTTCAGGAGTCCACCGAGAGGCGCAAGCTGGTCCCGGAGGGCATAGAAGGGCGCGTGCCGTACAAAGGCCCCGTGGCCGATACGTTGTATCAGCTGCTTGGCGGTCTGCGAAGCGGTATGGGATATTGCGGCGTTTCGTCCGTGGAGGAGCTGCAGAGCGAAGCCGAGCTCGTGAAGATCACGTCGGGCGGATTGCGGGAATCACACCCGCACGACGTCGTGATCACGCGCGAGGCGCCGAACTACCGGTTGTAGACAGGAGAAGAAGCCCATGGATGGGAAGCGGCCAAGCAGGGAAGCGTGCGTCGGACCGGCTCGTCTGCTGATCCTCGTGGCGGTGCTGGCGGCCTGCAGCTCCACCCCCGAGCCCGCCTCGATGAGCCCTGCCGCTTCGACGCCGTCCACTGCCGCACCCCAGCCCGCCTCCCGCGCAGACGAGGAAGCGCTCGCAGAGGCCGAAGCCGAGGGCGTGGATCAAGCTCGTCTCGAGCAGGCCCAGCAGGACGCGGAAGAGGTACTGGACAGCCTCGACGAAGTGAACCGGAAGGAATTCTACCTCCTGTTCGGAGCCGATCCGCTCGGACTCAGCACGAATCCGGCGAACGCCGCCAGGTTCGAGATACCACTCGAGACGAACGAGGCGGTGGAGAAGTGGATCGAGTTCTTCTCGGTCAAGGCCCACGACCGGTTTGCCACGTATCTCGCTCGAGCCGGCCGGTACGAGGACATGATACGGACCCGCCTGCGGGAAGCGGAGCTGCCGGAGGACCTGCTGTACCTGGCCATGATCGAGAGCGGCATGAACCCCAATGCGTACAGCCGGGCCCACGCCGCCGGCATGTGGCAGTTCATCAGGGGAACGGGCCGGCTGTACGACCTGGAGATCGACTACTGGGTGGACGAGCGACGTGACCCGTTCAAGGCGACGGACGCCGCCATCGCGCACCTGGGCGACCTGTACCAGGAGTTCGGATCGTGGTACCTGGCCGCCGCGGCCTACAACGCAGGAGCGGGGCGAATCAACCGCGGGATCCAGCGGACCGGCTCGACCGACTTCTGGGACCTGGCGGATGCCCGCGTCCTCAGAAGCGAGACCCGGAACTACGTGCCGAAACTGATCGCGGCCGCGATCATCGCCAAGAACCCCGAGAAGTACGGCTTCGGCGATGTAGTTCCGCTCGAACCGCTGGAGTTCGATACGGTCGAAGTGCCCGACGCGACCAGTTTCGACGTGCTGGCCGACGCGGCGGGTGTCTCGGAAGAGGACATCCGCACGCTGAATCCCCAGTACCCCAGACGGGTCACCCCGCCCAAGCAGGCCGCCGAGGTGCGGGTACCGGCTGGAACGGCGGAGCGGTTCGTCGTGGCGTACGCCGAGGTTCCCCCTTCGGAACGGGTGACCTGGCTCGAGCATCGTGTCCAGCGCGGTGAGACCCTGGGCCACATCGCGGGCCTCTACGGCACCTCCGTGACGGCGATCCGGGCGGCGAACAACAACGTGAATCCGAGGCGACTGCAGATCGGGCAGCGCCTGGTCATTCCCCGATCCGGCGCCTCGCCGACTCGAGTGGCGAGCGCCGCGCCTTCGGGCGGAGCCTCGGCCTCGGGAACGGGTCCGCTCACGGTGACGGTCCAGCGTGGAGACACGCTGTGGGCGATCAGCCGGCGCTACAACGTGTCGACGGCGCAGCTGATGCAGATCAACGGGCTCGATTCGAGCCGCATCCATCCGGGCGATCGGATCACGGTCAGGCGGTAAGGGGAGGCGGGATCAGGCGGTTTCGGTCTCGGGCAGGTATGAGGCAAACTCCGTCCCCCCGAGCGCGGCACACAGCTCGTCGTAGTTCTCGACGTAGTTCGACACACGGTTCCGACCGGTGCGAACGAAGTCGGTCTCCACGCGCACCGGGTCGAGTCCGAGGTAGCTCAGAACCCGATCGCACGTCGCCTGGTGGCGCGATGCGTCGAGCAGATCCGCTTCGTAGGTCACCGTCACGTGCGGGATCCCCTCGAGCACTGACTTCTCGGCTTCGTCGGCCGCGGCTCTCTCCCGCATGACTTCCAGAAGGCGTTCGGGTTCGATGCGAATCGACTCCAACGAGCGGCTGTTTGATCGGCGGTCGAGGAACTGTCCACGCGCCTCAGCGACGACCAGCGAAAGCGCTTTGCGAAAGAGGTCTCGTCGGGTGAGGAATACGACCTTCCAGCCGACGCCCAGCATGTCGTTCAGGAATCCGTGCACGTCTCCAATCCCCTGGTCGTCCTTCATCTGGTATATCTTGAGCTGGCACCCGTAGGTCGGGCGGGGTGACAGCGCCGCGCGCGCGTTGAGGTAACGCCACGGTGAGATGAGTCGCGAGTGCGCCCCGCGGTGGAAGATCTCGGCCTCGACGTAGACGTCCGGGTGAGACCCTATGAGGTCCAGCAGCAGGCTGCTTCCGCTCCGTCCCTGGCCAAACACAACGAATTTGCCCTGTGGGGTCCCCTCCGGCCGAAGTGCGGCCCGCGCGCTCACCCAGCCTTCCCGCAGGTGCGTGACCGTCGCTACGCGCTTGGCCGCGTGAAAGGTGGTGATGGTGGCCAGACGCATGGGCGGAACCTCGCGCACGAAGGCGCGCAGAGGACCCACGTTCTCACGCCGCTGACGTGCTCTCATGACGCCACACGCGGCGGGCCCGCGATCGGGTAGACCACGGCTCTCTCCGCACTCTTCATCGCGTTCCGCGGATCCACGACCAGCTCTGCGTGACGGCCTACGAGTCCGTAGTCCACTGCGGAGTGGTCGGTGGCGATCAAGACCAGGTCGGTAGCCTCGAGTCGTTCCGCTGTCAGATCCACGGACGACAGGTCACCCGACTCCAGCTGAAGCGAAGCTACGTGCGGATCGTGGTATTCCACCCCGGCCCCTTGCTGGCGCAACAGCGCGATGATGTCCAGGGCAGGGCTCTCGCGAGTGTCGTTCACGTCCGGTTTGTATGCTGCCCCGAGGACGAGAACGCGGCTCCCGTTGACCGGTTTTCTGACCGAGTTCAGGGCCTCCGCCGCGCGCCGGACGACGTACTCCGGCATCTCGGCGTTCACCTCGGCGGCGAGCTCGATGAACCGCGTGCGGTAATGCAGCGTCTTCATCTTCCAGGCCAGAAACATGGGGTCGATCGGGATGCAATGGCCGCCCAGACCCGGTCCGGGGAAGAAGCGCATGAAGCCGTAGGGCTTGGTGGCCGCCGCCTCGATCACCTCCCAGACATCGATCCCCAACCGATCCGAGATCACCGCCATCTCGTTCACGAGCCCGATGTTGACGGCCCGGAAGGTATTCTCCAGGATCTTGGCCAGCTCGGCCACCTCCGGAGACGACACCTCGACCACCCGGTCGATCACATCCACGTACAGGGCCACGGCCAGCCGGTGGCAGTTCTCCGTGAGTCCGCCGACGATCTTCGGAGTGTTCCCGATGTGCCATGTCGGGTTCGCCGGATCCACCCGCTCGGGGCTGAAGGCGATGAAGAAGTCCTCGCCTGCCTTCAGGCCCGTGGATTCCAGGGTGGGCGTCACCAGGTCGCGGGTGGTGCCTGGATACGTCGTGGACTCGAGCACCACGAGCTGTCCCCTGCGAAGCACGCGAACGAGGGAATCGGTCGCTGTCATCACATAGGAAAGATCGGGGTCCTCCGTCTTGGAAAGAGGTGTGGGCACGCAGATCACAACGGCGTCGGCGTCCTTGAGTCGGGCGAAGTCCGTCGTCAGGTCCAGGAAGCCGGTCTTGACGGCCGTGTCGACGAGCCGGGACGACACGTCCCCGACGTGCGACTCGCCTCGCTCCAGTCCTTGCACGACCTCCGGGTTGATATCGAACCCGAGCACCCGGAAGCCCGCATCGACGAAAGCCATGGCCAGCGGGAGACCGACATAACCCAGGCCGACGATACCCACCACGGCCTCGCGGGTCTCGATCTTCGTCAACAGCGAGTCGTATTCGGACATTCCAAATCTCGCGACTGGTCTTTCGGCTGAGCGTCTACGAAGCTCCCGGACTCCCGACAAAGCACGTTTCGTGCCGGTTCCCCGGGTCCGGGAGCCCGCCGGTCACCGGCCACCCTTCACAGATGCGGAGCGGCCGGCGGACGCTGGGTCCGCCGGCCGCCAACGGAATCGTCGTTCGCTGACAGTGCCGCTTCCTACTCGCTGCCCATGATCCGGGTCGCGTAGCCGTTGGCGGGGTTGCCGCCGTTCGCCACGATCGCCCGGACGGTGCCCGGGCCGCGGTTGTAGGCCAGCAGAGCCAGCCGGATGTCCCCGGCGTTCTCCTCCAGCAGAAGGCGGAGATAGCGGAATCCGAGCCGCAGGTTGACGTCCCTCTGGAAGAGGTCTGCCTCGGCCACCGACGGCTCCAGCCAGGTCGCCGTGCTCGGCAGCAGCTGCGTGTAACCGATGGCTCCGGCCTCGCTGAGAGCGTTGCGTCGGAAGGACGACTCGGTTTCGACGAGCCGGAAAGCCATCTCCGGATCCAGGTCTTCCGAGATGGCGATCGAGTGAATCGACTGCGCCAGGTCTGCCGGGATGCGGTAGCGCGACGAATAGTCGATGATCTCGCGCAGATTGTCGTTCTGCAGGCGAACGACCGTACTCTGGCTGAGCGCATCGTCCGTCGCCTGTTCCGCCGCCGCCACGGTTGCCGCCGCGTCCGCCAGTCGGGGCCGGACGGAACCGAGCCACCACGCCCCGTTCAGCCCGATGACCGCCGCCATCGTGCCGAGCGCCAGACCCATGCCGCGTCCCCGGCTGTTTCGGGCGTCGCGAAGCTGCTCGCGCAGGTCGACGGCCGCGTGCAGCAGCGGCTTCGGCCCGACGTAGGAGTGCTCGCTCTTTCTCAACATCTATTCCCGCTCCTGCTCGAGTATCGTTCCCCTCACGGATGGGTCTCAGCGTCGGCCCTCCGCCACTCGCCGCTCGCGCCACCCGCCTTCCGCACAAGGCGAATCGGACCGATCGCCATGCCGCGATCCATCGCCTTGCACATGTCGTATACAGCCAGCAAACCGGCCGATACGGCGCACAGGGCCTCCATTTCCACACCGGTCCGGCCCTCGGTGCTCACCGTCACACCCAGGCGGATACCCGGGAGCGCCGGTTTTGTCTCGATCTCGACGTCGATTCCGTCCAGCGTCAGCGGGTGACAGAGCGGAATCAGCTCCGCCGTCCGCTTGGCTCCGCCGACCGCCGCGAGGCGAGCCACCGTCAATACGTCTCCCTTGCCGACCGTGTTGGAGACGATCGCGTCCAGGGTCGATCGCTCCATCCTGATCTCCCCTTCGGCCTCCGCCCGACGACGGGTCACCGGCTTGGCGCTCACATCGACCATCCGCGCCCGACCCTGCTCGTCCACGTGCGACAGCGACTCCAGTTTACCCATAATCCTCCATAATATGAAGAAACCGGGAATCGGTTCCATCCCGAGCCGATATATTCGGTTGCGCGTTCCGGCTAACGATCCCCAGCGCGTTCGACAGGTCAGCCAGCAGCACCGAGACGATGGTCTCGGGATTCCCGTTTCCGGCGGCTGCATCGCGCGCCGCCTCGACGTGACCCACGGCCTCCGCGAGTCGCTCGGGAGCCAGGGAGCGGACTTCGCCGATCCGGTCCCCGACGCCCGCGTCCAGGGCGGCTTCCGGCATGCCCGCAGCGACCGCGGCCGCGTCCCGAAGACTCGTCTCCAGCGCCTCGAGCATGCCTGAGAATGCGCCGCGAGCTCCCGCCGGAGGGTAACCGGCGGCCACGCGCAGCCGGTCGGCACGCGATCCCTTGAGGGCGCAGGCCAGCAGACGGTCCGCTTCCACACGGGGGTCGGCGCCGTCGCCGGAAGAGAGGGCGAGCACGCTGCCGATAGAGCCGTCCGTCCGCCGGACGGCGAGGGCCGCCTCGCCTTCGCTCAGGCCCGCGTACTGGACCAGGAAGGCCTGCGCCGCCTCGAGCGGAGGCGGGGTGACCCTGACCTGCAGCACCCGGGATCGGATGGTCGGAAGCAGGGCTCCGGGGCGGCTCGACGTCAGGAACACGAGGGTATCCGGCGGCGGTTCCTCCAGCAGCTTGAGGAACGCGTTGGCGGCCTCCGGGCTCGAGGCCTGTGGCACCATGCGCTCCGCGTCGCCGATCACGAAGACCGACGACCGTCCCATCGCCGGACGGCGCACCGCTTTCGCCCGGATCTCCTCCACGATGGGCAGGAAGATCGACGCGGCTTCGTCTCCGGTGGTGGGCCACAGCGGGTTTGCCCGTCGGGCCTCCAGCTCCTCCAGCCGCGCTTCCTCCAGCTTCTCGCGCCGACGATCGCCGGAGACCTTGGTCGGGGAGGGAAGTGGGAAGAACCAGTGCACGTCCGGATGCTGGAGGTCAGCCGCCAATCGGCACGAAGTGCACCGTCCGCAGGGACGGTCGCCGGCCGCGCACTGGACGAGCGAGGCCAGCCACAGGGCGAGGCGCTGCTTCCCTATTCCCGGCGGTCCCCTGAACAGCAGCGACTGCGGAATACGGCCGGAGTCGGCGGCCCCCGCCAGACGCGCCTGCAGGTCGGAGTGGCCGACGAGCGGCAGGAGGCTCACGAGCGCCCGCGCAACCAGCGCACAGGGTCGACCTGCCGCGGATTTCCATCACGACCCGGCTCGTAGATCTGGAATTCCACGTGCGTGCCGCCGGGAGAAGACTCGTCCCCCCCCACGTGACCGATGACCTGGCCGCCGCTCACCCGGTCACCCATGCGCACCCTCAGATCCTGAAGGTAGAGGTATCCCGACCAGTAACCGCCCCCGTGATCGATGATGACGGTCTGTCCCAGCACGCCCCGTGATCCGGCCCAGGCGACCTCGCCCGCTTCGACCGCCGTGACCGGCGTGCCCCTTGGGGCGCCGATCCCGATGCCCTTCCATACGTCCTCGACGTCCGGCTTGGCCTCTCCGAAGCGGTAGACGACGGCGCCCTCGACCGGCCAGTTCAGACTTCCGAGGTCCGAGGTCCGGAGGGTGGACGTGCTGCTCGTGCCTGCCACCCGCTCCGCCTCCCGCCGGGCGCGCTCGAGCTCGGCCAGCAGATCCCCGAGCTGCCGCTCCTCCTCGTCGAGCTGAGAGATGCGGGTCTCGGCCTGCGACGCTCGCCGCTGCGCGTTGCGGAGCCGCCGCTCGCGCTGTGACTCGAGACTCTCGAGATCGCCGACCTCGCGCTGCTTCTCTCCCCGCAGGGATCGCAGTCGGGCGAATTCCTGGGCCAGCTGCCTGCGCTGTTCCACCAGCTTCTCATCGAGCCGCTGCACCTGACCGACGAGGGTGCGGTCGTAGCGGGCCACGAGGTGCAGGTACTTGTACCGGCTGAGCAGCTCGCCGAATGAGCGCGCCTCCATCATCACCTGAACGGCGTGCAGGTCTCCGCGCTTGTAGATCTCGCGCAGACGCGCCTGAAGCTCGGTCCGGCGGAGCACCAGCTCGTCGTGTGTGCGGAGCATGTCGCGTGTCGTCTCCTCCACCTGCACGGCGTAGGCTTCGATCTGCAGATCGAGCTCGTCGCCTTCGTCGCCAGCACCATCCGATGCCAGCAGCGCCAGCGCGGCGCGGTAGTGCATCGCCGCCTCGCGGTTGGCGGCGCGTGCGACCGCACG
>Ga0210099_1000341_pt1 | contig 16240 bp, 17 predicted proteins | sample Joice_ThreeSqA_D_4_FD_184872 | JGI IMG/M metagenome (GOLD analysis project Ga0210099, IMG submission 184872) | Wetland microbial communities from San Francisco Bay, California, USA, that impact long-term carbon sequestration - Joice_ThreeSqA_D2... | ecosystem: Environmental > Aquatic > Marine >...
CTTACAAAGTGAAACGCCCCGCCAGAAATGACGGGGCGTTTTGCTTTATGGGTTTGAATCATGACCTGCTTGAGGCTCTGACAACACGCCGCGTAGCAGCTTGTTGCGGCGCAGGGTGATGCCGGGTTCACTATGCGTTTTATTCGATGCTGATGTTTGAGTGGTTACTTGTAATCGCGTAATTCCGGAGGAGTGTCATCGTGGTCGCCATGGGGTTCATGTTCATAGGCTTTGACGAAAACCTCGCGTATCTTTTTTTTCGTCAACTGCATCGGGATATCCATATTGTGACAAATTGTGTCTTCGCTATAATAAATAACATGGCGTTCAATGCTGTGTAACATGCTGTGATCGAGATGGAAGCCTTCTTCGGTCAATGCGTTTTCCAAACCCTCAAGCGTATAGTGTTCCAGACTGTATGAAACACGTAAGGCATTCGGGATGTCGCTATGTTCGACTTTGCAGTTCGATAAACCGGACAAAATCTGAAAGGCGCGATCCGCCTGGCCGGGAGGATCTCCGCTGAATACGATATCTCGCTGTTTTTCCAGTTCAGACGAATCAGTCATGTAGGTGTCGCGGAATCGATTTCATTTGCCCTGCAGTATCTGGATTCCCTTAAGCAAGTTCATAGCCTGGTTAAGTTGATAATCGCTCTTTGATCCGAACTCAGCGGGAGCGGGTTTAACGGTATCTCCATCCCCTTTGCTGCTGGGAACAGGGGTTTTGTTTTTGACCGCTTCGCTTGGCTTGCTGTCCGGCTTGTCATTGAGCAAGTGCTTGTCAAGATCCGCCTCGCGCAGATGGAAGATGCCGTCATCATTGCTGAAGGCCGGATCTTCAACAAGAATATCGGGCTCGATACCCTTGGCTTGAATGGAACGACCTCCGGGAGTGTAATAGCGCGCAGTGGTAAGTTTTATAGCAGTGTTATTGCCCAAAGGAAGTATGGTTTGAACCGATCCTTTGCCAAAAGTCTGGGTGCCCATAATTACCGCGCGTTTTTGATCCTGCAGTGCGCCGGCCACGATTTCTGATGCCGAAGCCGAACCGCCATTCACCAATACGACCATGGGAATACTTCTGAATGAATCCGGTATGTTCTTGATGTAATCCACACTGCCGTTGCCGCGCAGATAATTTTCCGGGCTGGCGGTCAGTCGCATCTTGGCATCCTCGGTGCGACCTTCGGTATATACGACCAGCGCGTCTTTTTTCAGGAAAGCGGCGGAAACACCTACCGCACCCGTGAGCAAACCGCCTGGATCGTTGCGTAGATCAAGTACCAAACCCTTCATGGGCCCTTGGTTTTGCTTGTACATCTCTTCCAGAACGGATGCAAGATTCTCTCCAGTCTTATCCTGGAATTGGGTAATACGGATGTATCCGTATCCGGGTTCAATCTGCTTGGATTTTACGCTCTGTACCTTGATGACAGCGCGCGTTATCGTGAATGTCAGCAATTTCGGTTCATTTTTGCGTGTGACCGTCAGTGTGATCTTGCTGCCCGGTTTTCCGCGCATACGCTTGACCGCATCCTCAAGGGTCATTCCCTTGACCAGCGTATCATCCAGCTTGATGATCAGGTCGCCGCTCTTGATACCGGCATTGAAAGCGGGGGTGTCTTCTATCGGAGAAACGACTTTCACCAAACCGTCTTCCATGCCGACTTCAATGCCAAGCCCGCCGAATTCGCCGTGTGTACCGACCTGCAGTTCCTTGAATGCATCAGCATCAAGATAGGCGGAATGCGGATCCAAGCCGTTCAGCATGCCGGTGATCGCTTCTGTGATCAGTTTCTTGTCGGTGACGGGTTCAACGTAATCGCTCTTGATGCGCCCAAACACCTCTGAGAATGCGCGCAATTCCTCGACAGGAAGGGGCGTCTCAACAGTTTCCTTTTCAGCTATCGCGGCGAAATGCAGGCTGACTGTCAAGCCCGCGATCAAACCCAATCCGACCAGACCAGTTTTTTCCAAAAGACGCATATTTTCCTCAATTTTATTTGACTGACAACCACTTTAGCGGATCGAGCGGTTTGCTCTTATGGCGCAACTCGAAGTATAAACCGAAATCTTCGTTGCCGCCGCTGTTGCCCACAGCAGCGATGGTATCGCCGCCGCGCAAAATATCTCCAACCTCCTTGTAGAGCGTTTCATTGTTGCCATATAAGCTCATATAACCGTCGCCATGATCGATGATGAGCAGGTTGCCGAAGCCCCGGAGCCAGTCGGCGAACACTACTTGTCCGGCAGCAATTGCTTTGACAGTTTGACCGCTGGAAGTTCTAAGAAACAGTCCCTTCCATTTGATCCTGCTTTCGGGTCGCGGCGTGTCGAATCGATTGGTGATCTCACCTCTTACTGGAAGTGCCAATTTGCCTTTGAGTTGGTCGAACGGGCTGCCGTCAAAACGATTATCAGGCAGGTTGTCATTGCGGAACAGTGATTTTGATTTGGGTTGTGAGAGCATTTCAGTAATTTTCTCGACCAGTCGTGCCAACTGGTTCTCGTCGCGTTGCAGACGACTGATCTCGCGGCGTTGTTGGCGAAGTTGCAGCGAAATATTGCTTAACATTCGTTGCCGCGAACGCTTCTCTTTCTCCAGGATGGTTTTCTGAACCGCTTGCTCAGTATGTAATGATGCAAGCTCTGCACGCTGATCGCGCGACGCGTCTCCGACAGCATCCAGTTTGGCGAGATCTTCACGCAATGAAGCAAGCCAAGTCGCACGGCTGCGGGCGATTTGCTGGTAATAATGCAAGTCTCGGGCTACCTGGTTTGGATCTTGATTGTTCAGTAACAGTTTTAGATATTCCTGTTTGCCGCCGAGATACTGTTGATACAGTAATTTACCAAGCAATGCCTGTTGTCCAGCTATGTCTGTTTTGAGAATGTGCTGCTGCTCTTGCAGATTACCGAGTTTGTGGTCTGCAGCACGTTGTTGCGCAGCGAGCTTGGAGAGTTTGCGGTTGATATTGCTTATGGCCCTTTCTGATTCACGCAATGCGTCTGTGGCTTCGGACTTCGATTCGCTGGTCTTGTCCATTTCGAGCTGCATTGTTGCAATTCGTTTGCGCAGGTTCTCCAGTTCCTCCGGCCGGCCGGCATGAGCCGGGTTGAAGGTTAAAAGTGCGAATATGAAAATAGCCGGCAGGCTAACTGCCCGCGGATTATTTACAGGAATGCCGACAATGGTGATCACCCTATGACAGCAATTGGATCAAACTGTGCCCTGTCATCTCTGCCGGATGAGGCAAGCCCATCATTGTCAGCAGACTGGGTGCGAGGTCACGCAGCGCTCCGCCATCTGTAAGGTTGGCTTTGCGGCCGATGTATAGAAACGGCACCGGGTTCATGGTGTGCGCAGTATGCGCTTGATGTGTTGAGCGGTCTATCATCTGTTCAGCATTGCCGTGATCAGCGGTAATGATAACTTCTCCCCCGATGGACTGCATCGCCTCGACAGCGCGACCGATACATTTGTCCAGCGCTTCTATGGCTACAGTAGCCGCTTCCATGTTGCCGCTGTGCCCGACCATGTCTCCGTTCGCAAAGTTGCATATGATCGCATGATAGTTGCGGCCAAGAATCGCTGCTACCAGCTTGTCGGTCACCTCATTGGCGCTCATTTCAGGCTTCAGGTCATATGTTGCAACCTTGGGTGATGGTACCAATATACGGTCTTCACCAGGATAGGGCTGCTCCCTGCCTCCGTTGAAGAAATAAGTAACATGGGCGTATTTCTCGGTTTCGGCGATGCGCAATTGCTTTAATCCAAGGCTGGAAATATATTCTCCAAAGCCGTTGTGTATGGGTTCCGGCGTATAGGCGCAGGGCAATTCAAAATCGTCGCCATATCGGCTGAGTGTAACGAAGCAGGATAGCTTTACAACGCGATCGCGATCGAATCCGCTGAAAGCCGGATCTGTAATTGCACGAGTGATCTCCCGAGCACGGTCGGCACGGAAGTTCATGAACACTACAGCATCATTATCCTGCATAGTGACTGAAGTGTTGCCGTTCGGTACTATTGCCGTAGGTTTGACGAACTCGTCAGTTTCACCGCGGGAATAGGCCATCTCCAACCCGTTCAAAGCATCAGTTGCGCTGAATTCAGCGCGTCCCTGAGTGAGTAATTCATATGCAGGCTGTACTCGTTCCCAGCGATTGTCTCTGTCCATCACATAAAAGCGTCCGATTATGCTGGCTATCTGTCCCACACCCAACGAGTAGCATTTTTCCTGCAACATCTTTAACGATTGAGCTGCACTTTTGGGTGGAGTGTCGCGTCCGTCGAGGAATGCGTGTAGAAACACCTTCTTCAGGCCGTTTCGCTCAGCCATTTCCAGCATGGCAAGGATATGATTCTCGTGGCTGTGTACACCACCCGGCGAAAGCAATCCCATGATATGCAGCGAACTGTCGCTTTGCTTTGCCGAATTTACCGCCTCGGTCAATGCCGGATTGGTGAAGAATTTACCGTCTTCGATTTCCAGATCGACGCGGCTCAGATCCTGATACACCACTCGACCGGCGCCGATATTGAGGTGGCCGACTTCAGAGTTGCCCATTTGTAGCGAAGGCAAACCGACAAATTTCTCAGAAGCATTGATCAGGGTATGGGGATATCCAGTCCACAGTCTGTCCCAATTGGGCTTTTTGGCAGCAAGAATTGCGTTGTGATCGGCATCCTCGCTGTAGCCAAAACCATCAAGGATAAGTAATAACACGGGTGTGACGTTCATTGATGTAAATATAAGAGTATGGTAATTTGGTGAAACTGCATTTTAGCCGAATTGTTCCAACTACATCCAATGACCATCGGGACATATTATTCCAGTCCGGACCGGTCAGATGGATAGTGGCGATGGCAACAAATAGCGAGTCGGGCAATGGGTGGCTCAGATATGGCAAGCAAACTGATAGACAGGGATGAAGACATTCAGCAGGCTGCTCAGGCAATCAAGTCGATCGCGCATCCGCTACGTCTGAAAATTCTATGTGTTCTGGGAGACCAGGAAATCAGCGTGCAGGATATCGTTGATCAGGTCGGCACGACCCAGAGTAATATTTCACAGCATTTGGCGATATTGCGCGACAAGGGCGTTCTTGCTACGCGCAAGGACGCAAACCGGGTCTACTATCGTATCGGCGACTTGCGTACCCTTAAGCTTGTCGGGATGATGCGTGACGTGTTTTGCGACTTATAAGGGGTTGACCCGTGTAATATATTAGTATATACTTATATACTTAATTTTCATAGGGTGATCAAATTGAAACTGCCGTGGATGCTTTCTTTGCTGCTGAGTTTGGTAAGCGCTCATGCAGCCGAACGACCTCAGGTCGAGTCAGTGCAATATCGAGAAGTGGAACAAACCTACAGTGTTGAAGGGATAGTAGAGGCGACACGACAGTCCACCGTATCCGCACAAATCAGCGGACGTATCAAAGAAATCAACTTTGATGTTGGCAGCCGGGTCAACAAAGGCCAGGTGATCCTTCGCATTGACGAGCGCGAAACAGCACAAGCTCTGGCGAGCAGTAATGCCCAAGTATTGCAAGCTCAAGCCACGCTGCAGAACGCCAAGGCCAATTACGAACGATCGAAGCAATTATTCGAACAGAAGTTCATCAGCCAGTCCGCGCTGGACAAAGCGCAGGCGGATTACCAGGTGGCTCGGGCGCAGGCCGCCGCGAGCGAGGCTGGTGCAGGACAAGCCAGTCTCGCTCATGGGTATAGTGCGGTTGTAGCACCTTACAGCGGCGTAGTGGCTGCGCGACTGGTCGAAGTGGGTGAAATGGTCACCCCGGGCAAGCCGATGATGGTCGGTTTCGACCCAGCAGAGATGCGTGTGGTAGTGAGCGTGCCCCAGTATAAATTGACAGAAATCGGCTCTCATCCCAAAGTCATGGTGGAAGTGCCGTCCCTGAATAGATGGGTCAATGCGGCTTCGACAATTGTTCAACCTCTGGCAGATGCGCGTACCCACAGCACCCAGGTACGTGTATATCTGCCGAAAGATGAGCCGGGTGTTTACCCCGGCATGTTCGTGCGCGCGCACTTCGTCGTGGGCAAAGCCAACAAGCTGGTGATACCCGAGAGTGCGGTGCTTCGTCGCAGTGAAGTGGTCGCAGTTTACGTCGTGGATGAAAAAGGCGGTGTCAAACTGCGCCAGGTGCGACTGGGAGAAATGGCCGCGAATGGGTCTGTTGAAGTTCTGGCTGGACTGAATCCCGGAGAAAAAGTGGCTCTGGACCCGATCAAGGCGGGAATCAGCAAAAAATAAGAAGCCGTGTTTGCTGATAAGAGTTTCATCCGGCTACGCCCTCCATATTCAGGATTCAAATAATCATGGGAATTTCAGGACGCATCTCCAAAATATTTTTGCATTCGCAAATGACGCCTTTGCTGGCTCTGGTCGCGGCGCTGCTTGGCACGTTTGCTGTGCTGGTGACGCCGCGCGAAGAAGAGCCTCAGATTAACGTCACTATGGCCAATGTGATGATCGCCTATCCCGGCGCATCTGCGAAAGATGTGGCGCAAACCGTATCGACCCCGGCCGAACAGGTATTGTCGCAAATTGCAGGTGTTGACCATGTCTATTCTGTATCACAACCGGGCATGTCCATAATAACCGTCCAATTTAAAGTCGGTGAAGAACATGTTCCATCGCTGGTCAAATTGTACGACGTAGTTCGCTCGCATTCGGATTGGCTTCCACCCACGTTGGCGGTTGCCGAACCCATCATCAAGGCCAAAGGAATAGACGACGTTCCGGTGGTGGCGCTAACGTTGTGGCGCGAACAGGAACTGGGCGGCAGTCTGGAATTGACCCATGTTGCGCACGCCATTGAAACGGAATTGAAGCGTATACCCGGCACTCGGGAAGTCACTACGCTGGGAGCTACGCAACATATGGTGCGGGCGCTGCTGGATCCGGAAAGCATGAATGCATATCAGCTTTCGATGCAAGATGTGCGTGCAGCGTTGCAATCCGCCAATGTATCGCAGAATGCGGGCAGCCTGGTGCGGGATAATCGTGAAGTGCTGGTGCAAACCGGCAGTTTTCTGAGTAATGCTGCTGAAGTAAGGCAGTTGGTGGTCGGTGTTGCGGATGGCAAGCCGGTGTTTCTGCGTGATATCGCCGATGTGCAGGATGGTGCCGATCAGCCTGACAAGTATGTGTGGATGGGAACAGGTCCTGCTGCACTGGACAAGCAAATCAAGATACAAGGCGAATTCACTGCGGTGACTCTGGCGATCACCAAGAAGCCGGGTGCGAACGCGGTGGATGTAGCCAAACAACTGCTGAGTCGCGTGGATGAACTCAAGGGTAGCGTGATCCCGGACGATGTTCATGTAAGTGTCACGCGCAATTATGGCGAAACGGCCAATGACAAGGCTTTGAAACTGATTCAGAAGCTTTTATTTGCCACCACCGCTGTTGTTGCTCTGGTGTGGTTTTCGATGGGCAGGCGGGAGGCTTTGGTGGTGGGCATCGCGGTACTGCTTACACTCGCAGCGACTTTGTTCGCCTCCTGGGCTTATGGATTTACCCTGAATCGAGTCTCGCTGTTCGCGCTGATTTTCTCTATCGGGATCTTGGTGGACGACGCGATCGTTGTAGTGGAAAACATCCACCGTCGCCGGGCTCTGGCGTCACACCAGCCACTGTCGGAAATCATACCCGAAGCGGTGGATGAGGTCGGCAGCCCGACCATACTTGCCACCTTTACCGTGATCGCAGCATTGTTGCCGATGGCCTTTGTCACTGGATTGATGGGCCCTTATATGAGTCCGATACCGATCAATGCCAGCATGGGCATGTTGATCTCGCTGGCTGTTGCTTTCGTGATAACGCCTTGGCTGGTATTGCGCTTTTCCGGAGCGCATCACGAAGAGTTGAAAGATGAACGCGATACCCGGACATATCGCTTTTTTCGCGACCGATTGGGGCCGTTCCTGAATCGTGAACATGGCATAGCTGCGCGGCGCAAATTATGGATGGCGATTTTCACGGGACTTGTGCTTGCCGTTTCGCTGGGGCTGGTGAAACTGGTGATCCTTAAAATGCTGCCATTCGACAACAAGTCTGAGTTCCAGATCGTCGTTGACATGCCGACCGGCACACCATTGGAACAAACCTCTGCGGTATTGCATGAAATCAGCAGTTATCTGGGCACCGTGCCGGAAGTTACGGATTATCAGGCATATGCCGGTACGGCTTCGCCGATCAACTTCAATGGTCTGGTACGACAATATTATTTACGCAGCGCTTCCGAACAGGGTGACATCCAGGTGAATCTTCGTGACAAGCACCACCGCGATCGCAGCAGTCATGAGATAGCCACATCAGTACTTGATCCGATACAGAAGATCGCGGCAGCCTGGGGAGCGAAGATCAAGATCGTCGAGGTGCCGCCCGGCCCGCCGGTGATGTCGCCGATCGTTGCGGAAATCTATGGGCCAGATTATCAGGGAGCGCGTAAAGTTGCCGGCTATGTACGCGAACAATTCGGCAATACAGCCGACATCGTGGCAATAGACGATACGGTGACAGAATCTGCGCCAAAGAAGCTGTTGCAGGTGTTGCAGAGCAAAGCGGCTTTGCTCGGTGTCGCACCGCGAGACATCGTCGATGTGATCAGCATGGCACTGTCCGGTCAGGAAGTGACAACCCTGCATGACGAAAACGCCAAATATGCTCCACCATTGCGGATCGGATTGTCCGCCGACCGCCGTGCCAGCCTTGATGAAGTATTGAAACTCAAGGTTCGCGCCCGTGACGGCGTATTGGTCCCCCTCTCCGAAGTGGTTCAAGTGGATGCGATGGAGCGCGATTATCCGATCTACCACAAGGACTTGCTGCCGGTGGTGTATGTGTTCGGCGACATGACAGGCAAGGTGGACAGTCCGCTATACGGAATGTTTGGCATCAACAGCAAGGTCGGCGGAGCCGAACTGGAACAAGGCGGAAAGCTTGAGAGCCATTTCTTCGGACAGCCCAGCGATCCATACGCCGGCTATGCATTGAAATGGGACGGTGAATGGCAGGTGACATTCGAAACCTTCCGCGATATGGGCATCGCATATGCCGTGGGCCTGATGTTGATTTACTTGCTGGTGGTGGCGCAGTTCAAGTCTTACCTCGTGCCTCTGATCATCATGTCGCCAATTCCGCTGACCATCATCGGTGTAATGCCCGGACATGCCATGTTGGGCAGCCAGTTCACCGCGACATCGATGATAGGCATGATCGCACTGGCGGGGATCATCGTGCGTAATTCCATTTTGCTGGTGGACTTCGTCAATCTGCAATTGCGCGATGGTGTTGACTTGCAGCACGCGGTGGTGACTGCGGCTAGCGCTCGTGCCAAACCGATAATTCTGACCGGTTTGGCAGCCATGCTGGGCGCCTTTTTCATCCTCGATGATCCGATCTTCAACGGATTGGCGATCTCGTTGATTTTCGGCATTCTGGTCTCCACATTGCTTACGCTGGTGGTGATCCCGGTATTGTATTACGCCGCCCTGTATAGAAAAATCCAGTAAAATCCATTAACTTTGACTCAAGGAGTTTCACTATGAACGCAGAACGCATTGTCCGCATCGTCGCAGGCAGTTTCATCCTGCTCTCGTTGTTGCTGGGTGTGGATGCCAGCCCGTTGTTTGTGAGCAAGCATTTTTTATGGTTTACCGGCTTTGTCGGTTTGAATCTGTTCCAAAGCGGATTCAGCCAGATCTGTCCGTTAAATAACATTCTGGCTAAATTCGGTGTCAAGAGCGCTGTGTGCTGAAAAACGCACAACGAGTTGCAAGTCTGACCCACATCGGCCTCGCATTGGTCGGGGCGATGTGGGTTTTGCCATTTCTGAGCTATCGTCATGCATATCCTTTGACAACGTTTTATCAGGAATGGTGGAGCGCATTGATCGGCGTGCTGGCCCTGACCCTGATGGCCACCAGGGACTTCTGGACTCAACCGGAGATACCCCGCATCGCGCAATTGCCAGCCGCACTGATCGCCGTGATTTTGATGCAATGGATATTGGGCAAACTTCCCTATTTTGACCAGGCGCTGCTATATATCCTGTATCTGCTTTTCGCGGCTTTGCTGATGATGCTTGGAACCAGATTGCGCGATAGTTTGGGCTTCCGGAAGATGGCGACGGTGCTTGCAGTTTTTCTGCTGGTTGGAGGGGAACTCAGTGCTCTGATCGGGGTGCTTCAGCACTATCAATGGCATACTTTTCTGGATTCGGTGGTAGTGGTTAAGATATCTTCAAGCGTTTACGGAAACCTTGCTCAATCCAACCATTTCGCCAATTACATCGCGCTGGGCATGATCTCTTTAGGTTTTATGTATCAGCTGAAAAAAATAAGAGCAGTACAAGTGATACTGCTGGCAACGCCGCTGCTATTTGTAATGACCCTGAGCGGATCGCGCAGCTCCTGGCTTTATCTGCTGATGATGGCTGGATTGGCCTGGTGGTGGTCACGAAAAGATGCCATACAGCGTCCGTTGTTGCGCTACTGTCTGTTGCTGGTTGCAGGCTTTGGTGTCATGCACTTGGTCGTTCAGCTGCCTTTCGTTGCAGGAGCTGAGAGCAGTGTCAATACAGTCGAGCGGTTGTTTGATGATAAAGCATCGGGCGGGATCAGGCTGTTCCTGTGGCGTGAGGCGTTGGTGATGTTTATGAATTCGCCTTTGCTGGGTGTGGGTATCGGACAGTTTGCCTGGAATAATTTCCAATTGTTACCAGTGCTGCAACCAAGCGGGATCGTGGGTCTGTACAACAATGCCCATAATCTGGTGTTCCAGATTGCAGCTGAAGCGGGTATTGCCGGACTTCTTGCATTGTTACTTCCTTTGGGTGTCTGGTTATACGGTTTACGCCGATCAAAGTTTGACGAGGCGCATTGGTGGGGGTATGCAATATTGGGTGTGCTGGCCATCCACAGCCTTCTCGAATACCCGTTGTGGTATACCTATTTCGTGGCAATCGCTGCGGTCCTGCTTGGTGCCCTGGATGAGACCCGTTACCGCCTGGAATTACGCAATATCGGGCGGTTGTCGGTGGTGGCAATTCTAGTGCTGGGGATGATATCACTGATGCAACTGATGCGCGGATATCACAATTTGGAACAAGTATATGAGATTCGATCCGCAACTAATATGGACGAAAGTAACTCAAAGCTGCTGCGTGACAAGTTGGTTTCCGCCCATGGTGGTTCCCTGCTTACTCCCTATATCGAACTGATAATGAGTACGCTCATCGAAGTAAACGACGATCATCTCAGGGAAAAGCTGGCGGTCAACACCCGTGTGATGCATTTCGTGCCGATAAGCTCGGTTGTGTACCGCCAGGCATTGCTGCTTGCCCAGGATGGTCAATTGGATCAGGCTAAAACCATACTTAAGCAGGCAATCTGGTCTTATTCGAAAGACTATGGCAAGCCCCGGCAGGAATTGCTCGAGCTGGCAGTGAAAGACCCCGCGCATTTTTCCGCTCTGCTAGAATTTGCGCTCTACCAGGAAGAGGAGTACCGAAGTGCAGTTCCTAAGCAATAATATTTTCCCGATTTCCATAGCGATTTTAAGTGGTGCAATGCTGTTCTGGTCGTTCTTCGGCAACCGCATCCGCGGAATTAAGGAGGTTGATTCCATCGGTGCACTGCAATTGATCAATCATAAGAATGCCATCGTGCTGGATGTGCGCGAAGAAGACGAATACAAGGCCGGCCATATTTTGAATTCAACTCTTGTACCACTGGGTAAACTTAAAGCGCGGATCGGCGAACTTGAAAAATACCGTGACCGGTCCATTGTGGTTGTGTGTCGCAGCGGCACGCGTTCGGCGACCGCATGTGCAACGCTGGGCAAGCAAGGTTTCACACAGGCATACAATCTGGCGGGGGGTGTGAATGCCTGGCAGAAAGCAAAACTTCCTTTGGAGAAGTGATGGCAAAAGTTGTCATGTACACCACTGCCGTGTGTCCATATTGCATCAGAGCCGAGAAGTTGCTGGAAAGTAAGGGTGTCTCGGATATCGAAAAGATCCGTGTCGATCTTCGGCCGGAGTTGCGGGCTGCAATGATGGAGAAGACTGGCCGGCGCACCGTGCCGCAAATATATATCAATGATGACCATATCGGAGGATATGATGATCTTGCATCACTCAATCACGCCGGCAAGCTGGATTCACTACTATCTAAATAATCATTAAGGAAAAGAAATGTCTGATGCGATCCAAGAAAACAACAATCCACAATTCAGCATGGAAAAGATCTATGTGAAAGATCTATCCCTGGAGATCCCCCATGCACCGAAGATCTTTATGGAACGTGACAATCCACAGATCGAAGTTCAAGTACAAACCCGGCCGAGCTCGATTGAAGAAAACATGTACGAGGTAGAGGTGGTGGCAACGGTGACTGCCAAAGTCGGAGACAGGGTGATGTTTCTTATCGAAGCGAAGCAGGCTGGAATATTCCAGTTGCGCAATGTGCCCGCTACGGAAGTGGAACCGATCCTGGCAGTGGTGTGCCCGAACATACTGTTCCCGTATTTGCGCGAGGTGGTTTCTGATATGTCGGTACGCGCCGGTTTTGCACCCGCATTGATGAATCCGATCAACTTTGACGCGCTTTATCAACAACGGAAACAACAGTTGCATTCCGCTTCATCTGTCACGGCACACTGATGAGGCTGGATGAATTGTTGCGTTGGTCATATCTGTTGTTGATGCTTTGTGTTGCAAACGTTGCTGCTGCAGTGGATTTCGTATCGGTCAGGGACGACAGCGCGATTCTCTATGATGCTCCTTCCGTCAAGGCCAAGAAACTTTTCGTTGTTAATCGCTATATGCCTTTTGAACAAGTGGTCACTCTGCATAGCTGGGTCAAGGTGCGCGACCGTTCTGGCAAGTTGTATTGGGTTGAAAAGCGTGTATTGAGCAATGAACGTTATGTATATGCGCTGATGCCAATTGTAGATGTACGTTCCGAGCCGAAAGCCAGTTCGCCCCGTGTGTTCCAGGTGCGCCAGCAGGTAGCCCTGCAATTGATCGAATCGACCGGCACAGGCTGGATACGAGTACGCCATCAGGATGGAAATATTGGCTATGTTCGCAAGACCGAAGTATGGGGTGATTGATTGGCAAGGTACCCATAAATGAATATCACAGTCGTTGGCGCGGGTGCATGGGGAACTGCACTGGCCATAAGTCTGGCAGCCAACCATCGCGTCAAACTATGGGGGCGTGACACCGCTCTGATCGCGGAGATGCAGACCTCGCGGCAAAATCAGCGCTATCTTCCCGATATCCCCCTTCCCGACAATCTTGTTCTTAGTTCCGACTTCACCGATTCCTTGGTGACAGCCGAGTTGGCAATCATCGCCGTTCCCACCTCCGGGTTGCGAATGACCATAGAGAAGTTTGTCCAGACACACCGTAATATTGGTGTGGTGTGGCTATGCAAGGGTTTCGAGGCGAAGACATCGTTGTTGCCTCATCAGGTTGTGGCCGAAGTATTGCCGCATGGGTGGAAGTGCGCAGTGTTGTCGGGGCCCAGTTTTGCCCAGGAAGTCGCGCACGGTCTGCCGACCGCGCTGACACTCGCTTCCGGCGATGAGGAATTCGCGCGCGTCACGGCGCAAGCATTGCACCACGCGCGCTTGCGCGTATACGCGAGCAACGATGTGATCGGCGTGGAAGTCGGCGGTGCGGTGAAGAATGTGATGGCGATCGCCTCGGGAATTTGCGATGGTATGGGGCTGGGACAAAACGCCCGCGCCGCATTGATCACGCGTGGCCTTGCCGAGATCACACGACTCGGGCTTAAGCTGGGTGGACGAGCCGAAACGCTGGGGGGTTTATCCGGGTTGGGGGATTTGATCCTGACCTGCACCGGCGACATGTCGCGCAACAGGCAGGTCGGTTTGTTGCTGGCACAGCAACAAGACCTTACGACGATATTGAGCAAACTCGGGCATGTTGCCGAGGGTGTTTACACCGTTCGGGAAGTACATAATCTGGCTCAGCGACGGAGTGTTGCGATGCCGATCAGCGATGCCGTCTATCGTATCCTCTACGAGCATATGCCCGCCGCCGAGATGGTCGCCGAATTGCTGAATCGTGCGCCTAACCTCGAGTTTAACGGCAACTGATCGACGGGCACATCTAAAAATCCAGATTTCATCCCTACTGCTGCGTTGCGCAAAAATTTCTTGCTTACATATCATCTATATGCGGCGCTGCGAAATTTTTTCGCGCCTTGCATTTTAGCGAACTCTGAATTTTTTGAGGCACCCGCACACTGTTTACTTCTTGCGGCGAAACACCACATCCCATACCCCGTGCCCCAATCGCAGGCCGCGCTGCTCGAACTTGGTGAGTGGCCGATAGTCCGGGCGAGGCGCATAATCCGCCGCCGTATTTTCCAGTAACGGTTCCGCACCTAATACCGACAATATCTGCCCTGCATAATCCTGCCAGTCCGTCGCGACGTGGATATAGCCGCCGGGTTTGAGTTTCTGCACCAGTTGTGTGATGAACGGAGCCTGGATCAATCTGCGCTTGTTGTGACGCGCCTTATGCCACGGGTCCGGGAAAAAGATGTGCACTCCGTCCAGCGTGTTTGCCGCGATCATGTCGCGCAGCACCTCCACTGCGTCGTGCTGGATGATGCGGATGTTGGATAACTCCTGCGTATCGATCAGCTTGAGCAGATTGCCGACCCCTGGCGTATGCACTTCAAGCGCCAGATAATCGTTTTCCGGATGGGCGAGTGCGATGCTTGCTGTGCTGTCGCCCATGCCGAAGCCGATCTCAAGAATCTTGGGCGCAATTCGTCCGAAGGCTTGGTCGAGATCGAGCGGTTGCGCGGCATATGCGATGCCGAAGCGCGGCAATAACATATCGACTGCGCGACGTTGCGCAGTCGAGACACGTCCCTGGCGCAGAACATAGCTTCGGATGTGGGTTTTGCGAATGTCGATCATGTCATTCATGGATGTTGTGATTTCAAATCGCCATCTCCTTACCCTCTCGCATGCAAGAGAATGGATGGGCAGCAGGGTGAGTGATGGCGCTGTGGCTTTAACCGCGTGTCGAACCGATGATTCCCGCAGTCGGGGAACTCGGGCTGGCACTGTACAGCTTTTTCGGCATCCGCCCGGCAAGGTAAGCCGAACGCCCGGCCTCGACCGCCTGCTTCATCGCCGATGCCATCAGCACAGGTTGCTGCGCGCCGGCGATCGCGGTGTTCATCAACACGCCGTCGCAGCCAAGTTCCATTGCGATCGAGGCATCGGATGCGGTGCCTACACCCGCGTCCACGATCACCGGCACTTGCACACGCTCTATGATCAGTTGCAGATTCCACGGATTGAGTATGCCCATGCCGGAGCCGATCAACGATGCCAGCGGCATGATCGCCACGCAGCCGATGTCTTCCAGTTGCCTGGCAATGATCGGGTCGTCCGAAGTATAGACCATGACCTGGAATCCTTCCGCCACAAGTGTCTTGGCCGCCGAGATGGTTTCAATCACATTGGGGTAAAGCGATTGTGGGTCACCCAGCACTTCCAGTTTGACCAGGGAGTGGCCGTCGAGTAGTTCCCTTGCCAGACGCAATGTGCGCACCGCATCCTCGGCGCTGTAGCAACCGGCTGTATTGGGTAGCAGCGTATATTTCGACGGTGGCAGGATCTCCAGCAGGCTGGGCTCGTTCGGGTTCTGACCGATGTTGCTGCGGCGAATCGCGATAGTGATGATCTCGACACCGCTGGCTTCGATGGCTGCTTTGGTCTCGCTGAAATCCTTGTACTTGCCGGTTCCCACCAACAGCCGTGAGCTGTAACTTTTGCCTGCGATGATCAATTTGTCGTTCATTGTTCTTCCAATTATTTAACAGGGTGTTAGCCACCCCCCACTGCCACGACCACCTCCAGCTTGTCTCCCTCCACCAATTTTTGTGTGGCAAATGAGCTGCGCGGCACGATCTCGCCGTTGCGTTCAAGCGCGATGCGCTTGCCGGTCAGCTCCATCTCTTCGATGAGTGATGCGACACTGATGGATTCCGGAAATTGGCGTTTTGTGCCGTTGATGTTGACGGTAATCACTTTCAAACTATGACTCGGTTACGGTAAGATGAGATGCTATCACGCGGGTGTAGTTCAATGGTAGAACGGCAGCTTCCCAAGCTGCATACGACGGTTCGATCCCGTTCACCC
>Ga0210099_1000348_pt1 | contig 16151 bp, 16 predicted proteins | sample Joice_ThreeSqA_D_4_FD_184872 | JGI IMG/M metagenome (GOLD analysis project Ga0210099, IMG submission 184872) | Wetland microbial communities from San Francisco Bay, California, USA, that impact long-term carbon sequestration - Joice_ThreeSqA_D2... | ecosystem: Environmental > Aquatic > Marine >...
CAAGACACCCGGCAGCACGAGATCAAAAAAGAGTGACGCCTTTTCTGGAAAATTATATGTTCTTGAAAAGGGCGTACTCAGTCAGATCAGCGTGAACCTCGGTATCACCGATAACCGTAATACTGAAATTGTAGGCGGTGGACTCAAAGCTGGCGATCAAATCGTGGTCGGTGAAGCACAGGAAACGGGTAATTCTCAATCCAGCAGCTCCTCTCCGATGCGGATGCGATTATTCTGATGCAGGCCCCGGTCATCCTTATCGAGGACTTGTACAAGTCTTACCATACTTCTGCTGGTGATTTTCCCGCATTGAAGGCGGCAAGTCTCAACATTGTCTCAGGAGAATTTGTGGCGGTCATGGGGCCGTCCGGATCTGGAAAGTCCACTTTTATGAACATACTTGGGTGTCTCGACAAGCCCAGCACCGGCAACTATTTTCTTGAAGGACGAAGTGTCGCGGATCTTGGCAAGGACGAATTGGCATTATTGCGCAATCGCACCATCGGCTTCGTATTCCAGGGTTTCAATCTATTGCCTCGAATGTCGATTCTGGAAAATGTTGCTCTTCCGCTGATCTATTGCGGACTGGAACGAGAAGAACGTTTGCAACGCGCCCGTGAACTCCTGTCCAAGGTGGGCCTGGACAGATATGCTGACTCCATGCCCAACAAGATCTCTGGCGGTCAGCAACAGCGCGTTGCGATCGCGCGAGCCCTGGTCAATCATCCCAGTCTGATCCTTGCTGACGAACCTACCGGAAATCTTGATAGCAAGACCGGCGAAGAGATCATGGCCTTGTTCGATGAACTCAATCGTGAAGGCATCACCATCGTGCTTGTAACCCACGAAGAGGACATCGCTCGTCACGCCAAGCGTCAGGTGCGCTTCCTTGACGGACGTATCATCAGTGATGAGCTTACACAGGGGTTGGAGTCATGATACTTGCGATGCTTGGTGAATCATGGCGCGCTATGGGTGCAAACCGGCTTCGTACATTCCTGACGATGCTGGGCATGGTTATAGGCGTAGGTGCGGTGGTCCTGATGATGTCGATCGGGCAAGGCGCGCAGTTTGCGATCAAGCAAACCATCGCAGCAATGGGAAGCAATCTTTTCATCCTGTTGTCTGGCAGCACCACAGCGGGCGGTGTGCGTTCTGGCAGCGCGGGTGGCTATACCCTGAACGTCGATGACGCCGAAGCGATCTCTGAATTATCAGGTATACAAGCCGTCGCGCCGATACAATCAGGCAGGGCACAGATCGTTTACGGGCCGAACAACTGGAACACATCCGTCATCGGCACCACACCGGATTATCTGGTCGCGCGATCCTGGCCTGTTATTTCGGGTGATGCTTTTACCGACTCGGATGTGCGCTCGGGCACACGCGTCGCACTGATCGGCAAGACTGCCGCACAGAACCTTTTCGGTGATGAGGAGCCTGTCGGCAAAACCTTTCGCATCCAGCAAAGTCCGTTCGTTGTTCTCGGAACGTTGGCATTAAAGGGTCAAGGCATGGATGGGCGTGATCAGGATGATACCATCATCATTCCGCTTACTACTGCACAGCGCCAAGTCTACGGCTCCCAATTCCCGGGTTCGGTGCGCATGGTGATGGTGCAGACCACAACCCAGGAGAACATGCCCGCAGTGGAAAAATCGATGACCGAACTGTTGCGGCAGCGGCATCATATTCGAGAAGGCATGGATAACGACTTTTACCTTCGCAATCTCACCGCAGCAGCCGATTCTGCCGCCGAAAGTACACGCATCATGTCGCTGCTGCTTGGTGCGATCGCTTCGGTTTCACTGCTGGTCGGCGGTATCGGTATCATGAACATCATGTTGGTATCGGTCACCGAACGTACCCGGGAGATCGGCATTCGCATGGCGATAGGCGCTCGCGAACGCGACATCCTGATGCAATTCCTTCTGGAAGCCATCATCATCTCTGTGGTCGGCTGCTTCATCGGATTGCTATTGGGAATCGGCGGTGCGCTGCTGACCAACACACTGACCGGGACTATGGTCATCATCTCGGGCGGTTCGATCGTCGTGGCATTCAGTGTCGCAGCGGCAGTTGGGATTTTTTTCGGTTTCTATCCAGCGCGAAAAGCCGCACAACTGGACCCGATTGAAGCATTACGTTATCAATAAACACGACCATTTCCTGTCCGGGGAATATATTGCGGTTTATTTCTTCGAGTTCACTGAACAAAGAACCAATTGACCTTGCAGCGCTCATGGTAAACAATTATGCAAGTTTTCGCTTTGAATTAGATATATGGAGAGTAAATGGGTTTCCCCAAATCAAGCATAGCGGTTTCTCTGGGTATCATGTTATTGGCAGCAACCACGGCGTATGCCGAAGACGATCCCGGCATTGTCAAACTGCGTATCGGTAACGGCAACCCGGTCGATGGAAAAGCCAAAGCTGCTGAGTGCAAGAACTGCCATGGTGAAAACGGCGATGCATCCACACCAAATATCCCCAAGCTTGCCGGACAATATGCAGAATATATCCAGCGTCAAATCTTCAATTATCAGGTCGGTACACGTCACGACCCAGACATGACAAAACTTTCGGCGACCTTGACCAATCGTCGAAATCTTGCGGACATTGCAGCGTATTTTGCCAGCCAGGACCTGATGACAGGAACGCCTACCAGCAATGCGGAGGGAGAAAAAATCTACCTCGACAAAGGTTGCCAAAATTGCCACGGGGAAATCGGCAAGGGCAAACCCGCCTACAATTCATTGTTTCCGGTAGTTGGCGGCCAGAACAAGGAATACCTGTTGAAGCAAATGCAAGACTTCAAGACTGGCACTCGCGCTACGGATATATCAGGAATCATGGGGCTGATTGTCAATCGAATGACAAACGAGGATATCGAGGCGGTGTCAGATTTTCTTTCCGGAAGATAACATTTCATGAATTATGGTTGGCAAAGAAATAAGTATGGTGTTTGTAGCTATATGGCTTTTGTATTCGATGAAGGGTGTCTTTCGAGCTATATTAATTTCCGGTTGGACAAGTTTGCAGGGGTTTCATGACAATTGGCAAATTCTCGAAGTATCTACCGGATAAGCATTCAAACAGGAAAATCGCCATTGACGCGGAAACATTTATCGGAAACAATCCTATCAAAATAAACAAACAAAGACCGCTAGCGAGGGGACATGTCACATATTATGAAAATCACTGCTGCTGTTTTATCCATATCACTTTTTACGGTGACTGCGGCATATGCCGGCGATAGCCCTGATGATATCAAACAGCGTATCGGCAAAGGCGATCCAGCCGCCGGCAAGGACAAATCGGCACTGTGCCAGGGTTGTCATGGCGAAAAAGGCATTAGTGACGCGCCGAATTTCCCCAAGCTCGCCGGTCAGTTTGCAAACTATCTGCAAAAGCAGGTCCGCGATTTTCAAGCAGAGACCCGTGTTGATCCGACAATGAGCAGCATGGCTGCGACAGTGACCGAAAAGCAGGATTTGCTCGATATAACAGCCTACTTCGCAAGTCAGAAGCAGATGAAAGGATCGGGTGGTGGTAACGAAGCCGGAAAGACGCTGTTCCTCGAAGGTAACCCCACCAGCGGTGTTTACGGCTGTGTCAACTGCCATGGCGAAAACGGCAAGGGTAAATCTCCCGATAATGCCGTGTTCCCCGTGATTGGCGGCCAGCACAAGGACTATCTTGTCAAACAGCTTACCGACTTCAATTCAGGCGAACGCAAAAATGACCCGGCGGGAATGATGGGCAATATTGCCAAAGCCATGACCAGCGCCGAGATCGAAGCCGTGGCGGATTATCTATCGGGACTATGACAACATTTGCTGCGATCTTTCAACACCTTCTTTGATTCCTCACTACGCCTGCATCAAAGCAGATTGAAATATTAATGGCGCATCCAGCGCCATTATTGTTTCGACTTCGACATTCAGCCCCTGTCCGGTAATTCAACCAGGTGGAATCAATTCATTCCTTTTCAGGATTGGCATCACAAGTTCCCGCGTGATATTCTCAAAATTTCCAGAACCATCCGAATAGATATGCCCGTTTCCATAAAGTCACAGCAAGAGATCGAAAAAATGCGCATCGCCGGTCGTCTGACCAGTGAGGTCCTTGATTACATCGCGCCTTTCGTCATTGCGGGAGTAACGACAAACAAACTCGACCAGCTTTGCCATGACTTGATCGTTAATGAGCAAAAAGCCATACCGGCCCCTCTTAATTATGCTCCGAAAGGCTACAAACCATTTCCCAAATCGATATGCACCTCGATCAACCACCAGATCTGTCACGGCGTTCCCGGCGACAAATCTCTCAAAAACGGCGATATCGTCAATCTGGACATCACTGTCATAAAAGACGGGTATCACGGGGACAGCAGCCGCATGTTTTATGTCGGAGAGCCTTCCATACAGGCTCGGCGTCTGTGCGAGACCACTTTTGAAGCGTTGTGGCACGGCATTAGGGTTGTAAGACCGGGTGCGTTTCTTGGCGATATCGGCAATGCCATACAGAGTTTCGTCGAGCCGATGGGATACAGTGTGGTGCGCGAATTTTGCGGCCACGGTATCGGCAAGAATTTTCACGAGGAGCCGCAAGTGCTGCATTATGGCAAATCGAAGACTGGATTGAAACTCGAGCCTGGCATGACCTTCACGATTGAACCGATGATCAATGCCGGCAAAGCTGATATCAAGCAGCTTGGCGATGGATGGACGGTAGTCACCAAGGATCATAGTTTGTCTGCGCAATTTGAGCACACGATACTCGTCACCGACACCGGGTACGAGGTACTGACCGTTTCAGATGGCTGCCCTCCTCCTCCCTGATCATCCTTCAGGTCATCTTGCTGACCTGGCAAATATCCAAGCATAACCTGACCAAACCATAATTATGTCCATGGAAATGACATCGGTTAACGCTTGCTTGGGTATGGGTCAAAAAGATATTGCTTTGTTGCGCAAGTCGTTGAGTGAAGACCGGTCAACGCTTGAACAGAGCTTTAAGCAACATGGCAAAGCAATGCGGTTGCTAAGTTCGCACAGCAGCTTGATAGACAAGTATCTGTCCCAGGTCTGGCTAAAGCTGGCCATGCCGGACCATATCGCACTGATAGCAGTCGGCGGATACGGACGCGGCGAGTTGTATCCCAGGTCGGACATTGATTTGCTTATTTTGCTTGATGACGTTCCGGATCATAATCTGCAACAAAAGTTGCATCAATTGGTTGGAATCCTGTGGGATATCGGTCTGGAAGTCGGTCACAGCATAAGGACCGTAGATGAATGCCTGACCGAATCCGCTGATCTCACGGTGCAGACCAATCTGCTGGAAGCGCGCATGCTCAGCGGCGATGCCAAACTATTCGGTCAAATGTATACGGCCGTACATGAACATCTCGATCTGCATAAATTCTTTATTGCCAAACAGCTGGAGCAAAAACAGCGCCATGCACGATTTCAGGAAACAGATTTCAACCTCGAGCCCAATCTCAAGGAAAGCCCCGGTGGCTTGCGCGATTTGCAAACCATCACCTGGATTGCGCGTGCGGCTGGCCTGGGCACACATTGGGGCGAATTTGCACAAGCCGGCCTGATCACGCCAACAGAGGCACGCCAAATTGCACGACACGATGCTCTGCTGCAGACTTTGCGTATACGCTTGCATTATCTTGCCAAACGCCGCGAAGATCGCCTGATATTCGACTTTCAGACATTGCTCGCAGAGCAAATGGGAATCGAGGCATCGGTCAATCGTCGCGCCAGTGAACACTTGATGCAACGCTACTATCGCACCAAACGCGCGGTTCTCCAGTTCAACACGATTCTGCTGCAGAATCTGCAGGATTATCTTTTCCATGAGGAACCGTCTCGACAGGCGTTGAACGAGCGATTCAGAATTATCGGTACATTGCTTGATATCCGTGACGAGCAATTGTTCGAGCGCTCGCCCGAAGCGATCTTTGAACTCTTCCTGTTGCTTCAGAAACATGCAGAACTGACTGATCTTACAGCCAGGACGTTACGAGCTTTGTGGCGGGCACAACATCAGGTCGATGCAAAATTCCGCCTTGATCCGTTGAACCGGGGCCGTTTCATGGAGATCCTGCGCCAACCCCAGGGCGTACTCCATGCCCTGAGGCGCATGAATCAATATGGCATCCTCGGCGCGTATATTCCAGCATTCGGACGCATCGTGGGACAGATGCAGCATGACCTGTTCCATGTCTACACGGTAGACGAGCATATTCTGATGGTGGTACGAAATCTGCGCCGTTTCGCGTTGCCAAAATTTGCGCACGAATACCCGCTATGCAGCAAATTGCTAGATGAATTCGCACGTCCAGAAGTTCTTTATATCGCGGGGTTGTTCCACGACATTGCCAAGGGACGCGGCGGCGATCACTCGCAACTTGGAAAAAAGGATGCACGAGCCTTTTGTATTAAGCACCAGATCAGTACCGACGATACCGACCTGATCGTGTGGCTGGTCGAACACCACCTGACCCTTTCCGCGACAGCCCAAAAACAGGACTTGGCCGATCCGGAAGTGATTGCAAATTTTGCCGACAAGATCAAAGACGACCGTTATCTGGTTGCGCTTTATCTACTGACGGTGGCTGATGTGCGCGGCACCAGCCCGAAAGTTTGGAATGCATGGAAAGCCAAGCTAATTGAAGATTTGTTTCACTTGGCACGACGGTACTTGAGTGACGGGAAGATAACCGACCGACTCGGCGTGATCCGGAGCGAGGCCGCTACAATTCTGAACTTATATGCAATGTCATCCAGTTCATACAAGTTGTTTTGGGCGCAACTCGAAGACAGCTACTTTCTGGATCACGAAGCACAGGAAATCGCCTGGCATACTCGCCTGCTGTCTTCGAAAGTTGATCCTTCTACACCCGTAGTGAAAGCACGACTGAGCCGTGCCGGCGAAGGCTTGCAGATACTTGTGTATTGCCCGGATCAGCGTGGACTTTTCGCGCGCATCTGCGAATTTTTCGCGCGCATGAATTACACCATCGTAGAAGCGAAGATCCATACAACCCGTCATGGCTTCGCGTTGAACAGTTTCCAGATCATGGAAGCAATCCGCAGCAGAACAGTGTACCGGGACATCATGACATATATCGAATTTGAACTTGCCCAGCAGATCGCACAGGCTAAACCGATAATCCCCCCATCAACAGGACGCATCAGCCGCCAGCTCAAACACTTCCCGATCCGTACCCGGGTCGAGATCAAACCCGACCGCAAGGGGATGTTCGTGCTGTCGCTGACCGCGGGTGACAGACCGGGATTATTGGCGCGCATCGCGCTGATTCTCGACAAGCACTCAATTCGCCTGCACCGCGCCAAGATCAACACACTTGGCAGCCGCGCCGAAGATGTATTCTGGATAAGCGGTGCGGCCTTGGAGAAGCCTGAACAAATCGACAAGCTGCGTCTCGCCTTGCTGTCAAATTGATAAGCTCCCGTCCGGCAATGGCTGGGGCTGGCTATCCAGATCTGGCCAGTTCCCGAGCTGAATAATCTGTTTTCAAACTTGCTTAAGTTTGGTTTAACACGTGCTTCTCAGCATCGTCCCCGGCGCATTTTGCTTGCGCGGCATTACCGTTTAACTTTTGTATGGCTACTGCGATTGATCGCGCTTCGTCGTCGATTTGCTGATCGGACATGAGGCGATTCTGTCGCATCAATGAAAGCTGTTCATTGGTCGCTGCGATTTTTATTGTTTCAGCCCGATATTTAAGTTCAACTTCGCGTGCAATCTTCAATTCTGCATAAGCGCGCTGTTCTGCCATCACTGCAAGCTCACGCTCTGTTTTAAGCTTGAAGGCTGCAGCATTTCTGGCCATGGTTTCTGAAGCCAGACGCTCCTGCGCTTTTTGCTCGGCCTTGCGCAGCAAGATATTAGTCTGCTCCTGGAGTTGCCATGAATTTCTGTCAGCCTCGGCTCGAGACTTTAGCAATTCTGCTCCATCCTGTTCAGCTTTGAGTTTGTGTTCGGCCTCGATCCTCGCTGCTTTGCAAGCTTCGATTCGGAGTTCAGCCGCTTCAAGTGCCAGCAATTCGGCATGTCCTGCAGCAAAATGTTCAAATGATTCATTTTCAGTACGCTTGGCCAGCACGGAAAACGCTGTCTGAAGTTGCAGCAATTTTGTTTCGGCACGAACTTTGGCCTGATACTCCTTTTGTAGACGCGTACTGAAATTGTTCTTACGCCGATTCGCGGCGGTGAGCGATCCTTCTGATGCGGTGTTTAGCTGCCCATTTTTATAAAGTGCTGTATCAGACATCACTTAGCCCTCTCGTGACGTTCGATGCGCTTAGAGCATCGAACAACTTCCTGTTGCGAGAAGCCAATATATCATTTTTAAAATTTGGAAAAGCGTTGAATAGCGTAGGTAAATTTGGTTATTTCAGTGCGCAGGAAAATCGCCAGAATTCTTTGCGCTTTTAGTCGTTTGATCCCCAATAATGAGTTGGAGAATTAGCAGGCAGTTTCCCCGTGGATTGAGTAATCGGCATAACCCGAGTTTCGCCACACTGGTAACTCAAGGGGGCTCCTTCTCTACCACGCCGAATGCAGCCCGCTCAATATCGTTTATTGATAAATCTATGAAAGGAGTTTCGCAGACGCGCCTAGGTTACATCCCCGCAAGCAGGACGCCTGCTCCGCCCTCCTCGGCCAATCCGCTCAGACAACTTGGCTGAAATTTATAGTTTGATATTCGCGGATGCATCCTCTCCGGGGTCACATCCCAGCAAGCGGGGCCCCTGCTCCGCACTCCGAGGTGCTATCCGTTCAGAAAAATACAGAATACCCACAACCAATATATTTTCGAGTACGGCCCTTCCCGCAAGCGGCCGGCTTCTCCGGTAACGTGACAGGGCCGCTACTCCCATTCTATCGTCGCGGGAGGTTTGCCGGAGATGTCATAGACAACGCGGTTGATGCCGCGCACTTCGTTGATTATTCGGTTTGAGATCTTTCCCAGCAGCATATGAGGGAGTTCCGCCCAATGCGCAGTCATGAAATCCTGGGTCTGTACTGCGCGCAGTGCGACTACCCATTCATAGGTTCTGCCATCACCCATCACGCCGACACTCTTGACCGGCAGGAATACGGTGAAAGCTTGCGAGGTCTTTTCATACCATCCGGATGAACGCAACTCTTCGATGAAGATCGCATCAGCGCGGCGCAGAAGGTCGGCATATTCGCGTTTAACCTCTCCAAGGATGCGCACGCCGAGACCCGGTCCGGGGAACGGGTGGCGATACACCATATCATGCGGCAATCCAAGCGCGATACCGAGTTCACGAACCTCATCCTTGAAAAGCTCGCGCAGCGGCTCGAGCAGTTTCAGGTGCAGGCTTTCCGGCAAGCCGCCGACATTATGATGGGATTTTATGGTGTGTGCCTTTTTGGTCTTTGCACCGGCCGATTCGATCACATCCGGATAGATGGTTCCTTGGGCCAGCCACTTGGCCTGCGGCAATTTTTTTGCCTCGCGCTGGAACACCTCGACAAATTCGCGTCCGATGACCCTGCGTTTCTGTTCAGGATCTGATACACCTGTCAGATGATGCAGAAAATCGCCGCTGGCATCGACGTGAATGACTTTCATGTGCAGGTTCCTGGCGAATGTCTCCATAACTTGCTCAGGTTCGTTCAGTCTAAGCAGACCGTTATCCACGAACACACAGGTCAGTTGATCGCCAATTGCGCGATGGATCAACGCGGCAGCCACCGAAGAGTCCACTCCGCCGGAAAGCCCGAGGATCACTTCGTCCTTGCCCACCTGCTCGCGTACCTTTTCCACTGCTTCGCGGACATAATCCGGCATAGTCCAGTCCTGCGCACATCCGCAGATGTCATGGACGAATCTGCTCAGAATCGCCTTGCCCTGAGGGGTATGTGTCACTTCGGGATGGAACTGCAGTCCATAAAATTGGTGCTCTTCGTCTGCCATTCCAGCTATGGGTGTTGTGACGTTGTTCGCTATCGCTTTGAATCCGGGTGGCAATCTTGTAACTTTGTCGCCATGGCTCATCCATACATCCAACAATCCGTGACCATGCGCATTTGTTCTGTCCTGTATGTCACGAAGCAGTGCCGAATGACCCTGCGCACGGATCTCTGCATAACCGAATTCACGCACCAGTCCGGTCTCGACTGAGCCGCCAAGTTGCTCGGACATTGTCTGCATTCCGTAGCATATGCCCAGTACCGGTACACCAAGTTCGAATACGACCTGGGGCGCGCGGGGCGTGTCCCCGTCAGTGACTGAATTCGGCCCGCCGGAAAGTATGATGCCGCTGGGGCTAAAGGAACGGATGAAACTGTCATCCACGTCGAAGGGATGCAGTTCGCAATAGACATGCGTCTCCCTGACACGGCGCGCGATCAGTTGAGTATATTGCGAACCGAAATCGAGGATCAGGATTTTTTTATGAGACATGGTCGGGATTGAAGAGTGAGGATACACAGGAGAGACGGGTTGAAGTCAGTTATTCCTGCCCCTCGACCAGATTGCTATTCGATATGATAATTTGGCGCTTCCTTGGTGATCTGTACATCGTGCACGTGCGACTCGCGGATACCGGCAGAAGTGATCTCGATAAATTCGGCCTTGGTGTGCATCGTGGCAATATCGGGGCAACCGAGATATCCCATGCTGGATCGGAGTCCACCCATCAATTGATGGATCACAGCGAGTACACTGCCCTTGTATGGCACCCGCCCTTCCACGCCTTCAGGAACCAGCTTGTCCTGATGCTCCTCGTTGTCCTGGAAATAGCGGTCACTGGATCCTTGCTGCATCGCCCCCAAACTGCCCATACCGCGATAGGACTTGTATGAGCGGCCCTGATACAGCTCTATTTCACCGGGAGATTCTTCAGTACCGGCAAACAATCCACCCAGCATCACCGCATGCGCACCGGAAGCGATCGCCTTTGCTATATCCCCGGAGTAACGGATGCCCCCGTCAGCAATCAATGGCACTCCGGTTCCCTGCAGGGCATTCGAAACGTTCTGGATCGCCGCGATCTGCGGTACGCCGACACCCGCCACGATGCGCGTGGTGCAAATCGAGCCCGGACCTATGCCGACTTTCACCCCGTCGGCACCATGATCCAACAGCGCCTTTGCAGCCGCACCGGTAGCGATGTTACCGCCGATCACCTCAACAAGCGGAAAGTTATTCTTGACCCACTTGACGCGGTCCAGAACGCCCTGTGAATGGCCGTGAGCGGTATCCACCACAATCACATCAACACCCGCCTCTGCAAGCAAGGTGACGCGCTCTTCCGTTCCTTCTCCTACACCGACTGCCGCACCTGCGCGCAGACGACCGTGGCTGTCTTTGCATGCCATGGGGTGTTCGCTTGCTTTAAGAATGTCCTTGACTGTCATCAAACCGCGCAGTTCAAATGCGTCATTCACCACCAACACACGCTCGATGCGGTGTTTGTGCATAAGCGCGCGCGCCTCTTCGAGACTTGCGTTCTCCTTGACGGTGATCAGCCGTTCGCGCGGGGTCATGATGTTTTTGATTGGCTGATCCAGATTGCTTTCGAAGCGCAGATCGCGGTTGGTGATGATACCGACCACTTTCTTTCCCTGTACCACCGGCAAGCCGGAGATCTTGTGCTGACGGGTCAGGCTCAATACGTCGCGTACGGTCATGTCCGGAGTGATGGTGATCGGATCCTTGACCACGCCGCTTTCAAAGCGCTTAACTTTTGCGACTTTGGCGGCTTGGGCCTGAGCAGACATGTTCTTGTGCAGGATGCCGATCCCGCCCTCCTGCGCCAATGCGATCGCAAGGCGGGATTCGGTCACGGAATCCATGGCTGCGGACAACAGTGGAATATTCAGACTGATGTTGCGGGTAAGCTGGGTGCGCAGACTGACATCTCGCGGTAAAACATTCGAATAAGCTGGGACGAGTAGTACGTCGTCAAAGGTAAGGGCTTTTTGTATGATGCTCATATTGTACAGACCCCGGCGTAACCTGCGGCTTGGCTATCGTTAACCAATGACTTATCCAGCTTCATTTGCTGGGTTAGTCAAATGGATATGCAACACATATTGATAGCTTGGTCGAATGGCTAGTAGTTTATTAAAGCGCGCATTATAACAAAGTCAGGCCGTCCGCCTGCGTATCTATTGATCTGAGCGGAATTGATACTTGCATGCCGGTCAAGCCAGTAAAGCTACATGCGGCAAACGGATTATGTAGCTGATTATTTCGGCGCTATGGCTACAGAATTAACACATTGGAAACAATTAAAGTGCGTTCTCATCGGATTCACCGGTACGTATTCGTATCACCTGCTCCACCGTTGACACGAATATCTTGCCGTCACCGATCTTGCCGGTATGCGCTGACTTGATGATTGCCTCGACCGCCCTATCAAGCAAATCTGTGGAAACAACGACCTCCACCTTTACTTTGGGAAGAAAATCCACCACATATTCAGCGCCGCGATACAACTCGGTATGACCTTTTTGTCTGCCGAATCCTTTCACCTCGGTGACTGTCAAACCGCTGACGCCAACCTCAGAAAGTCCCTCACGCACTTCGTCCAGCTTGAACGGCTTGATAATAGCCTCGATTTTCTTCATGTAGCGCTCCTGAGTGCGTTATTTGACCAGTTATTCCCTTTGGAACATCGCATATTGTATCAACAGTATTTAAAAATGTTATGCCTTACCGCCTGACAATAAAGCCACGATACCATCATGCTTGTTCTTTTTGGCGAGATCCAGTGCGGTTGTGCCATCCCTGTATTTCTTCCTGAAATCAGCACCTTTGGTCAACAGCAATTTTACCTCCGGCAGATGGCCGTTAGCAGCAGCCTTGTGCAGTGATGTCCAGCCATCATTTGATGCGGCATTCACATCGGCACCGGCTTCTATCAATAATTGGGTCACCGACAGATGACCGCGCGTCGCAGCCTGCATCAGGGATGTCCAGCCATGGTTACTGCATGCATTGACTTCGGCATGTTTGCTCAGCAACAATTTGACCACTTTGGAATACCCGTTGAAAGCAGCCCAGTGCAGAGGGGAATATCCCGCACCATCCCGGTGATGGACATTGGCGCCGCTATTGATCAACAGCGTGGCCATTGCCTCGTCACCGTTGAATGAAGAGATCATCAACGGTGTCCAGAGTCGTTCGTCGCAAGTGTCTACGTTCGCGCCAGCGCTCAGAAACAACGCGATCGCGTCACGTTTGCCGGACTCTGCTGCCTTGATAAATCCTTTTGGTGAATACTCGAGGCCCTGGTTTTCGATCTCTGATTTGATCTTTTCAGAAACATGTCCCCACGGATCATCGACAACCTTGCGGTTGCTAAGGCGGCTATGCACCATGCTCAGATAAATGATGTCGGATGCCACATCCGGAGGAAAGCCCTGGCGGTCGGATCGCTTGGTGACCATCAGTTCAGAAAACAGTGCGTCGATCTCCGGTGAATCCCACATTGACATGATCTGGGAAAAAACGCGGGGAAACTGTTTCTCCAGTGCATGAGGATAGTTTTGCTTGCGGTTGTTCAGTATTCGTAGCAGCTTTTCATCCATAGTTAATTGAATCTTATAATTATTTTAACATTCACCTGAAGCAGCAACCTGCATCAGATTTTTTCAGGATAGCAACATAGCAAACTTCCTGGTTGGCGAAAAGCCACAAAACAGCCATATTCATGCCGCTTATCGATATATTACGCTCAGTACTTCTAGCTCGCTCACACCGGACGGTGTGCGCAGCATCGCCACATCGCCCACACGCAATTTGATCAGGACACTTGCCAATGGTGAAACCCAGCTGATGCGTCCATTCGCCACATCCGCCTCGTCGACACCGACGATACAGTAACTGCTTTGGCAACCTGTATCGTCGCAAACTGTCACGGTCGCCCCGAAAAAAATTTGGTCGCATTCACCACGTCGAGCAGGATCGACCACTTCTGCCAATTCCAGACGCTTGCGCAGGAATCGTACGCGCCGGTCGATCTCGCGCAGACGCTTCTTTCCATAAATGTAGTCGCCATTTTCAGAACGATCGCCGTTCGATGCCGCCCACGTGATGGTCTTCACCAGTCCGGGGCGTTCCACTTTCCAGAGCGATTCAAGTTCTTCCTGAAGTTTGCGATATCCGCCTGGAGTGATGTAATTCTTTACACCCGCCGGCAACTGGACGGAAGGTTCCAATTCTTCGTCAACGGCATCTTCTTCACGGGTGAATGCTTTGTTCATATTGGAATTTTACAGCATTGCAGGTATTGCATGACATCCGGTTACATCAAGAATGTACAGAAATGTTTTAGCGATGAGGTCAGAATCGAAAGTAAACTGCGCCGATATGTTGATGAGCTTCGATTATGGAAACGACAAAGTCGTGGGATACCATGTATCCCGGTAACCGGACTTACTCTGCACGAATCAGCAGCACGGGAACCGATGTGCCGCGGGCCACTCCTTCCGCTACGCTGCCCAGTAATAGTCGGCTTAGACCAGAACGGCCATGCGTACCGATAACAATCAGGTCGGCTCCCCATTGCCGTGCGTCGCCGTCGATCACGCTGGCGACGCGCTCTCCAGACACATCAAGCAATGCGGATTCCACTTTCGAGCCGGACTTTTTAACTTTTTTTGCGCCCTGTGCCAGAATACGTTCACCCGTGTTGCGCATTGCTTCCTGCAGCGCGGGATAATCGACAAACGTATATGCCTCGGCATCCAGAGAATAGATTTCCTCAAGTACATAGACCAGGCGAAACTTAGATTTCCCGTCCGCAAATTTGATCGCTTCCTGCAACGCACGCTCGGAAGTCGCACTGCCATCTATAGGAACCAGAATTCGCTGATACATGTTTGCCTCAAATTTCCTGCCGGATGTGCAGGTTTATTGCAATTCTATGCCCATACATTTAGGCGTTTCATGTGTCTCTACTTACGCTGGTAACGTCCAAGCAATTCAGAGCGCGCCAGGATATGGTCCTTCATCGCCTTTTCCAAGGCCGCTTTGGTTGGGGTATTCAGATCCGGTAGAACCGTATCCAGCGCGTAGAGTTTGAAGTAATAGCGATGCTTGCCTATCGGCGGACACGGCCCCTGGTAGCCGGATCGGTTCCAGTCATTCAATCCCAGCATCGTGCCTGCATAAAGGCCATCCATGGCAAATGTCTCGGGCAAACTTTTTGCATTGGCGGGAATGTTGTATACCACCCAGTGTACCCATGTCGTTCTGGGTGCTTCGGGGTCGGGGGCATCCGGGTCATCGACGATCAGTGCCAGGCTTCTTGTGCCAGACGGCACCTCGCTCCATTCAATCATCGGGGATATATTCGGACCGTCACAAGTATGGCGAGCCGGAATGTCGCCGCCCTGTTTGAATGATGGTGACATAATTATCATGGGCATGGCGATGCTCTCCTTATTGTCGGATTGAAGGCTGCTTTTGGCAGTCACAACTGAGGAGCAGCACAAAGTCAGCCCTATTGCCATATGTCCTAACAAGATCAATCTTCTGGCTCTGATATTCATGTTTCAGGTCATCCTGTCATTCGGTTCATCCGCCCGCTGCAAAACACTCAACTGAGTGGCGTTCATATCTTCGCTGATTTCATTGCTTGGTTTTGGCCGGTGCATCTTTACTTCACCTCGAATTTTACGCAAGTAATCTTCAATCCTGCGTTTGGCAGCATCGAATCCTTAGCGCAATGCGGCATAAACATCTACGGCATGGTTCCGATTGACCATGATCCTGCAGCCCGGAACGCCGACATCGATACGCAAATTAAAATGACTTCACTGCTGGTGGTGCTCGTGCGGCAATTCGACGACCACTCGACAGGAAGTGATGCGATCAAAGAACTCTTCAAGCTTTTCGAACCTGTCACGGATATGATTTTCCAGTGCATCGGAGTAGTCTGTTCCATTGTCAGTGATCTTTAATGGGGTTTGCATGTCAATCACCAATATTCATAAAGCGCTAGCGGCGATTGATCGTTTCATTATTTTGCTCATGTTTCACCACCCTTGCCAAAACGGACATTTCATCCGCAAGCAATTCCAGCATATCATCCAGGGTAAGAATGCCTACTAACCCTCTG
>Ga0210099_1000353_pt1 | contig 15969 bp, 17 predicted proteins | sample Joice_ThreeSqA_D_4_FD_184872 | JGI IMG/M metagenome (GOLD analysis project Ga0210099, IMG submission 184872) | Wetland microbial communities from San Francisco Bay, California, USA, that impact long-term carbon sequestration - Joice_ThreeSqA_D2... | ecosystem: Environmental > Aquatic > Marine >...
AAATCAACAAGGTGGTTTTGGTTGATTATTTCGCGTGCGTAGGCACGCAAAATCAACAAGGTGGTTTTGGTTGATTATTTCGTGTGCGTTAACACGCAAAATCAGCTCAAGGTTTTCTTAAGTTGATAATAAAGGTCTACACTGAAAACGTGCAGACCTTTTTCATTTTCGCGTACAAGGTTGCGCAACAGAACACAGTCTAATGAACGGTACTGCCGAAAAAATAATCCCCACTTCCGCATCAGCCGGTACTGATGTGATATCGCACGATGGCGATATTAAGCGCGAAGTCAGGCGCCGCAGGACTTTTGCGATCATCTCGCACCCCGATGCAGGCAAGACCACGCTGACCGAAAAGCTGCTGCTGTTCGGCGGAGCGATCCAGATGGCGGGCACGGTCAAGGCACGCAAGAGCGGCCGTCATGCGACTTCAGACTGGCTTGAGATCGAGAAGCAGCGCGGCATCTCGGTGGCCAGCTCGGTGATGCAGTTCACCTACGACGATTGCGTGGTCAACCTGCTTGACACGCCCGGCCACCAGGATTTCTCCGAGGATACCTATCGCGTATTGACCGCAGTCGACGCGGCAGTGATGGTAGTGGACGCCGCCAAGGGCGTGGAAGCGCAGACCATCAAGCTGCTGGAAGTATGCCGCTTGCGCAACACACCGATCATCACATTCATCAACAAGATGGACCGCGAAGTGCGCGATCCGCTGGAAGTGCTGGACGAGATCGAATCGGTATTGAAGATCAAATGCGCGCCGGTGACCTGGCCGATCGGCATGGGAAAACGTTTTCAGGGCGTGTATCACCTGTTAAAGGATGAAGTGCTGCGTTTCTCTCCGGGCGAGGCCAAGGCAGGACAGGAAGTGGAAATATTGCGCGGAGAGCAGATCGACAAACTTGCACTGCATTGCCCGAACGAGATGCAGACCATGCGAGATGAGACCGAACTGGTCAAGGGAGCAGGCGCATCGTTCGACCTGCACGAGTTTCTCGGCGGGCATCAGTCCCCGGTTTTTTTCGGATCCGGAATCAACAATTTCGGTGTGCGTGAAGTGTTGCGCGCGCTGGTGGACTGGGCACCCGCACCGTTGCCGCGCGAAACCGATGTTCGTATTGTGCAACCCACCGAGTCAGCCTTTACCGGTTTCGTGTTCAAGATCCAGGCCAACATGGATCCGAACCATCGCGACCGTATCGCATTCCTGCGTATCTGCTCAGGCCGTTACATTCCGGGCATGAAGGTCAAGCACCGGCGCTCCGGCAAGGAAATGAAGCTTGCCAATGCGGTAACGTTCATGGCCAACGAGCGCACTCGCATGGAGGAAGCTTACGCGGGCGACATCATCGGCGTGCACAACCACGGACAGCTTCAGATCGGCGATGTGCTCACCGAAGGTGAAGCCCTTACCTTCAAGGGTATCCCCTACTTTGCGCCCGAATTGTTCAGTCGCGCACGACTGCGCGACCCCATGAAGGCCAAGCAATTGCAAAAAGGATTGCGCCAACTCGGCGAAGAAGGCGCGGTGCAGGTATTCGAGCCGCTGCAGGATACCAACCCGCTGATCGGCGCGGTGGGACAGTTGCAGTTCGAAGTGGTTGAACACCGGTTGAAATCCGAATATGGCGTTGACGCGGTGTTCGAGCGCGCCGGTATCCACACCGCTCGCTGGGTGACCTGCTCCGATACAGCGCATTTCAATGAATTCGTGAAAGCCAACCAGAATCGCCTGGCCAGGGACGTCGATGGCAATTATGCCTATCTCGCCGATACCGGTGTGAACCTGCGCCTGGCGCAGGAACGCTGGCCGAAAGTCGAATTCCATGCCACACGGGAGCATGGACAGCAATTAGGGAACCTTTGATCAATTGTGCGCTTGATAAAAAGCCAGAAATTCGTCGGCCGGTAACGGCCGGCTGAAATAATATCCCTGTATCTGATCACAACCCATGATTTTCAGCCGGCCGAACTGCTCGTAAGTTTCGACACCCTCTGCCAGGGTGGCGATATCGAGGGATTTGGCCATCGCGATTATCGTCCTTGCGATCGCCACATCATCGGTATCGCCCGGTATATCCTTGATGAATTCCCGGTCGATCTTCACACAGTCGATCGGAAAGCGCTTCAGATAGGCAAGCGAAGAATGGCCGGTGCCAAAATCGTCCAGCGAAAGATGAATTCCCCGGCTGCGAATCCTGTTCAGCAGTTTGATCACTCCTTCCGGATCCTCCATCACCATGCTTTCGGTGAGTTCCAGCTCAAGGGAATTTGCCGGGAGTGACGATTCGGCAAGCGCGGCATCGATTTCTTCCAGCAGGTTTGCGGAACGAAACTGTCTTGCCGACAGGTTGACCGCCACCCGTATCGGGCGCATTCCTGATCGCTGCCAGGCTGCATTTTGCCGGCACGCTTCCCGTAATACCCAGCGTCCGATCGCGACGATCAATCCGGTATCCTCGGCGACGGGAATGAATTCAACCGGGGGGATCATGCCGCGAGTCGGGTGCATCCAGCGGGTCAAGGCTTCCATACCGAGCAATCGCCCGCTGTTCGCATCGATCTTGGGCTGATAGTGCAACAGCAGTTCGCCTTGTTCAACCGCATGCTGCAGATCGGTGGCAAGACTCAGTGTATTGGCGACTGCGCGGGCCATCGCTTCGTCATAGACGGCGAAATCGTTACCGCCCGAACGGCGTACCCGGTTGCAGGTGGACGCAGCCTTCTGCACTTGAGCGATCGCCATGCTAGAGGGATCAAAGCCGGTGTCGTATTCCATCAGCACAGCTCCGATGGAAAGTGTCGAGAACAATTCATGCCCTTCAACATACAGCGGCTGCCGGGAGGCAACGATGAGCTGTTCAGCCCGCTGCTGTGCGTCTTTCAAGTCGCCTGACCAGCGCACAAGCACAAAGGCATTGCTGCCGAAACGGTACAGTTTTTCTTCATCGCGGATGATCGCTTCCTCCAACCGCTGTGCGATCTTGACCAGCCAGATTTCGGTTTCTACCGCACCGTAGCTTTCAAGTATCTCCTGCTCCCGGTCTGCAATGATCATCATCAACGATCCCTGGCGTTTTTGGGTAAACGCCAGTATCAGGTCATCGCGCACCCGGTATTGGTTGGGCAGACCGGTCGCGGGATCAAAGAACGCCTGATAGGCAAGTTTGTGCTCTGCTTCCCTGCGATCGGTCACATCCTTGATGTATACATGGAACTCGGAAAAATCGTCCAGGTGCGCCACGGTGAATTCGAGCGTATGTTGACCATGCGTATATTCGAAGTTAGTGCTGGAAACCCGGGTGGAGCGGATTTCTTTCAGGTGATGCTGCAAGTCGGCGGGAAGCAATTGTGAAGGCTCCGTGGGCGCGAGATCCAACCGGGCAAGCAGATCGGCTGTTGCCGGGTTGGCGTAGAGCACCGTGCCCGATTCCCCGAGCCGCAACACCGGATTCGGATCGCGCTCCGGAAACATCGCCAGCCTGCGTCTTTCCAAGCCTTCCCGGATGATCGCGACAACATAGTAGCCCACAAAAAATGCAACGCCGAATATCAATACCGAAAAGCCGATGACCCAGCCCACCATGGTGGAAACGCTGCTCTGGGAAATCCTCCCCAGATTGTCCACCGCCTGCTGATTGGCAAGCGTCATTTCGCCGAGTATTTTCTCGATCTGGCGGACCTTGGGCTTGACCTGGCCCAGGACTGCCCGGGCCAGGTCCCAATTCACCACACCACTTGAAAGCGTGTCGGAAAGCATATCGGACAATTGATCAAGTTCGCCGAGCCGGGTGCGCAGTTCTGTCACCTGTTCACGAGACTCCACATCCAGCTCGAGCTGCCCGACGATCTTGCTGCAACGCACCTGGTCCTTCGTGCGCTGCAACTGAAAATCTTCCGGAGTAGCGGTATATGAGTAGTATTCGTAGAGAAGTCGTTCCTGGTCGGCGATTGCGCTGCGCAGTTCACCGATACGTTGGGATAGCGGGAGCTTTTCCGAGATAAACGTCCGGTTCACGGCCTGAACCGAATCGCCCAGATAGACGATGCGTACTGACACTGCAATACCCATGGCAAGTATGAACAGAAAGATCCACCATATCCTGCGCTGAAGCATTGCGAAACCTTTAGCTCGACAAGAATATTGAGCCTGACGATCCTGCTACACGGTCATGCGGCAGGGTCTTAGGCGGCTTTACATACTATCTGCTGACTTGGACTTGTCTCCGGCAGGTTCCAGTTTGCCGCCAATCTTCAGGCAAGTGCCCTTGGGTAGCGGAATAAAATCGCTCGGATCCTTGTCCACTTTTGAATGTCCCGCACAGGTATGCTTGCTACTGTTGGTGTTGCAGGCATTCTGTCCGGCCAAGGCAACACCCCAGCACTTTTCTTCTTCGGCAGCGGAAGCTGAACCGGATGTTGCGGTGATACCGAACGCGAGCAAGGTGGTTATGGCAGATGTGATGAGTAAGTGTTTATCGTTCATATAGCCAGTCTCCTTTGAAGTAGTTTCAATTCAGGCAGTGCAATCGAACTTTCCTGTCTGTCCATTCAGAGTATCCGCCTCCAAAGGTTACCATCTTTTAGAGTTGCTGCCAGTCAATTTTTTGGAATTTAACGGGAATAAATATCCGGAACAAGATCTGGAAGAAACATATTGAAGCCTGAAAGCCTTGATACCTGTGGCTCCAACGGCGCAGCAATTCAACTTTATCCTGCAGTTCCCCGGACAGGACGACCATTTTACCGGTGACAGTGGCGACAATTTCCGCATCAAGTTCGAGCAGTCGCTTGTAAACGCCCTTCAAGCCAATAGTCCATCGACCATTTCCCGCGACTTATCACCAGCAGCACGCCCAGCAACAATCCCCAATACAGGTGATGACTTAGACCTGCCTCGCTCAATTCAGAATAGGAAATTACCGCCACGATATTCAGGATAAACAAACCGGTCGCGGCAAAGCGACCGAACAATCCCAAAACCAGCAACACAGATAAACCCAGCTCCGCACCCGTAGCCAGCCAGGCTGCAAATTCGGGTGACAGCAAAGGCACTTGATAGACATCCCGAAACAAGTACAGCGTGCTGTCCCAGGTTTTTATTTTGGTCAGGCCGGATTTGAAAAATACATCGGCCAGGAACAGCCTCAGCACCAGATCAAGAACCGGCGCAATATATTCGGGAAGATGCGATGCGTAGTAGTAATACCGGACCATGCGCAGCATCGAATTCATGGCAAGCCTTTCACATTGAAACCGGCAAATACACCCCGGGAGACCATGGCCGGCAAAACGGACTGCAAATCGAATTCCGGGTATCTTTCCAGCGTGCCGGCAGTTGCATCTCCCAGTGTGTTTCCAGCCTTGATCCTTGTCAGCCACTCGTGATCCGCCCCGGATATTTCGTTGACCAGGACAACATCCGCTTTGCGGCTTACCAGCACATTGCACGGCCCGCTATCCAGTTCGATATGGAAATCGCCGGGGGCACCGGGTTGATGTGCTTGCCAGATTTCCGCAACAGGAAACCTTGACGGCACCACATGGATTGCAGGATGTGTGATCAGAACCAGGTCAGGGTGGTGCTCTTGTGGTATCCGCGACAACCTGACGAAATCCAGCGTATCGGCATCCGGTGAAAAGTAGGCGCAGTGGCAAGCCCATTCCAGCGACGCGACGTCCGCCAGATACTCCAGATCCTGTGCGGGCGCGAATTCAGCTACAAAATCCGCCATCTCGGCACCGTAGTGATGCAGGTTACCGCTGACCGAATGGTGCCGGCCGATGAATTGCCGCGTCAGCATCCGAAAAAAATCCTTGCCGACGAGCTGCTCGATGACAGGATAAGCGCCTGCCAAAGCGTCATGAAGGTTACCGCGATAATTGTTGCGATACACCTCGACGGCGGTCGTGGCAGGATATTCGGAATATGCAGAAGCAGCTTCCGGCGGCAGGTCCTCACCGTGGATAATGGCGTGCGCGAAAGTCAGCAGATTGTCACTCAGCGTATTCACAGCACTTCTCCATGCGTGATTGTGCTTGCGCAGCCTCTGCCAGCAGAACCGGCAATGCGGGGATATCCGAATCCCATTCGATCAGAGTGGGACGCGGTCCGATATGCCGCAGCACGGATTCATATAATGTCCAAACTTCGGGATAGACCGGATTGTTGTGGGTATCCACCAGACAACCGTCACGTTCGCTGTATCCGGCCAGATGATATTCGGCCACCGCGTCAGCCGGCATAGCTTTGATGAAAGCCCCGGCATCAACGCCAAGGTTGCGCGCATTCACATACAGGTTGTTGATGTCGAACAGGATGCCGCAGCCGGTGCGCCTGGACAGTTCGGCAAGGAACTCTCCTTCGCTCATCTCGCTGTGGGAGAAAGACAGATAGCTGGAAAGATTCTCCACCAGCAGCCTGCGGCCCAGCTTTTCCTGCACATGATCCACGCGGGTCACAACATTCGACAGCGCCGCCCCGGTATAGGGAAACGGCAACAGGTCGTTGATGACCATGCCTCCGGCCGTGTTCCAGCACAGGTGTTCCGACACTGCTGCGGGTTGAACCGCATCGCACAAACTTTCCAATGCCGACAAATGCTCCGGGTCCAGCGGATCAGTCGAAGCCAGGCCCATTCCGACGCCATGCAAACTGACCGGATAATGCTCCCGCACCCTGAGCAATGTGTGCAGAGGCGCACCACCGCCGAAAAAATTCTCGCTATGTACCTCCACCCAGCCGAGCTCGGGCAGTTTTTGCAATACTTCGCCGTAATGCGGAAACCGCAAGCCGATACCCGCGATGCACGGCAAAGTATCGCTTGCGGACTTTCTCATTACATGGCTTTCTTCATCATGCCGTCGCTGGCCATGTTGCTGCCACCGGCGATCTTGTCGCAAGTACCTTTGGGTACAGCCACGAAATCCATCGGATCATTGCTTTTAGTCGCTTGACCGGCACAGGAATGCGCGCTCTTGTTGCTTGAGCAATCGTTCATGCCCGCCTTGGCGATACCAAAACATTTTTCCATTTCGACCTTTTTGTCTGCCGCACTCGCATTCCCTGCAAGTCCCAGCGCAAGCAGGCTGCCGATCGCCACTGATAATATTTGATGATTTTTCATGTTGAAGCTCCTTAAAGTTGGTTGATATACCGGAGAGCTGGCCCACAACCATGTGTCGGTGGGTTTAGCCTTCCTGACTATAAATACGCGGATAAGTGATTCCTTCCCCCACGCACAAGTATATTCGGCCAAGTCTGGATAAAGGTTACATCGTTGTCATCTTGATTCATCGAACAGTATTTCCAGGCGTATGCTGAGCGCGGAGTTGGACTTGAAATTATCTGCCTTGGGGAAATGCAGTTGCGGACTCAGCTCCAGGAATACCCATTTCTGCCGTAACCGGTAGCGGTAGAGCAGCGACAATATATATTCCATCGCCTGCACCTGCGGATTGCTGACTCCGACAGCGCTCGCCTGATACAGCAGCGCGCTTCGATCATTCAGATTGTGATAGATCGACAGATCCTGACGCAGATCGAAGTTGTGCATGTCACGCAGCCACGTGGCATAGCTGCTGGAGCGAAACAACACCGGTTCGCTTATGATATGTTCCAGATCGAGCTGGGTGGTCTCACCCACTCCTATCGTATTGAACCAGAACAGCGTTTCCGCCACCTTCATCCGCCATTGTTCCATCGGCAACGAATAGCTTCCACGTGCGCGCACGAACGGTTCCACCGGCGTGTGTATCTGTATCCCGGCATCCGCACCGAAGTACCAGCGAGACTCCTGTTCCTTAGCATAACCCGCGCCGACTGCGACTTTGGAAGGTGCCACCACCTCGTTCGCAATGACCGGCTGTCCCTCGGCTGTCGCGCCTGTAATATTTTTCTCGGGGTCGGTTTCCATCAGCAGATGCAATCGTTTTTCTGCCAAAGGCATATCCAACTTGGCTCTGCCGGAAAGCACCGGGTTGCGGCTACCGCCATACCCGGACAATTTGGTGAGGTCGAACTGCAGCACGCTTTTGTTGGCCTCAAGGTAATTGCGGTCATCCCCGAAAAACCGGTCCATTCTGGTCACGAAGCCGACAAATTCGTTCGACAGATAATTCCGCTGAACATCCATCAGTTCAAGCTGGGCATCAGTGTCGTCGGGTGTATCCGGTTGTGATACCGGCTGTTCGGGCGGCTCGGCAGCCAGCGACGCCAACGGAATACATAGCGTAGCGCCAAGCAACAGAATGGAAGAGAGCCCGATTTGTCTTGTATGTTTTCGCCCGAAGACTCGCATATCCGGCAGATATTACACAATCTGACCGGTCCAGCCGAAACGATTTCTGATCGCAAGTGCGGAAACGGCGAAGCCGCACGGTACCGTTCAGCCGTTCACGCTGGCTCAACCCTCCGCAGACGTCGTGTTAGCGGTACCATTCCGGGAATTTTTTGCGCAATTCCTCCAGCTTGGGCATATCGTTGAAAACGATATAGGGCTGGTAGGGATGCAACGCCAGATAGTTCTGGTGGTAATCCTCGGCCGGATAGAATTGTTCCAGCGCTACCACCTGGGTGACGATGGGATCGGAAAACGTGCGCGCATCGGTGAGTTTCTTGATATAACTTTGCGCGACCTTCTGCTGCTCTGCACTGGTGTAAAAGATCGCCGAGCGGTACTGGGTGCCGTAATCCGGACCCTGACGATTCAACTGGGTGGGGTCGTGCGCCACACTGAAGAACACTTTCAGCAATTGCTCGTAAGAGACCTGCGCCGGATCGAAACGGACGCGCACCGATTCGGCATGCCCGGTATTGCCATCGCTTACTTTCTCGTAATGCGCCGTAGCCGCACTACCCCCCGCATAACCCGACTCCACCGCAGTTACGCCCTTGACATGCTTGAATACCGCGTCCACGCCCCAGAAGCAGCCGCCGGCGAATACCGCGGTTTGCTGGGCTTGAGTAGTCTTGTCGGCTGCCGCGGCAGAGAATGAAATAACGCTCATGAACACCATCAACCAGAAATTTTTACCCGGACTGATATGACCGAATTTGATATTTGACATGGTAATACTCCTCTTGAATTTTGTCTGCCGGCAACAACCGGACAGGGGATTTCGGATCAGCGCCTGACGGCGGCCGATCCTTGTTGGGCTTCTGCCAGCAATTTTTGTATCATTTTCTCTGTTTCCTGATACGCCCCTTCGCCGAAATGTTTATGGCGAATTTGACCCTGGACGTCCATCAAATATTGCGCGGGCCAATATTTGTTATTGTAGGAGTTCCAGATTTCAAATTCATTGTCCATCACTACCGGATAGGTGATCCCCAGATCGCGGACCGCGCGTTCCACATTGCCCCGGTCTTTTTCGAATGCAAACTCCGGGGTATGCACGCCGATCACCAGCAAACCTTCCGGGCTGTATTTGTCCGACCATGCCTTGACGTAAGGCAGTGTATGCCGGCAATTGATGCACCCATAGGTCCAGAATTCAACCAGCACCACCTTGCCGCGCAGGTTCTCGCTGGTCAGAGGCGGTGAATTCAGCCACTGCCCTGTAGCGGATATCGGATCTGGCATCTGTTCGCTTGCGCTCGCCTGGACAGAAACTAGTGCCGCCGCAACCACCAGGATACTGGCACATGCAGCAAGCCAAATGCGGCGGATATATATAGTCTTGATCATATCGATACTCCTTGTTTTCAGTTAACCGAATGTAAAGGCGAACGCCTCGGCACCTGCATCCGGAAATTCGATGCGGAAAGTGCGGTCCCCGATCTTTCCGCTTTGCCTGATCAATTGATAAAGACGCTGCTCGCGTATCACACCGTTGCCCTGCGCATCGATATCCGCGCCGTGATCCGCGCCCGGTGCGGCCCCGTCCAATGTAACTTTGAAACGAACCGGCTTTCCGCTGCGCGAACCCAGCACCAGATGCAGATCGCGTCCGCGAAAACGGTAACTGATCGCGCCACCGGACTTTTGCAATGCGGAGGATTCGGCAGACACCAGCCATTCACCGCTCAATGTCCATTGATTGATCACCAGCGACTGCGGTGCGCTGTACTTTTGCGCAACATCTTTCCCGATCGGCTCGGGCGAGGACAGGTGCTCCTGGCGCGCGTAACCCAGATAGGTTTCCGGCGAGCGTGAGTTTTCAGAGGGAGCAGCCGTTGCACCCGATCCGGCCACCTGCACCAGTTCATCGTCCATCGCAAGCACACCCGGATGCGCCTCCCTGAGCAGTGCCCGGATCATCTGCTCGGTCTCCTGATACTTGCCCTCTCCGAAATGCTGTTCGCGGATCACGCCTTGCGCATCGATCAGGTAATGCGCCGGCCAATATTGGTTCTGGTACGCATTCCAGATCGCGTACTGGTTATCCATCGCCACCGGGTATTTGATGCCCAGATCGCGTATCGCCATTTCGACATTTCCCGCATCTTTTTCAAACGCGAACTCCGGCGCGTGCACGCCGACGATCACAAGACCCTGGCTGCGATACTTTTCATCCCATGCTTTCAGGTAGGGCAGCGTGCGCAGACAGTTGATGCACGAATAGGTCCAGAAGTCGACCAGCACCACTTTGCCGCGCAGCATTTCGACCGACAGCGGCTGCGAATTGAACCAGCGCGTCGCCCCGTCGAATGGCGGCGCCATGCGGTTGTCTTCTGCATGCACTGCAACCGGTTTGTCGGCCAGTTGCTCGATCAATTTCTGCTCGGTATTTGCGGTGCTCAGGAATGAAAACTGCGCGAGAAAGCGCGTGTCCCAGCCCAGCGCGATGACCACCACACCGGCCAGTACTGCGATGCCCAAACCGCGCCGCAGCCATTCTTCCGCACCCAGGCTGCGCTTCATCAGATTGAAAACCTTCGATCCTGCCAATAAGGCGACCGCCAGTGAACTCGCCGCACCGGCAGCGAACGCCAGCAACAAAAATGCGCTATATAGATTCGCGCCGCTCAAGGCCGCGCCGGCCAGCAACAATCCCAGGATAGGACCCGCACAGGGCGCCCACAAAAATCCCACCGCGACCCCCAGCAGCAGCGAGCCCTTGACGCTGGCCTGCTGGTCGGCGCGTTGCTGCAATCGTCCGCCGAAGGCGACGAACGGGCGCATCATGCGATCCGACAATGCCGGAAATACCAGCGCCAATCCCATCAACAGCAACAGCAGCATCGCCGCATAACGGCCATATTGATTGATCCCCACCAGCCATGCGCCGCCCACGGTCGCCAGACTGGCCAGCACCGCAAAGGTCACCGCCATTCCGACCAGGATCGGCAAACCGGAACGCCGGAACGACTGGTCCGATCGCGCAAAGATGAACGGCAACACCGGCAGCACGCATGGGCTGAAGATCGTCAGCACACCACCGATGTAGGCGAGAATAAAAATCAACATGATTATTTATAGGGTATGTATCTCAGGGCCACCATATTGATGCAATAGCGCAATCCGGTGGGTTTCGGGCCGTCGTCGAACACATGGCCCAGGTGCGCGTCGCACAGCACACAGTGCACCTCGGTGCGCCGCATGCCGAACATGCGGTCGATATTCTCGCCCACATTCTCCGCGGCGATCGGCTGCCAGAAACTCGGCCAACCGGTGTGCGAATCGTATTTGGTCTTGGCATCGAACAGCGCGTTGTCGCAGCACACGCAGCGATACAATCCCGGCTCGTGGCTGTTGTAACCCGGCTGAGAGAAGGCCCTTTCCGTGCCCTGCTCGCGGGTCACTTCATAGGCCAGTGGGGAAAGGCGTTTCTTCCATTCGGCATCCTTGTAGACCTTGGCAAGCGTGGCGGGACCCAGTGGTTTCCCGTCATCGGAAAATTGCATGATCGTAACTTTTGCATTGCCGGGTGTGGCATATGAGCGCGTCGCAAGCGCCAGCGTGATGCCCGATAGCGTAAACAAGAATTGTCTGCGTTCCATGGCGATATCCTCCTGTGTTTCAGTTACATTGAGATTGGCAAAACTGCAACCGGTTCAAACCGGATATCATTCGCCCTGTCTGCCGGTGTATTCGAACGGGGCAAAGGAATAGTTACATTATGGAGCGCGGGTGACCGATAACAGCGACAATTTTGCAGCGCTGATGAAACAGGCACAGGCCGGAGACCAGCGCGCCTACACCGAGTTGCTGCAGGAAACCTCGCGCCTGCTCAGGCCATTCCTGGCAAAACGGCTCAGTTTCACCAACGAGGTGGACGACCTGCTGCAGGAGATTCTGATCTCGATACACAAGGCGCGCCATACCTACGACGGCAATCGTCCCTACAAGCCCTGGGTGTATGCGATCGCCCGGTTCCGCCTGCAGGATCATTTGCGCGCGCACTACTCGGACCAACTCCACCATGCAGACGATCTGTCCGAAATCGAAGAAACTTTGCAATCAGATGTAACCGAATCGGCCATTTCATACGAATCCATCAGTGGAGAGGTCGAAAAACTCCCCGAGAAGCAGGCGACAATCCTGCGTATGATGCATCAGGAAGGATACACGGCCAGGGAAGTCGCCGAGAAGATCGGCATGAACGAATCCGCGGTGAAAGTCGCGGCACATCGCGCCTACAAGGTATTGCGCAAAAAACTGGAAGAATGATGGCAGATATCGACAAACTCATCGACAAGCTCGCACAGGACGGTACGGCGATCAAACCCGCCCACCATCCCATACTGCTGAGCATTGAGTGGATCATGGTCGCGGTGTTCTATCTCGCGATCGCGTTCATGCTGTCCGGCTTCCGCACCGACCTGTCGCTGAAACTGCATGAGACCTGGTTCGTCGCGGAGCTCGCTGCGCTCGCCGGTATCCTGGTTGCCACCAGCCTGAGTGCGGCATTGCTGTCGTTCCCCGACCTGCACCAGATGCGCCGTGTCGCGCTGGTGCCGGCCCTGACTTTCGCGCTGTTCGCGCTGGTGATGTTCTTCGCCTGGCGCGCCGACAGCCCGCCCACGCCACCACCGGTCCACAGCGTGGAATGCACACTCAGCATCACGATGCTGGCAGTATTGCCCGCGGTATGGATATTCTTTGTGATGCGCAGATTCGCCAGCACCCATCATTATTGGGCGGGCAGCATCGCGCTGCTATCGGCGTTCAGCGTCGGTGCGATCTGGCTGAGGCTTTATGAACAGACCGATTCCATCATGCATGTCATCGACTGGCATTACCTGCCGATGATAGCCATCGGCATCCTCGGCATGTGGCTGGGTAAAGTCGTCCTGAAATGGTGACAAGCCGGCACAGGCAGGTCACTGTTCCGTCATCTGCTGCACCCATCTGCGCACCGGCGGTGCGACGAAAAACACCGCCGGGAACGCGACCACCCACACGATCACGAAGCTGCGCATCCAGTACGAAACAAAATCCGTAAAGCCGTGATTGACCGCCGTCAGCACGCAAGTCACGATGCAGGCCACGATCAACGTGACGATCAGTGAGAACAACAGATGGCTGTAGCGGGGATGGATTTTCATTTCGGCTGTTCCAATGATCGCTCCAAAATGTATGTGTTGACTGTGCGAATACTCTAGCAGAAAAAATCCATAGAATCGCAATATCCGTTTGCTTCGGCCAGCCTGTAGAATCGCGAATCATTTAACGGACTGACCGCATCGCTTCATGTATTTTGAAGACCTGCACCAGCCGACTCCGAGGTTCTTTAGAATATGGCAAGTGTTGCTCCACACGTAACTGTCAATCGCGATGCGCTGATCGGCGTGATGTTCGCGCTGGTCGCGGCGGTCGGGTTTTCCGCCAAGGCCATTCTGGTCAAGCTGGCCTATCTAAGCCCCGTAGATGCGATCACGCTGCTGGCGTTGCGCATGCTGTTCTCGGTGCCGGTCTTCATCGGCGTCGCGGTATGGGCCTGGCTGCACCACGCCGAGCCGCTAACCAGACAGGACAAATTGTTGGTGCTGGTGTTGGGCCTGATCGGCTACTACCTTTCCAGCTTCCTCGATTTCCTCGGGCTGCAATACATCACCGCAGGGTTGGAGCGGCTGATCCTGTTCCTGTATCCGACGATGACGGTGATCCTCGCGGCAGCTATCTACAAACTCCCGATCGGCAGAAGAGTCATTCTGGCGATGGCTTTGAGTTACGCCGGGATCGTACTGGTGTTCCTGCACGATGCCGGCATCGGTCATGCCGCCAACACTTTGCTGGGCGGGTTCCTGGTGTTTCTCAGTACCCTGTCCTACTCCACCTATCTGGTCGGCGCGGGTCATGCCATCGCGCGCATCGGCACCGCGCGCTTCACCGCCTACGCGATGGTGGTGGCCAGCGCGGCCGCGCTATTGCAGTTTGGCTTGACGCATCCGCTGAGTGCGCTCGACCTGCCGCTGCGCGTATACGAACTCTCCGTCGCGATGGCGATCTTTTCCACGGTGTTGCCGGTGTTCCTGTTGTCGTACGCAATAAAACGCATCGGCTCCGGCAGCGCCTCGCTGATCGGCTCCATCGGTCCGGTCAGCACCATAGGCATGGCCTATGTGTTCCTGAACGAAGGCCTGTCGCTATTGCAGATCGCCGGCTCGTCGCTGGTGCTGATCGGCGTGGTCATCATCAGTGTGACGACCAGCAAGAAGTAGAGTTAAACCATAGTTTCTATCATTGAAAGTTACTTTGCTGCACGCCAGTTTTTAATTTTGTCTGGACCCTCATCCCAACCTTCTCCCTTAGGGAGAAGGAGGCAAGTCCCCTCTCCCTAAGGGAGAGGGCTAGGGTGAGGGTAATGCTAAGGTGAAAACGTCTTTATTTCCTCCACCTTAATCGCCAAAGTGAATTGGAGTAAACTCGTTCATCATTCAAACTATCCTTCAGCAGGCATGGCCACACAACGATCCTGGTGGCTGCAATCTCTGCCAGATCAACTGGCCGACCTTGACGCAACCGTCTCCGGCCTGAGCAGCAGCGAGGCGCGCGCCCGGCTGCACCGCCACGGCGCCAATCTGTTACATCCTCCAACCCGCCGCCATATCGCCGCGCAATTCATTTCACGCTTTCGCAGCCCGCTGGTCATCGTGCTGCTCGTCGCCAGTGCGGTCGCCGCGCTCAGCGGGGAAGTCGCGAGTTTCGTGATCATCACCACGGTGTTGCTGACCAGCGTCACGCTCGACTTCGTGCAGGAATACCGTGCCGGGCGCGCCGCGGAAAGATTGCGCCGCGCGGTGGCGCTGAAATGCAAAGTGTTGCGCAACGGTTCGATCGCGGAAGTCGCCGCGGAAAAGATCGTTCCCGGTGACGTGGTGGTGCTGTACGCCGGTGATCTGGTTCCCGCCGATGGTCGTGTGATTGAGGCGCGCGATTTTTTCGTGATGCAAGCGCAGCTTACCGGCGAAGCCTACCCGGTGGAAAAAGCTCCTTGCGAGCTCCCGCCGCAAGACGACGATCTGCCGGGTGCGCGCAATGCATTGTTCATGGGCACGTCGGTGATCAGCGGTACGGCGCATATGCTGGTGTGCAAGACCGGCAGCGACACCACACTGGGCGAGATCTCCCACACGGTCGCTGCGGTTCCTCCTCCGAATGCATTCGAGCAGGGTACGCGCCGCTTCGGCATGCTGATCATGCGCATGACATTCCTGCTGGTGTTGTTCGTGCTGCTGGTGAATCTCTGGTTGCACCGCCCGTTGCTCGAATCGTTCCTTTTCGCGGTGGCGCTTGCGGTCGGGCTGACGCCGGAACTACTGCCTATGGTGGTGTCGGTGACGCTTGCGCGCGGCGCGATGCGCATGGCGCACCGGCAAGTGATGGTCAAGCGCCTGCCCGCGATCCAGAACCTCGGCAGCATGGACGTGCTGTGCACCGACAAGACCGGCACGCTCACCGAAGCGCGCATCCATCTCGAGCGGCACATCGACGGGTTGGGCCGCACCAGCGACCGTGTGCTCAAGCTCGCCTATCTCAACAGTTATTTTGAAACCGGACTGCGCACACGGTCGCTGGT
>Ga0210099_1000360_pt1 | contig 15811 bp, 12 predicted proteins | sample Joice_ThreeSqA_D_4_FD_184872 | JGI IMG/M metagenome (GOLD analysis project Ga0210099, IMG submission 184872) | Wetland microbial communities from San Francisco Bay, California, USA, that impact long-term carbon sequestration - Joice_ThreeSqA_D2... | ecosystem: Environmental > Aquatic > Marine >...
TGAGATACTGGTGCATCGTACCGGCGATATACATGTGCGCTTTGACAGTCACACCAGTTTCGACCTTCAGTTGCATGACAAAATCATCGTGACTCGTCATCCCGCCCTTGTCAGTTTGCTTCATCCGGTGGGGCACAGCTACTACCATACTTTGCGCGTAAAGCTGCTCTGGAACCAGACACTGTAAATGCTGAAATTCCTGGGTATCCGAGATTTTGTCATCGTTTCTTCGCTTGAGTTGAATTTTTCCTCGGGTTTTACCGCCATGACCGGTGAGACCGGTGCCGGTAAATCCATCCTGGTTGACGCGGTGTCATTGGTGCTGGGTGAACGAGGTGATGCAGGCATGGTGCGCAATGACTGTGAGCGAGCCGAGATCTCTGCAGAATTTGATATCGCAGGATCGCCAGTAATGCAGGACTGGTTGCGCGAACAGGGGTTGGAGGATGACGAAGGCGCGTGTCTGTTGAGACGAGTGCTGGATGCAGGCGGGCGCTCGCGTGGTTTCATCAACGGGCGCAGCGCGACCTTGCTGCAGTTGCGGGAAGCGGGCGAGCGGTTGCTCAATATCCATGGACAGCATGCCCATCAATCCCTGTTGCGACCTGATACACAGCGAACGCTGCTGGACGGATATGCCGGCATCGCGGCAGATGCACAAAGCGTCGCAGAAAATTATCGCGAATGGCAAATGTTGCGCCGTCGCCGTATCAGCCTCAGTGAGAATGCCGAAGCGGTTGCCGCCGAGCGTGAATTATTGCGGTTTCAGCGCAACGAACTGGAAAGTCTGGGTTTCAACGTGGCGGATTGGAAAGCGTTGCAGGAAGACCATGCCCGTCTGGCTCACGCAACAAGCCTGCTGGAAACGGCAGCGTTTGGAATCGAAACACTGAGCGAAGCTGACGTTGCGTGCCTTGCTCAACTCAATGCCCTTGCAGCGCGGTTGCGCGAAGGAATGACGCATGATGCCAGCCTTGGCGATACACTGCAGATTCTGGAAAGCGCGCAGGCAGAGATACAGGAAGCGGTCTATGCGCTGCGGCATTTCCAGCAGCGTCTGGATCCTGATCCTCAGCGGCTGCGCGACCAGGAACAACGCATACAGAGCATCATGGATGCCGCGCGCAAATATCGTGTCGCGCCTGAGTTTCTTGATGAAGCTTTGCTGCGTATTGTGGAGCGCCTTGATGAATTGGGCGGCGATGCGGATATTGCGGAGTTGCAACGTCAGGAAGAGTCCGCACGGCAAAACTATCTTGCAGCGGCTCATAAATTGACAGCAGGACGCAAAAAATCCGCCTACAAACTGGCGCGGGAGATCACGGCAGCGTTGCAGACTCTGGCGATGCAGGGTGGAAGCTTTGCTGTGGAATTGCTGCCGTTGGCCGAGGGCAATGTCTACGGGCTGGAGGAGGTTGAGTTTCAGGTTGCCGCCAATCCCGGCTTGCCTGCGCGCAGTCTGGCCAAGGTTGCATCGGGCGGGGAACTTTCGCGCATCAGCCTTGCGATTCAGGTGGCCACCTCAAAGGTAGCCAGCGTGCCGACGCTGATCTTCGACGAGGTTGATAGCGGTATCGGCGGGCGAGTGGCTGAAATCGTCGGAAAATTGCTGAAACAGCTGGGCAAGGATTACCAGGTATTGTGTGTCACGCATTTGCCCCAGGTCGCCGCGACCGCAGATCATCATTGGTGCGTGAGTAAGTCAGTGGAAGATGGGTTCACGCTGAGCCGCATTACGGTTTTAAAGGGCGAACAGCGCGTGGAAGAGATCGCACGCATGCTGGGCGGCGTAAAGATCACCGATACCACGCGCAAACATGCTGCCGAAATGTTAAGTGTGGATGCTTGAGGTAGGATGCGGCAGTTTGACATTGTGAATATCGAAATTGGGACTATGCGGGTTGCTATATTGATTATGCTTTCCATGTTGCTGACTTCTTGTGGAGGAGGCGCGGGTCCTTTGTCGCTTTACAAGATGGATATCCGCCAGGGAAATATTGTGACACCGGAAATGCGCGAGAAACTCAAGCTGGGTATGTCCAAGCAGCAGGTTCGTTATGTGCTGGGCACACCCATGGTCAGCGATGTTTTCCACGCAAATCGTTGGGATTATGTATATATGCTGGAGCATCGCGGCAAACTGGTGGAAGAGCAACGCCTTACTTTGTATTTCAAGGGCGATAACCTGGCCGTCATCGAAGATGGACCGATGCCGGCCGAACTTGCGCCTGCCAGCAAGCCTGGTACCTCCGAACCGGGATTGCCAAGTGGCTGAAAAAGAAAGATAGAGCGAAGGAACGCACATGAGCAAAATAAGAATCGCAATTGCCGGAGCCGGAGGGCGCATGGGTCGTGCCTTGCTGGAAGGGGTGGCCCAGGCCGAAGATCTGGCTCTGCATGCAGCGCTGGAACACGGCAGCAGCGCTGCACTCGGCAAGGATGCAGGTGAACTGGTGGGTGCAATATGCGGCGTGAAGATCAGCGCGGATGTTGCGTCAGCCCTGAAGGGCGCAGACGCGTTGATCGATTTCACCCGCCCCGAAGGCACGCTGCATCACCTCGAGGTCTGCCGCAAGTTCGGTGTGAACATGGTGGTCGGTACCACCGGGCTGAACGCCCAACAAAAGGCGCAACTCGGTGCGGCGGCACAGGATATCGGCATCGTATTCGCGCCCAATATGAGTGTCGGCGTCAACCTGGTGTTCAAATTGCTGGAGACCGCTTCCCGTGTGTTGAGCCATGGCTATGACATCGAGATCATCGAGGCGCACCATCGTCACAAGGTGGACGCGCCATCCGGCACCGCACTGGGCATGGCAGAGGTGGTTGCCCGCACCCTTGGCAGGGATCTTGCGCAATGCGCGGTTTACGGCCGCGAGGGTGTCACCGGTGAGCGCGACCCGTCAACGATAGGGTTTGCCACAGTGCGCGGCGGCGACATCGTCGGCGACCACACCGTGCTGTATGCGGGCACAGGGGAACGCATCGAGATCACACACAAAGCCAGCAGCCGTGCCACTTTCGCGTTGGGTGCCCTGCGCGCAGCTCGGTTCCTGAAGGAGCATCCGGCGGGCTTGTATGATATGCAGGATGTGCTGGGACTAAAATAAGAATTTCAATTTCGTTCTGCGCGAACCGGTAATGGCCTGTACCCATGATGCCATTGAAAGGAACGAATTGAAGTTGATGCTGAGCGCGTCCTAAGAGCAGCGCAGCCCATCTGCGCATTGATACACCTACGCGAATCCACTATAATGCAATTCAATTCAAGAGCGGGATGAGCCGTGTGTTCATCCCGCTTCTTTACGCCTTATTTGGGAGTTATCCGGTGTCGCAAACGAACCCTGCCATTCTTGTACTTGCCGATGGTACGGTATTTCGCGGAAATTCCATCGGGGCACTCGGCAGCAGTGTCGGCGAAGTGGTGTTCAATACTGCGATGACCGGCTACCAGGAGATTCTCACCGACCCTTCCTACTGCAAGCAGATCATCACGCTGACCTATCCGCACATCGGAAATGTCGGTGTGAATTCCGAGGATGTCGAATCGCGTCAGGTGTTCGCCAGCGGTTTGGTGATACGCGACTTGTCGCTGACCATGAGCAACTTCCGCAGTGCGCAATCCCTGTCGGACTATCTGAAAGACAACAATGTCGTGGCGATAGCCGGGATCGACACGCGCAAGCTGACCCGAATATTGCGCTCGAAAGGTGCACAGAACGGTTGTATTGCTACCGGAACGGATGTTGCGGCGGCGCTTGCGCTGGCTCAAAAATTTTCCGGTCTGGAAGGCATGGATCTTGCCAAGGAAGTCAGTTGTTCCGAAACATACACATGGACGCAACGCGAATGGGAATTGGGCGTGGGTTACCCGGAGGCAGCGCATTCCAAATACCATGTGGTGGCTTATGATTTCGGCGTAAAGCGCAATATCCTGCGCTTGTTGGCCGAACGCGGCTGCCGTATCACCGTGGTGCCCGCTAAGACCTCGGCGAATGAGGTGCTGGCAATGGAGCCGGACGGCGTGTTCTTGTCCAACGGTCCCGGTGACCCGGAGCCATGTGATTATGCGATCAATGCAACCCGGCAGATCATCTCGTCGGGCGTGCCGTTGTTCGGTATCTGTCTGGGACATCAGATTCTCGGTCTGGCTTGCGGAGCCAAAACGAAGAAGATGAAGTTCGGACATCGCGGTGCCAACCACCCGGTACAGGATACGCAAACCGGCCGTGTGATGATCACCAGCCAGAATCACGGATTTGCAGTCGATGCTGCAACGTTGCCGAAAAATGCGCGCGTGACGCATGTTTCGCTGTTCGACGGCACACTGCAGGGATTTGAATTGACCGATAAACCCGCCTTCTGCTTTCAGGGGCACCCTGAAGCTAGCCCGGGTCCGCACGATGTTGATTATCTATTCGACCGCTTCGTGGGAACGATGGATAAATTGAAGGCAAATTAACAAGAACTTGAAGTTTAATCCGGGCGGCCCGAATACAGGGCCTCCATGAACGAGGAATCAGAAGGTGCGAAATAATTCCGGTTCGGGAACGGACAAGAACAGCAATTTGGATCCACACTTGCTTTACCAATATGCCCAAACGAACTGACATACACAGTATCCTCATCATCGGCGCCGGCCCTATCGTGATCGGGCAGGCCTGCGAGTTTGACTATTCCGGTGCACAAGCCTGCAAGGCTCTGCGCGAAGAGGGTTTTCGCGTCATCCTGGTCAATTCGAATCCTGCAACGATCATGACCGATCCCAACATGGCAGATGCGACTTACATCGAACCGATCACATGGAGGATAGTCGAGAAGATCATCGCGATTGAGAAGCCCGATGCGATCCTGCCCACCATGGGCGGACAGACCGCGCTGAATTGTGCGCTGGACCTGGCCAAACACGGTGTGCTGGAAAAATACCAGGTGGAAATGATAGGCGCGTCGCGAGAAGCGATCGACAAAGCGGAAGACCGGGAAAGGTTCAAACAGGCAATGACCAGGATCGGTCTGGCATCAGCTCGTTCCGCGATCGCGCACAGTATGGAAGAGGCGCTCCAGGTGCAGCAGGTGATGGGTTTCCCGACTGTCATCCGGCCTTCTTTCACGATGGGCGGCAGCGGTGGTGGTATCGCCTACAACCGCGAAGAGTTCATGGAGATTTGCGAACGCGGGCTGGAAGCTTCGCCAACGCGGGAACTGCTCATAGAGGAATCCTTGCTGGGATGGAAAGAATTCGAGATGGAAGTGGTTCGTGATCGAAACGACAATTGCATCATCATCTGTTCGATCGAAAATCTGGATCCGATGGGTGTGCATACCGGCGACTCGATCACGGTTGCCCCGGCACAGACGCTGACTGACAAGGAATACCAGATCATGCGCGATGCGAGTATTGCCGTGCTGCGCGAGATCGGTGTGGAAACGGGTGGCTCCAACGTCCAGTTTGCCATCAATCCTGATGACGGTCGCATGGTGGTGATCGAGATGAACCCGAGGGTGTCGCGTTCTTCCGCACTGGCATCCAAGGCCACCGGTTTCCCTATAGCAAAAGTGGCAGCCAAACTGGCGGTTGGTTACACGCTGGACGAACTGAAGAACGATATCACTGATGGCGCGACACCGGCTTCTTTCGAACCGACCATAGACTACGTGGTGACCAAGATACCGCGTTTCGCTTTTGAGAAGTTTCCGCAGGCCAATGACCGGCTGACCACACAGATGAAATCTGTCGGTGAAGTGATGGCGATCGGACGCACCTTCCAGGAATCATTTCAAAAAGCCTTGCGCGGTTTGGAAGTCGGGGTGAATGGATTGGACGAGAAATTCGGGGATCCGGACGAGATCATTTCCGAACTCGGCAGCCCCGGACCTGAGCGTATCTGGGCGGTGAGTGACGCTTTCCGTCTCGGCATGAGCGCGGAAGAGGTGTTCAATGTCAGCAAGATAGATCCATGGTTTCTGTTTCAGATCGCCGACCTGGTTCGCCAGGAACAATCCTTGAGCGGCCGAACGCTGAGTAGTCTGAGCACTGATGATTTGCGCGTCCTTAAGCGCAACGGCTTTGCCGATGCACGATTGGCGACGTTGCTCGATACCGATAGTGCCGCAGTTCGCGCCTATCGTCATGCATTGGGCATTCGCCCGGTTTTCAAGCGTGTGGATACCTGTGCGGCGGAATTTGCCACCAATACGGCTTATATGTATTCCACCTACGAGGAAGAATGCGAATCGCAACCCACCTCAAACAGGAAGATCATGGTGTTGGGCGGCGGACCTAACCGGATAGGACAGGGAATCGAGTTTGATTATTGCTGTGTGCATGCCGCGTTGGCGATGCGTGAGAACGGTTACGAGACCATCATGGTCAATTGCAACCCAGAAACGGTTTCTACCGACTATGATACTTCCGACCGGCTGTACTTCGAGCCCCTGACCCTTGAAGACGTACTGGAGGTGGTGGATGTCGAAAAGCCGCTCGGTGTGATCGTTCAATACGGCGGTCAGACCCCGCTGAAGCTGGCACAGGGTTTGGAGAAGCACGGCGTGCCGATCATCGGCACCACGCCGGACATGATCGACTGTGCTGAAGACCGCGCGCGTTTCCAGCAGATGCTGCAAAAACTGAATCTGAAGCAGCCGCCCAATCGCACTGCGCGGACATTGAAGGGCGCCCTGGAAGGCGCAGAAGAAATCGGCTATCCGCTGGTGGTGAGACCAAGCAATGTTTTGGGTGGCAGTGCGATGGAGATCATCCATGCACAGGCTGACCTTGAACGCTACATGCGTGACGCCGAGCTGATGTCAAAGGTTTATCCGGAGCGCATGCCTATCCTGCTGGACCGCTTTTTGAACGATGCGATCGAAGTGGATGTGGATGCCGTATCCGATGGCAGTAAAGTTATCATTGGCGGTATCATGGAACACGTCGAACAGGCGGGCGTGCATTCCGGTGACTCTGCTTGTTCGCTTCCTTCATTCAGTTTGTCGACTTCACTGCAGGATGAGTTGCGTAGTCAGACCGTGGCGATGGCCAGCGCACTTAATGTGGTGGGCTTGATGAATGTTCAGTTCGCGATTCAGGGCGAAACGGTATATGTACTTGAAGTGAATCCGCGTGCATCGCGCACAGTGCCATTTGTGTCCAAGGCTACCGGTGTGCCGCTGGCCAAGATAGCCGCACGTTGCATGGCTGGACAGAGTCTGGAACAACAGGGTGTTTGCAAAGAGGTCATCCCGCCTTATTACTCAGTGAAAGAGGCGGTATTCCCGTTCATCAAATTCCCGGGGGTGGATACGATACTGGGTCCGGAAATGAAATCCACAGGCGAAGTGATGGGCGTGGGCGAGACCTTTGCAGAGGCATTCGTTAAGTCGCAACTGGCTGCAAGTGTCAAATTGCCCAAGGATGGCAGGGTATTCATCAGTGTGCGTGATGCGGACAAAGCGGGTGTGGTCGAGATCGCCGGTTCGCTGGAGAAGCTGGGCTTTAAGATTCTTGCGACTCGCGGAACTGCAGCCGTGATCGGCGCTGCGGGCGTGGAAGTGACGGTAGTGAACAAGGTGGCGGAAGGCCGTCCGCACATCCTGGATATGATCAAGAACGGCGAGGTCAATCTCATCGTCAATACGGTAGAAAGCAAGCCGAGCGTGATGCGTGATTCTTATTCCATCCGTCATGCTGCATTGCAGGGCCGTGTTACCTACTTTACCACCCTGGCCGGTGCTCGAGCCGCCTGTCTTGGTATGTTGCACATGACGGATTTGCAGGTGTATGACTTGCAGGCACAACATCAACGATTGGTTTGAAGGAAGAAGCGGATATGAGCAAAATTCCATTGACTATGGCTGGCGCGGAGATGCTGCGCAAGGAGTTGCATAACCTCAAGACTGTGGAACGTCCCGCTGTTATCAACGCAATTTCGGAAGCTCGGGCCCAGGGAGATTTGTCGGAGAACGCCGAATACGACGCGGCCAAGGAACGCCAGGGATTTATCGAGGGACGTATCGTGGAGTTGGAGAGCAAGTTGGGCGGCGCGCAGATCATCGACCCAAAGACCCTCAATGCGGATGGGCGTTGTGTGTTCGGAGCTACAGTCGTGCTGGAAGATGTGAACAATGGCGACGTGGTCACTTACCAGATCGTCGGGGAAGATGAAGCGAACATCAGGCAGCGCAAAATTTCCATCAGTTCACCGATCGCACGGGCATTGATAGGCAAATCGAGCGGTGATATTGCCGAAGTTCTGGCACCGGGTGGGGTGCGTGAATATGAAGTGGTGGACGTTCAGTATATCTAGGGATACACCGGGCAAGTGCCGATCTGCCATTCCGGCGCGAGTCGGAATCCGTTGTATTCTGTGAGTTGGTCACCGGACTTCGCCGGTGTGACGACTTCATCAGTGTTTCCATGGGGATTTCTCACCCTGAGAGGGAGAGGTACTAACCGCGATTCGCCAATTGTTTTTTTGTCAGTGGCTTCTTCCCCTTGTGGCGCGGCATTTTCTTGATCTCGATCTTGTGCGCGTCGGGATTGGGCTGGTAAATGACCAGAATCTTGCCGATGTGTTGCACCGGTGCAGCGTTCAGTGTGTTGCAGATGGCGTCAAGCATCGTACCGCGCAACGCTCTGTCGCCGTTCATCACACGGATCTTGATCAGTTCATGGGTTTTCAGGCAGGAAGCGATCTCATTCAGCACTGCTTCGTTCAGCCCGGCGTTGCCTATCATTACGATAGGATTCAAGTTATGTGCTCGGGCTTTGAGGCCGTGGCGTTCAGATATTGTAAGGGATAACATGATGGCCTATTTGAATAAGCCGCGGATTGTAAACGATGAAGCCTTCCCCGATCAAAAAAAACAAGTCAAGCAAGCAATGGATGCGCGAACATGTCAACGATCCTTTCGTGAAATTGGCACAAAAAGAGGGCTATCGTTCCCGTGCCGCCTATAAGCTTCTCGAGATCGATGCCAAAGACCGGCTTTTCAAGCCTGGCATGGTGGTAATCGATCTGGGCGCGGCGCCCGGTGGATGGTCGCAGGTTGCTGCCGAGAAGGTGGGCCGTGTCGGGCGGGTGATAGCGCTTGACTTGCTGCCTATAGACCCAATGTCAGGAGTGGATATCATTCAGGGTGATTTCCATGATGCCGCAGTCCTGGTGCGGTTGCAGCATATGCTGCAAGGCAGGCCGGTCGGACTTGTAATTTCAGACATGGCCCCCAATATCAGTGGTGTATCTTCCGCCGACCAGGCGCGTGCCATGGATCTTGCGGAACTGGCGATGGAGTTCGCACTCGAACATCTGAAGCCTGAAGGCGCTTTTCTCGTCAAGGTCTTTCAGGGTGCCGGGTTCGAGAACTTTTACAAGCTGATACGCAGTCGCTTCAACAAGGTTGTTTCGCGCAAGCCCAAGGCTTCGCGTGATCGAAGCAGTGAAGTGTATCTTTTGGCTAGCGAAAAAAAGCAAACCATAGTCTAATGTGCAATCTTGCCAGCCTTTGGCTGTGTCGTATAAGGAGTGATTTTGAACAACTTTAAGAGTATCGCAATTTGGATGGTCGTCGCTTTGGTGCTGATGACCGTGTTCAATCAATTCAACACTCGCCAGCAGCAGACTGCGCAGGTTCAGCTGGATTATTCGCAATTCATGGAAGAGGTAAAGCAGGGGCACATCACCAAGGTGACCATTGAAGGCCATACGCTGAAGGCAACGACTGCCGAAGGAAAACGCATTAGCAGTTATGCGCCCAGTGACTTGTGGATGGTCTCGGACCTGTTGAAAAACGGCGTGAACATCGAGGCAAAACCTGAGGAAGAGCCTTCCTTCCTGATGAATATATTCGTCTCATGGTTCCCGATGATATTGCTGATTGGCGTGTGGATATTCTTCATGCGCCAGATGCAGGGCGGCGGCAAGGGCGGGGCTTTTTCGTTCGGCAAGAGCAAGGCGCGGATGCTTGATGAGAACAAGGAACGCTACACGTTCGCCGACGTCGCGGGTTGCGATGAGGCCAAAGAAGAAGTGTCCGAACTTGTCGACTTCCTGCGCGATCCGTCCAAATTCCAGAATCTCGGCGGACGTATCCCGCGCGGTGTGCTGCTGGTGGGCAATCCCGGAACCGGCAAGACCCTGCTGGCGAAAGCGATTGCCGGCGAAGCCAAGGTTCCTTTCTTTTCGATCTCCGGCTCCGATTTCGTGGAAATGTTTGTCGGCGTGGGTGCCGCTCGGGTTCGGGACATGTTCGAACAGGCAAAGAAACATGCGCCGTGCATCGTGTTTATCGACGAGATCGATGCGGTTGGCCGGCAGCGCGGTGCGGGACTGGGAGGCGGCAACGACGAGCGCGAGCAGACACTGAATGCATTGCTGGTGGAAATGGATGGTTTTGAGGGCGCCAGTGGCGTAATCGTGATCGCCGCGACCAACCGTCCCGATGTGCTGGATCCCGCACTGTTGCGTCCCGGCAGATTCGATCGTCAAGTGGTCGTTCCGTTGCCTGACATTCGCGGCCGTGAGCAGATCCTGATGGTGCACATGCGCAAGGTGCCGGTAGCCCAGGATGTCAAGGCAGACATTCTCGCTCGCGGAACGCCCGGCATGTCTGGCGCCGACCTTGCCAATCTGGTCAACGAAGCCGCCTTGTTTGCAGCCCGGCGTGGCAAGCGTTTCGTAGAAATGGACGATTTCGAGTCTGCCAAGGACAAGATCATGATGGGTGCGGAGCGCCGCTCGATGATCATGCCTGAAGAAGAACGCCGCAATACCGCCTATCACGAGTCCGGTCATGCGGTGGTCGCCAAACTGTTGCCGAAGACCGATCCTGTGCACAAGGTCACCATCATCCCGCGCGGCCGCGCGTTGGGCCTTACCATGCAATTGCCTGCCGAAGACCGTTACAGCATGGACAAAACGCGCATTCTTGACACGATAGCCGTGTTGTTCGGCGGACGCATTGCCGAAGAGATATTCATGCACCAGATGACTACCGGTGCGTCCAACGATTTTGAACGCGCAACCGAGATGGCACGTCGAATGGTGACGCAGTGGGGAATGTCGGATTCTCTTGGAACCATGGTATACGGCGAGAACGAGGGCGAGGTATTCCTCGGACGTTCTGTCACCACACACAAGAATATTTCCGAGGCAACCATGCAGCAGGTGGATGCCGAGATCCGACGCATCATCGATCAGCAGTATGCGCTGGCACGCCGCTTGATCGAAGAAAATCGCGACAAGGTCGAGATGATGGCCAAGGCTTTGCTGGAAATGGAAACCCTCGACGCAGACCAGATCGACGACATCATGGCCGGCAATCCTCCGCGTCAGCCAAAACCGAGTCAAAGTACCCAAGTGCCTCCCCAGGACACAGCGCCGACCGCGCCGGCCGCAACGCCCACGCAACCCGCTCAGGAAACCTGAAGAAGAAATTCGGGTGAATGGATCTCTGTATCAATGAGCCGTTCACCCGGATACTGGCTACAGATGATGTTTTCCTTTCATGTTCCACTGCGGAAAATTCCTGTTTGATTTGTCCAGGCCGCGGGTCATGGGCATTGTCAATGTCACCCCTGATTCGTTTTCAGACGGAGGAAAGTATCTATCAAGTGATGCAGCACTGGAGCATGCTCTGTGTCTGATAGAAGAAGGCGCAGATATGCTCGATATCGGCGGTGAATCGACGCGCCCCGGTGCTTCCCCAGTCAGCGTGCAGCAAGAAATGGAGCGGGTATTGCCCGTCATCGAGGGTTTGCGCGATGTTTCAGTCCCTGTCTCCATTGACACCAACAAGCCGGAGGTGATGCAGGCGGCAATTGCAGCCGGTGCGCAAATGGTAAACGACATCGATGCGTTAAAAGACGATGCTGCGTTGCACGCGGTTTCTTCCAGCAATGTTGCGGTATGCCTGATGCACAAACAAGGAAATCCTCAAACCATGCAGGCGCAACCTCATTATAGGGACGTGGTGGCCGAAGTCAGTGAGTTTTTGCGTGAGCGAATCGCTGCCGCAGAAGATGCCGGAATCAATCGCAACCGCATCGTGATCGATCCGGGCTTTGGCTTTGGCAAAACGTTGGAGCATAATCTTGCTTTGCTTCGTGGATTGCATAAACTGGCCGGACTTGGCGTGCCGGTGTTGGCCGGCCTTTCCCGTAAGGCTATGTTAGGAACACTGACTGGAAAGGATGTGACGCGAAGATTGCCTGCCAGTATCGCTGCGGCGTTGCTCGCGGTGCAGCAGGGTGCCGCCATTGTGCGCGTGCATGACGTGCAGGCGACAGTGGATGCCCTGAAAATCTGGAATGCAGTGAATGGTGCGGACTTATGAATGAGGTAAACGAGTGAGTAACAAATATTTTGGTACCGACGGCGTGCGAGGCCGGGTTGGCGAGTATCCCATAACGCCACAGTTCGTCATGCATCTCGGTTATGCGGCCGGCAAGGTTCTGGCGGGCAGCGGAAGCGAACGTACCGGTGTGCTGATCGGCAAGGACACGCGTATTTCGGGTTACATGCTGGAGTCAGCGCTGGAAGCGGGCTTGATCGCGGCCGGCATCGATGTCTACCTGGCCGGCCCGGTACCGACCCCTGCGGTAGCTTATCTGACCCGTGCGTTGCGCCTGCAGGCCGGCATCGTAATTTCCGCATCGCATAATCCGTACAATGACAACGGTATCAAATTCTTCTCCGCCCATGGTAAAAAGTTGCCGGATGATACAGAACGAGCAATTGAGACAACGATGGATCAGGAAATGAAGACAAACGCTTCGGATGGGCTCGGCAAGGCCAAACGCATAGACGATGCTGTCGGCCGCTATATCGAATTCTGCAAGAGTACATTTCCAACCGAACTTGATTTGCGCGGACTGAAGATCGTCGTGGACAGTGCCCATGGTGCTGCCTACCATATTGCTCGGCATGTGTTTCACGAACTTGGCGCTGACGTGATCGCCATCGGTGCACAACCGGACGGCAAGAATATCAACGACGGTTTTGGCGCGACCGCGCCTGCCAATTTGCAGCATTCAGTGCTGGAACATGGAGCGGATATCGGCATTGCGCTGGATGGCGACGGCGACCGTCTGATGATGGTAGACAGCAAGGGAAGGCTCTATGACGGCGACCAACTGCTGTATGTGATCGCCAAACATCGTAATGCTCAGGGAATTCTAAAAGGCGGTGTGGTGGGTACCTTGATGACCAACCTGGCATTTGAGCACGCCTTGGAGCAGCTCGGCATACCATTCCTGCGAGCCAAAGTAGGTGACCGCTACGTGATGGAGTTATTGCAACAACAAGGCTGGCAGCTCGGCGGTGAAAATTCGGGCCATATCATTTGTTTGGACAAGCACAGTACCGGCGATGGCATAATTTCCTCTCTGCAAGTCATGCACGCCCTGAGAGTGAACAAACAGACATTGGCTGAAGCCGCGGCCGATCTGCATATGTATCCGCAGGTTCTGGTCAATGTAAAGGCAAGCAAAACCACCGATTGCATCAATCACGCCAAAGTCAAGGCCGCGGTCTCCGATGCCGAGAAGATATTGAATGGCAAGGGCCGTGTGTTGTTGCGTCCTTCCGGAACTGAGCCGCTGCTACGTGTGATGGTGGAAGGCGAAGATGGAAAACTTGTCAGGCAGACTGCGGAAAAGATCGCCGATGTTATCCGTGCGGTAAACCCTCATTGAGTTTCGCAGCAAGCTGGCGGCAATTTTTCAGCCGCTCCGGCCGCCAATTCTGAACCGCCCATCTCATTATTTCCTCGACACTGCCTTGGTGCAGTTCTGCAGGCGGTTGCTGGCGAAGGAAGTCCAGTGCCTGCAGCAGCGTCATGACTGCATTATCAATGGTGGCGGGTGGTGCGAGCGTCTGTTTGCTGAGTTTGTCGCCTTTCGAGTTCACAGCTATAGGCAGGTGCATGTAGGCCGGTGTTGGCAAACCCAACAACTGCTGCAAATAAATCTGGCGTGGAGTCGAATAGAGCAAATCGGACCCGCGCACGACGTGAGTGATACCCTGGAAAGCATCGTCGACAACCACTGCCAACTGATAGGCAATAAGTCCGTCAGACCGCTTTATCACAAAATCGCCGATCTCGTTTTCCAGCTGAAGTTCGATGCTGCCTTGCAGTATGTCGTCGAACTTGACAATGCCATCATCTTTGCCGGAATGGGGATATTGATCGGTGCGTACCCTCCATGATCTATTCTCTCGTCCGTCCGGAATGCCCATGCGGCATGTTCCGGGATAGATTTGCCCGTCTATGCCATGCAGGGCAGAATCGGCGATCTCCTTGCGGGAACAGCAGCACGGATAAACTGTGCCTGTATCTTTCAATCGAAGCAAGGCTTGATCGTAGGCTGCAGCACGCCTGCTTTGGTAGACGATTTCTTCATCCCAGTGCAGGGTATGTGCTTCCAGTGTGCGGAGAATTTCATCAACGGCATGTTTGACGGTGCGCGGCGTGTCCAGGTCCTCGATGCGAACCAGCCACTTTCCCCGATGATGTTTAGCGTCGAGATAGCTGCCTAAGGCGGCGACCAGTGAGCCAAAGTGCAGGGGACCGGTGGGAGAGGGGGCGAATCTCCCCCGATAATGACTATTGCTGGATTGGCTTTTAGGCAGCGACTGCCTCTTCCTCAAACTCCAGTTTCACCTTGCCGTCGGCATCCACATCTACCGTGACTTTGCCGCCGTTCGCCAGCCTGCCGAACAGCAGCTCGTCGGCCAGCGCGGAGCGTATCGTGTCCTGGATAAGGCGCGCCATCGGGCGGGCGCCCATCAGCGGATCGAAACCGTTCTTTGCCAGATAATCCTTCAGCGCGTCGGTGAACACGGTTTCAACTTTTTTCTCGTGGAGTTGCTCTTCAAGCTGCATCAGGAACTTGTCCACCACGCGCAGGATAATTTCCTTGTCCAGCGGAGAGAAGGAGACGATGGCATCGAGACGGTTGCGAAACTCCGGGGTGAACAAGCGCTTTATATCGGCCATCTCGTCACCAGAGGCCGGATTCTTGGTAAACCCGATCTGCACCTTGTTGAGGGCTTCCGTTCCCGCATTGGTGGTCATGATGATAACCACGTTGCGGAAATCGGCCTTGCGCCCGTTATTGTCGGTCAACGTGCCGTGGTCCATTACCTGCAGCAGGATATTGAAGATATCCGGATGCGCTTTTTCTATCTCGTCCAGCAGCAGTACTGCATGCGGCTGCTTGCTGATGGCTTCGGTGAGCAACCCGCCCTGATCAAAGCCGACATAGCCAGGTGGTGCGCCGATCAAGCGTGATACGGCATGTCGTTCCATATATTCGGACATGTCGAAACGGTGTAGCGGCATGCCCATCGCGTAGGCGAGCTGGCGCGCCACTTCGGTCTTGCCGACACCGGTGGGGCCGGAGAACAGGAAGCTGCCGATCGGTTTTTGCGGGTTGCCCAATCCGCTGCGCGACATCTTGATGGCGCGCGCCAGCACGTCGATCGCCTTGTCCTGACCAAACACGGTGGTCTTGAGGTCACGGTCGAGATTCTTCAGTATATTGCGGTCGTCATGGGATACGGTGCGCGTCGGTATACGGGCGATCTTGGCGATGATCTCCTCGATCTCGTGCTTGCCTACCACTTTCTTCTGCTTGGATTTCGGCAGGATGCGTTGAGCAGCGCCGGCTTCGTCCAGAACATCAATTGCCTTGTCCGGCAAGTGGCGGTCGTTGATGAAGCGCGCGGACAATTCAGCCGCGCTATTGATCGCTGCTGCGCTGTATTTGATGCCGTGGTGCTGTTCAAAGCGGGATTTCAGGCCACGCAGAATG
>Ga0210099_1000361_pt1 | contig 15810 bp, 13 predicted proteins | sample Joice_ThreeSqA_D_4_FD_184872 | JGI IMG/M metagenome (GOLD analysis project Ga0210099, IMG submission 184872) | Wetland microbial communities from San Francisco Bay, California, USA, that impact long-term carbon sequestration - Joice_ThreeSqA_D2... | ecosystem: Environmental > Aquatic > Marine >...
ACAAGTATTTGGTCTTCAGGTTTTTTCATTATATTATTTTGTTATTGCTGAAATATTATACAAATATTGATTTACATCACAATGTATTTATGAATACAGTAATAAAAAACTTCCTTGCTAACACGCAAAAGATTCGTTACACAACATAATTTATTACAATGAAAAAGTAAAAATCTATCTTACAAAATTATTTAAACAAATAATCTTACAACTTATTTTTAGTGTAGCAATAAATTTTTATATCTTTATCATCTGGCATTATAGTTGTCAAAGCCATTCGTATTGTTAGTATTTTACACATATTTTGTATCGGAGTCAAAATGAACAGATTAATCAAAAAGATAGCAGTTTTGTTTTTCTTTTTAACACTAAATATTTATCCCCAACTGCCAAAGGACAGTTGGAGCCTTGGATTCGGAGTTTCATATCCTAGGTTCATGAGTATATCAAGTTTACAAACCGGCGCCTGGGCTGGGATAGGAAATTATGGCGGATATTTAGAATTACAAAGAAATTTTTCTGAACATGTAGGTTTACGACTTAAGGGAAGTTACAGTTATATGAAAACCGAATCCAGCACTTATACTCAATGGACTAACCTTGCAGCAGTTGATGCAGACCTGCTTTATTATTTTGTCCCTTGTGAAGTTATTAGCCCTTATATGGCTGCAGGTTTTGGTGGGATTGGATTTAACAATACGAATTCTCCACAGAAATACCTTGATGTAACATATATTGAATATGAGTTTAATTTCGGTATTGGTGCTGAATGGCATTTTTCCAATGATTGGAGTGTAAGAGCCGAAGGAATTTATCACACGTCTTCAACAAATAAACTCGACGGGTATGAAGCACCAGGAGAAGACAAGGGTCTCTTTGGCGGAAATGCTGATACTTATGTAACTCTTAGTTTGGGACTTCAGTATTACTTTTCAAAAGGAGAACCTTCTGCTCTCTGTAATCTTTATGATGGGATAAAAGCTAATCAATGCCCATGCATTTCTTTGGACGAAATTGAAGCATTGATTGTAAAACATATTCCAAAAGAAATAGTTAAAACAGAAGTAGTTGAAAAACCTGTAGAAGCTAAGCCGACCCACTGGGTTCTGGTTGGAGTTAATTTCGAATTTAATAGTGCTCAACTTACTCCTCAATCATTTCCAATCCTGTTTTATGCAGTTCAAAACTTGAACGAGAATCCTGATACGAAAGTTGAAATTCAAGGTCATACTGATAATGTGGGATCCGATCAGTATAATCTAAAACTGTCTGAAAGAAGAGCTCAAACAGTTAGGGATTATCTTGCTTCCAAAGGAATTGATCCATCCCGACTAACCGTAAAAGGATATGGCGAATCAATACCGGTGGCAGACAATAATACTGCAGAGGGAAGATCACTGAACCGAAGAATCGAATTTAAAATTCTTAACAAGTAATTTTAAAACATTAAATCCAAAGAAATGGGTCTCTTGGTGAGACCCATTTTTTATTACTCATATAGTCTCCTTCCTTGCAAAGTTCATTATAAGATGCGAAATTTACTAATCTATATCTTAATATATATTTTAGAGTAAATAGTATGTCGGAAAAACAAGCTGCTGCGGAAAAAGCTATTGAATTTGTAAAGAACAATATGATTATAGGGTTGGGGTCTGGCTCGACTGCAGCTTTTTTTACAAAAAAATTAGGTGACGAGGTAAAACGCGGCTTAAAAATTACAGGAGTTTCCACATCAAATGCTACTACAAATTTAGCTCTTTCCCTTAATATACCACTACTGTCTATTGATGAAGTTAGTGAAATAGATCTAACTGTCGATGGTGCTGATGAGATTGATCCAAAGTTTAACGGAATTAAAGGCGGTGGTGGTGCACTTCTTTTTGAAAAGATAGTTGCTTCTATCTCTAAAAAAATTATCTGGGTTATTGATTCTTCAAAGCTTGTAAAAAAATTGGGCAAATTTCCGCTGCCTGTTGAAATAGTTTCATACGGTCACAGACAAACCTTGAAAAGACTAAAAGAAGCAGGATTTAATCCTTCATTAAGAATGAAAGACGGAGAAATTTCTTTATCAGATGGAAACAATATTATCGCAGATCTGGACCTGGGAAAAATTGACGATCCAATTGAAATTGAAAAAAAACTAAAAGATTTTGTGGGCGTAATTGAGACAGGACTATTTGCTAATACACCAGATATAGTGATAGTTGGAGAACTTAATAACGTTAAAATACTTGAGAACCACGGTAAGTAAAAGACTGTTAAATATTTTTCTTTAATGAACGCGAAACTTTCCTGAAACTTCTTCTTGCAAGAAAAAGAAGAACAAGTAAATAAGTAACGACACTTATTTCAATAAATCCCATCTTTGTCCCTCCCGAACAAAATTATTTTATCACGAAATTCCTACGGTGTCGTCCCGGTATCAACAGCCTGATTGTCACTGCTGGATATAGTAGCATAGATAGTATATGCACCTTCATTAAAAGTACTTGAGTAAATAATAAGTACTCTTGTTGAAGTTTCGAAAACTACATTTCCAGTTACATCACCTTCAGCAGCAGATGTTGTTGTTCCTGCAGGGAGTTGATAGGTAGTTGAGTAAGTATATGTCCCCTTGGGAATATCGGTAATTGAAAATGTAGCTCCAGCATCTACAGAATAAAGGTCACCTCTGAAGTTGATGAAAACTTTTCCTAAAGAATGATTTTCAAATTTAAACCTGTTTTTAAGATCGCTTGTACAACTTGTTAGAGTTAAAGCGAATAAAAAAAGTACTGCTCCTAGGACTATCTGCTTTTTCAATTTACTCTCTCATTTTATTTTATATAACATATTCGTCTTTTAGAAAACAAGTATAATGCCATCTATATGCCATAATTTATTATTTCAAAACTTTAACAAAGCTAAAAATCGGTAAAGATTACTTGGATAAATGTGAATTTTGGAGATAAAAACTACTAAACAGGATTGTGATCCTTCATTAAAACTGAACTGTCTATTTAGTGAAAACAGTGAGGTTTTGCCTACGCAAAAAATTACTTCTATTCTCAAATGTCCTATAATCTTTTAAAAACGATTTTTAAAAAAATTATTTCCACGAATTTCTATTTAACAATTCCTTTTGTTTTTTCATTCGAATGGTTGCAAAATTAATTATTCTTATTTAGATTAAGTTTAAATAAAAATAATCTTTGTATGAAAGCCTTTTTTATTATATCAATTTTTACGTTTTTATTTTCTTTAAATGCATTTTCACAGGAAAGACACTTCTCTCTGGAATCTTATGGATATGTGGTTTATCAACATTTTGATTATGGAGCAAATCAGAAAGCTACTCCTTCAGGTTCTCTTTATGATAACCGGGCAATAATTGATATTCCCAAATTTGTATTGGCCCCTAAATTTTATTTTTCACCTGATCTTTACATCGATTGTGAAATTGAATTTGAACATTTGGGAACTGGATCTTCATTGGAACTGGAATACGAAGAATTCGGAGAGTATGAATTCGAATCCGAAAAAGGCGGAGATGTTGAACTGGAAGAACTTCATATTGATAAATTATTCTTAGATGAATTCAATTTAAAGGTTGGAAGATTTCCTATTGCTCTTACCTTATTAAATGACAGTCACAAACCATTAAGTTATTTCGCTACAAGTTTTCCTGAATCGGAATCAATGATTCTTCCTGCGGAATGGACTGAAACAGGAATCGAAATTTTTGGTACGGCATATAACTTTAATTATAGTTTCGACTTGATAAATGGTTTAGATGCCTCTGGTTTTTCTTCGGAAAAGTGGATTGCAGAAGGACACCAAACAAGATTCGAACTGGTAAAAGCAACAAACCTGGCTACAGTAGCAAGACTAGATTATGAAGGAATAGATAATACTCTAATTGGTGCTTCATTTTATTATGGAAATAGTACCGACAACCGCCCAAAGCCGGAAGATATGAAGGGTGTCGAGGCTAATGTTTCTATAGTGAGTCTTCATGGGCAATACAAAAGTGACCAGATTATTTTACGCGGAGATTATATCTACGGCAATCTTGAAAACTCCGACGTTGTCAGTCACGTTAATGCAAACTTATCTGTAAACACACAGTCCCCAAGATCTCCGGTTGCAAAAAATGCTCTCGCCTGGTATGCTGAAGGTGGATACAATGTAGCTTGTTTCACCGGCTTACCAGATGTCTATAAAGTTTTTCCATTTATCAGGTATGAATACTATAATACTATGGAAAAAATTAAGCCAGGTATTTTTGCAAATCCGCGTTTCAGAAGATCGATATTCACTTCAGGGTTAAACATTATTTGGAATAATGAAATAGTATTTAAAGTCGATTATTCTACAAGAAAAGTCGGCGGGGGAAAACACAATACAGAAAATACTTTCGGATTAAGTGTGGGGTATAGTACGACTTTTATAAAATAATAAAATTAGTTGAAGGAATTGTTATGATCAAAATAAAATTATTTTTTGCACTTTTACTTATATCAGGCTTAATAATTTCCGGCTGCTCAAAAGACGAAAACCCTGTTAATCAGGATAACACATATGTTCTTGAAAGTATACTTAAGGGTTATACAGATAATGTTGTAATTGCAACTTATCTCGATTTGAAAAACAAAACCCTTGCTTTACAAAATGCCTGTGATTCCATTATGAACGACCCAACTCAGAGCAATCTTAATGCAGCAGCAGAAGCCTGGAAAGCTGCAAGACAACCTTGGGAATCTAGTGAAGGATTTTTATTCGGACCCGTTTCTTATTTAGGAAAAGATCCTTCAATGGATACCTGGCCGCTGGATGAAGGTCAGTTAAATAATGTTATTGAAAGTGACTTTGAATTATCACCGGACTTTGTAAGAAACGGGTTAGGAGAATCTCTTCGCGGCTATCACGCTCTCGAATACCTCCTTTTTGAAAACGGACAACCCAGGGATGTTTCTGCATTAAATGAAAGAAGGAGAGAATATTTACTCTCTGTTTCAGTCGTACTTGCCGAAGATGCTGAGATAGTTTATGATGCCTGGATTTCAGGTTTTGGCGATGAATTTAAAAATGCAGGAAATACCGGCAGCCGCTACAGTTCACAAACTCAAGCCGTATTCGAAATTATTGACGCGATGAGTGCGATAGCAGATGAAGTGGGTAACGGTAAAATAGGAACACCCTTTGGTACGAGTAATACATCAGAGGTAGAATCTCAATTTAGCTGGAACTCTCTAATCGATTTCAGCAATAATATAAGAAGTATCAGAAACGCATATCTCGGAGAATATGGAACCGAAACCAGCGGAGTTGGATTAGACGAATTTATAAAATCGAAAGATGAAGAATTGAATTCAAAAGTTCTTAACGAAATTGATGCAACAATTACAGCGATAAACGCAATACCCGCACCATTCAGAAATAACCTTAATGCAAACCTACAAATTCAGGCAGCGATTGATGCTTGTAATATCCTTTTTGCAACCCTCCATAATGATGTAAGAGCAGTTGTAACTGATTAACATGAACCCTGTTTTCACGAAGATTATTTTTTGCACGGGTTTTTGTCTGCTCTTATTAAACGGATGTAAGGAAAATACAAACTCTCCTGTAGAATCGGTTGAAGATGATATCCTTTCAGGAGGAGAAATGACAACTTATACATCCGGCAGCTCTGCTTTTTCTCTGCCGGCTCCTAATCTTACACAAGAAAATTTAGATAAACATTTGTTAGGAGATGCACAATTCGAACAAAAATTTGTAGAAGCTCCGGCTGATGTTAATCCTGGCTTAGGTCCCTTATTTAACAATAACAGTTGCATTAATTGTCATGTTTCTGACGGTAGAGGAAGACCCCCCTTCCCCGGCGGAAAATTGGGATCTATGCTGATTAGAATAAGCATGCCGGGCGCTGATGAACACAATGGTCCTAACCCTGTGCCGGGCTTTGGTGCCCAACTTCAGGACAAAGCTATTTTTGGTTACGATGCCGAAGGGACTATCACAATAACTTATACAGAGATTACAGGAAATTACCCGGACGGTACCTCTTATATACTTAAAAAACCTACATATACAATTACAGGCAGTGTCGCCGGAAACGTTTTGCTTTCCCCAAGAGTTGCCCCGGCAGTTTTTGGATTAGGTTTAATAGAAGCTATTCCTGAAGAAGCAATAATCGCAAATGCAGATGAAAATGATCTTGATGGTGATGGAATTTCAGGTAAACCTAATTATGTATGGAATTACAAAACAAACAGTTTCGAACTCGGGCGATTTGGATGGAAAGCTAATGTTCCTACACTACTTCAACAAACTGCAGGAGCCTACAACGGTGATATGGGAATAACTTCTCCTTTTTTCCCTATGGAGAATTGTCATACCAATTCACTTTGTGATACTACAAATGATGATCCTGAAATTTCGGAACAAACTTTAGAAGCCGTTGAGTTTTACATACAAACTCTTGCCGTTCCTTCAAGAAGAGATTACGATAAACCTGAAGTAAAAAGAGGCAAGAATTTATTTAAGGAAGTTGGATGCAATTCATGTCATATAACAGAATTCAAAACAGGAATTAATTCAAAGATTGCCGAAGTGAGCAACCAGAAGATTCATCCTTATTCTGATTTTCTTTTACATGATATGGGAGATAAATTATCTGACAACAGACCTGATTATGACGCAACAGGAAATGAATGGAGAACTGCTCCTTTGTGGGGTATTGGTCTTGTCGAAATTGTAAACGGTCATACTTTCTTTCTTCACGATGGAAGAGCAACAACCTTGGAAGAGGCGATACTATGGCATAATGGTGAAGGGAAAAAATCAAAAGATAAGTTTATGAGACTCAGTAAATCTGAAAGGGGCGCATTAATAAGTTTTCTTAAATCTTTATAATCTTTATCGCTTTTAAGGAAATGAAATTGCGAATTAATTTGTACCCACGACGTGATTCGAACACGTGACCTACGGTTTAGGAAACCGTTGCTCTATCCAGCTGAGCTACGTGGGCAAAAATACTAATACATAAATTTAGCCATAAGAGAATTTATATACTACACACTCTTATATAGAAAACGAAATATCTTAAAAATAAAAAAGTATAACCCGCGCGGTGAGCAGGTTATACTTTATTAGTGAGGAAGAGATGAAGAGAAGATTTTTACATATTGAACCAGTATGTAAACTTTACCATAAAAATATTATCTGCTTTAATATCCATAAGCCTGTTAAAGGAATGACCAAATCTGAATCTTCCGTCTTCCTGGGAATCTGATCTTGTTTGGGTCCAGACAAAATAAATTACTGAACCGGCGACGTATTCCCACCTTAAAACTGCATTTCCTCTCAATGATACAAAATTAAAATCAGGGTTATCAATTACAATTGGATCGGCTGGCCCCTTTCCATCGGGGTCTGCTGTTAAAGTCGATTCATCAAATGTGGAATTTCCCTTACCATAAATATTAAAATCGTAAGTCTTTGGCTTAGCTAACTCTTTGAAATCAGTATATTCTCCTGATGATATTAAAGGCTGGGCATATAATTGGAGGCTTAATTGAGGAGCAAAGGTCCAGTTCAATCTTATACCTGCACCGAATGTTCTCTGATCAAGTAATGCAAATACATAACGCTTCCCAAAAGTATTTACTGCAGTTGGATCATCGTAAGAATCGACCCATTGAGAGTACTCCTTGTTAAGAGAATAGTAAGGACTTATGCTGATTGACACATTCGAAGCCGGGCGAATTTCCATTTCTGTATCAAATTCCCAATTATAAGAGAATGAAGGCTGTTGATATGTATAAAAACCAGCACCTGCAACAATATCTTTTCGGTCATCTGAATTTAAATATGCATTAACCTGGTATCCCGGAGGATTTAACATTAATGGTCCGCCTCTTGTCGCACGGTTATTCACAGTCTGTGGATTATATGCAAGATTCCAGTTTATAGTATAATAATTAAGAAACCTTATAAACCCAAAATGAAATATTCCTTCCCACGTTATATCGCCATCGTAATCATAGTTTCTGAATAAAGCACCACCTGTTTCAAGATATCTGTAAATAGAAGTTTGTTCAGTCCAATAGTAACCCGCACCGACATGCATATTTAAAACATCGGCTCTCCATAAAAATCCAAGATCGTTTATATCAAATCTGGGAGAGATAAAACCGAAAGCCGAATTAAAAAAGAAATTTCCCTTCTGTCTGTTAAGAACAAACCTCCCAGCGTAGCCGGTTAAACTTGTTGCATTGCTATCTAGTGAGAAACTGTTTGCATCTGGTCTTTGAAAATAGTGCTGTGAGTTACTTTGCAAATCGATGATTCTTGACTGACTTCCACTAATATGGCTCAATCCCGTCCATCCTGCCAAAACCCAGGTACGTGAAGAATCAAGAAAGGTCCATCCATCTACGCCAAAAACATAAGCTCCTCTATTTATTTCATCTTTAAGATTATTTTCATTAAAAAAACGCGTCGTCGCTGTTGAGATAAGACCTATTCCTTGTTGTCCTTCATTAATTTCATTCTGGGCTCTTATTATTCCATAATAGGTTAGTGGTTCTATCTCAGGATCAGTTCTTATTCCGGATTCATCTACTCTTCCATATTCTCTTGAAGTTAATGATTGAATTGCCCCAATATTCCAATGTTCTCCAATTTTACCTGTTATTTTAGCTGCACCAAGAATATGAGTTCCTTCCGGTCTGTCAACAAAGTCGGCATCGTCAGATAAACTTCCCTGGGGCGCTCTTCCGATTCTTCTACTATAAAAGAACTGTGGATTAGACCAGTTAAAGCCCCAATAATTATTTGCTCCACCCTGCCCAAAATTAAATGTTGTCGAACCCTCTACAAAAAAGGGTCTTTTTTCATTAAAATAAGTTTCAACATCACCTAAGTTTATTACCGCAGGATCAATCTCCACCTGGCCGAAATCAGGATTTATTGTTGCATTAAGAGTAAGATTTGTTCCCAATCCCACTTTAAAGTCTGCACCTAACCCCGGAATGTAATGTGAGCCTGAATGAAAAGGATCGTTCAATTCGGGGTGAGTATATTCTGCTCTTGTCGTAAGATATGGAAGAATTTCGAATCTATTGGGAGGAGTTATATTATCAATTCCCTTGAGTTCAGCAAATCTCGAAACAAAACCATTTTCGTTTTTAGGAATATAAACAAGATAATCTTTCTCATTCCTTCGTGCTATATCTCTTCTGAAATTTATTCCCCAAATATTTTTATTGCTTTTTTCAAAACGCAATTGTGAAAAAGGAATTTTAAATTCGGCAACCCATCCTTCATTATCCACTTTAGCTTTACCTTCCCATATTCCATCCCAGGTGTCATCATCCCAGGTATCATTATAAAGTACTCCGTCATATTGAGTACCGGCAGCGTTAACTCCAAAATAGAAACCGCTACGTTTATCATTATAAGAATCGATAAAAACTCCGAATAAATCAGAATTGATATCAACATCTTTTCTGACAAGTCTGGCTATAATTGAATCCGGAGAAGCGTCATGCATTATTGCACCTATATACAATGCATTATCGTCATAAGCTATTTTTACTTCTGTTGCTTCAGTGGGTTGTTTTCCCTCATCAGGATCCCGTTGTGTAAAATGTGTAACAGACTTTATTTGCTTCCAGAAATTTTCATTTAAATTCCCATCTATATTTACAACCTGACTAATTTTTGTCGCTTCTATTACTTGCCTTACACCCACAGTATCTCTAACAAATGGCCTGACTTCAATAGTAATTAAAAGAATTATAAGGATGGTAAAAAATGGTTTCATAAAATTTCTTCTTCTGCTAAAGACGTTTAAAGAAATGTATTTGCCTTCTTTTTATAAAAATCTTCTTTTTAGTAAAGAATGTCCAGCCGATTTAAATGTGCGGTTATTTTAAATGATTAACGTTTTGATTTTTTTATTTCGATGTAGCCAATAGATGTTTTCAAATAGATTTTTACTCCCCCACCGTTAATATTATAAACCGCTTTATATTCGCCTTTCTTCTTGTTAATGTCTTCACTTGAAGACTTGAATTCCGACTTTATGGTTTCGGAGATTTCCTGTTTATCAACCGACCAAACATTTCCTTCGGCGTACTTTACCATTGCTTCAATTGTAACTTTAGCATTCTCGGGAATGTACACCGTAATATCACCGTAACCGGAAAAAATTTGACTCACCTTGTTTCCCATGGACACAAATTCCGCCAAAACATTACCCGATCCGGATGTTATTTCAACATTACCTGAAAGTTTTTTTATAGATATATCTCCGCCGCCGGTTACAATCTGACCTCCCTTGTTGATATTCACACCATATATATTTCCGCCGCCGGTCGTTGCATTTAATACACCGGATATGTCCTTTACCTCTACGTCTCCTCCCCCTGTAGTAATTTTAGTATCTCCTCCTATCCGTGAACAGACGATGTTGCCTCCACCTGTACTGATGTTTAACTTCTTTGTTACATTTTCAACGCTAACATCTCCTCCCCCTGTACTTACTACACATTCGCCGGCCACGGGACCGACAGCAATATTACCACCGCTTGAACTGAGTTTTGTATCACCGGCTATACTACCACACTGTATATTGCCACCGGCAGTAGATACATCTAATTCTCCCTTAACATCTTTCAGTTCAATCTCTCCGCCGGAGGTTCTTATTTTTACGTTTCCTGCAATATTATTCGATACTTCTACATTTCCCCCGGAAGTATTTAAATTGAGATTGTATTCGTAAGGAACCGTGATTTCAAAATCACTATAATCATCTGACCTGATTGTGATATTACTACCGTCCTGGTAAATTGTTACTCCGCTGTAATCATAATCTTCATCGTAAGAGACTTTTACTTCATTATTGCTGCCCGTTTTTACAGTAATATCTCCGCCGGAAATTCCCATTTTGAGGGTACCGCCTTTTCCTACCTTAAATGTTTTTGTTGTGTAATCATCCTGTCCAAATGTTTTTATAGCAAATATCAGGAGGCAGAATGATGTTAATATTACGGTGAACAGAAATTTATTTTTCATTTTTTACTCGTTTCTCCTAAAACAGTTTTCATTTGATATTTTACATAATTGTTCTCTTCTTTTTTAACGTTCTCCCGGAAAGCTGAAATTTCATTCTCGTTGAAACCGTTACCCTTCTCACTAATTGTTTTAAGACTTGTTATTGCTTCAATCCTCATCGAAGCATTTTTATCGTTTAAAAGAATATAAAGCAATGCTTCTCTCACGTCGCTATCAAATGGAAAATTTCTCAGAAGCTTTAACGCTTCTCTTCTTACCCCAAGATTAGTATCGTACTTAGCAACAGTAATTAATGCTCCTTTAATTTCTTTATCATCCTTAGCTGCATTCGTACTTATCACATTTATTGCATTCAAGCGAGCACCCGGATTTTTTTCATACAGCATCGAATATGTAAGAATATTCTGAATTTTAGGATCGTTTATATTTCCTTTAATGTGAATTGGTTTCGTTGCATCCGCAGTAAATTCTATCTGACCATCCGAAGCATCCTGATCTATAAATCTTACATTGGTAATTCTTGTATCTCCCTGGAGAGCAGAAATACTGTTAACACTTTTGTTTTGCTGAATTGGTTGTATGTTAGGCTTTATTTCTTTATTAAATAGTAGATAGCCAACGAATACTCCTACAATTAAAACAACTGCACCGCTGAAAGCAACCTTCATAGGAGAGAAGAAAAAATTAGAAAAATTAATAGTCGGCAAAGTAAAGGATTTCCTTTTCGATTTTTCTACTTTCAATGCTGCATTAAATTCTCTTCTTGCTTCAGATAAAAGATTTTGATCCAATTCCGGTAGAGAGACCTCTTCTAAAGACGAATAAAATCTTTTTTGCTTTTCTAATTCAGCACTGCATTCATTGCAATCTTCTAAATGTTTAAGAAGCTCTTCTTTTTCATTCTGTGTAAGCTCATCAACTATAAAAAGCTGAATCCATTCTTTATATTTTTTATGATTCATTCCATTTTCCTTCCTCAATGTCATGCCGAACTTGTTTCGGCATCTTTTTAATATTAAGAGACCCTGAAACAAATTCAGTGTGACAAATTTTATGCATATAATTCACTTAACTGTTCTCTGAGCTTGCGGTTTGCTTCAAACAGATATTTTTTTACAGTTCCTTCGCCGCAATCAATCATCATTGCAATCTCCCTTATTTTGTAACCTTCAAAATGTTTCAGAACAAAAATCATTTTTTGTTTCGGTGAAAGATTTTCTAAAGCCTCTTTAACATTTCCGGTAAATTCATTTCTTGAAAGAATTTCATCCGGTGAATTTTCAGCATCATCTGAACCGACAATATTATCGATGTCATCGTTTTCCATATTGCTGTTTATTCGTACCATATTTTGTTTCTTACCAGATTTTATATGTGTTAAACAAACATTCACCGTTATCCTGTAAAGCCATGTTGAAAATTCACTTTTGAATTTGAAATTCTTTAATCCTCTGAATACTCTTAGAAAAACTTCCTGGTAAATATCTTTAGCATCGTCACGGTCATTTACATACTTCAATGTCAGACCCAGAACATTGCGGTCGTATCTGTAAACCAATTCGTTAAATGCAGATTCGTCACCTTTTTGGGCTTTATTTATTAGATCCGTATCGCTCAGCGTCATTAAATTTTCCAATAACTATTTATTTAGACTATAGAAAAATCAGAAGGTTGGGGATGAAAAGAAAGGAAGAAGATAAATTTAAAGCAGATATGCCAGATTTTAAAAATCTGGCATATCTATAGTAAATCCGATACAGAATCAAGAAAATATGTTGGTTTTATATCCTGGTTTCCGTTAGGAAAATTCTTGATTCCTGTTAAAACCAATGCAGTATCCAGGCCGAATAAATTCCCCATTTTAATATCTGTTTCAAGCCTGTCACCGATAAGAAGTGTTTTTGAAAGATGGTTGCCAAGTTTTTCTTTTATTTCATTCATCATAAACTCAGATGGCTTTCCGAAATGCTTCTCGAGTTTTCTGTGAGTTCTTTTTTCAAGTGCCGAAATCGTGGCTCCTGCATCGAGAACTTCGCCATTATCAACAGGACAAGTATCATCTATATTTGCAGCAAAAAATCTTGCACTTTTTTCAAGTGCTCTTGCTGCTATTTCGAGCTTATCATAATTAAGAGTTCTGTCGAGTGTAACAAGAAGTATATCGATCTCTTTGGGATTTTCCGAATAAATTAAACCTGATGAAATTATTTCATCAATAAAAATTTTCTCACCGATTGCAAAAAACTGTTCTCCATTGTGATTTCTGTTCAGATACTTAGAAAGAACAATTGTAGAATTAATAATTTCATCTGGTTCTATTTCCAAGCCTTTGGCAGTAAGAAATTCAAAGTAATCTTTTACGCTTCCTGTAGTTTTATTCGATATGAATACAATCTTTTTACCAATTTTCTTTAATGTGTTAATCGTTTTATCAGCGCCGGGAATAATATTGTTCCCTCTGTAGATTGTACCATCAAGATCAAAAATGAATGAGTTATAATCCTCTACATTTGGAGGTGAATTCAAAGCGATAATTCTTTCTTAATAATTGCTAATGTTTCTTTGATTGTATGAGGTTTGTATCCAAGCTCGGTTTCTGCTTTAAGTGTTATTAAACCTGACTTAAGTGGTCTGCGTGCGGGTTGCTTGAGTTCATCTGTTGTTATCGGCTTAATCAAGTTTTTATCCAATCCAAAATAATCAGCAATAATTTCGGAGAACTCAAACCTCGAAAGAAATTCCCTTCCGCCAATGTTGTAGATTCCCGTTTTATTATAGTCAACAACTTTACTTACTGCCTGGACCAGGTCATCAACAAAAGTAGGGTTATTAATTTGGTCAGTTACTATTCTAACATTTTTCCCTTCCTTTAAAGAATTTACCAACCACCTTACAAAACCGGTTTTGCCGTTAGAGTCTGCACCATACAAAACATTGGTTCTTAAAATTGTATAGAGGACTCCGCTCAATTTTAAAGCATTTTCACTTGCAAGTTTAGTGCGTGCGTAATAACCCAGGGGATTTGGTTTTTCGTCTTCTGCATAAGGACCCTCTTTACCATCAAAAATATAATCTGTGGAAATATGAATAATCCTTGCATCGAGAATTCTTGCAGATTCTGCAATGTACTCGATCCCCTTTACATTTATTTTCCATGCAAGCTCACGTTCGGTTTCACTCTTATCAACATTTGTATACGCACTTGCATTAATTATGTAGTCAGGATAAAAATCGAGAATTGTTTTTTTTACTTCGTTTCTTTTTGTAACATCACACTGAATATAATCTAAGTCATTTACTAGAGATTTTTTCTCTACTGAACAACCAAGAAGCCGGATATTATTTTGCCGTGAGTAAAAACCACACAAACTTTGTCCAAGCATTCCGTTTGAACCAACAATTAATATTCTTTTTTTAATTATATCGTGAGAGAACATCTTTTTTCAGATTAATAAACTCATTTAATTCTTTATATGACGCAGTACAACCTGCAGCAATATTTGCCAATTTTAAAGCGTTAACAACATTTTTAAATCCCTGAGAAATATAACTATAAAAAAACACTGCCCCAAAAACATCACCGCATCCTATTTTGTTATTAATATCAACTTCAATAGCAGGTTGATATATTGATTTAACTATATCATCTTCTTTAAAGAGTATCTTCGCACCTTTTTCTTCAAGAGTCACATTCAAAAATTTAATTCCGTAATCAAGTACTTCTTCAATAATTTCTTCTTCGTTTTTCTTTTCACTTAAAGTAAGAAGCTCGTTTTTATTTACCTGCACTATATCAAGGTTTTCAGCCCATTCATTAAAACCAGGAATTACTCTAAATTTTCTCTTAAAATCTTCATCGAGTCCACGCGAAAAAGTATGAACATCAAAATAAATTATTCCTTTATAATTTTTTCTTATTTCTTTCAACTGTTGAAGATTTATATCAAAACCTGTTATCATATTAATTAAAATTCCATCGTATAAATTCAAGTCTTTAATTTTAAAAGAGAGATTCTGATTGATATTCTCATATTTTTCATGTCTTTCTGAGTGCTTTTCAACTTTTAACCAGACTTTGGGAACTGACTCGACATTTTCAAAAATTCTTTCATCTAATTTTTCATATTCTTCTTCGAATAAAAAATAATACTTTTTATCAACAGCAGTTATCAAAGAAATTTTATCTTGTTTCTCTTTAAAATTATTTAAGGCTGTAACAGCATAAAAAATCCCCCCGGGTTTTGTAGCTATTTCTCCGTTAAAATCTATCGTGTCTACCACAGTATTTCCAATAACCAATAATTTCATCTTTAATAAAGATATTTTATATAATGTTAATTTAAATAGGTAAGATATAAAAAAAGGAAGGGAAATTTTTTATTAAAAAGAGATGACATCTTAAAAAGATGTCATCTCCAATTACACTAATTACTTCAGCAGCAACATCTTCTTTGTTTGAACAAAATGCTGAGTCCTGATTGTATAGAAATAAACTCCGCTCGAGAGTGTTGATGCATCAAAATCTACAGAGTAATAACCTGAAGACAGATTTTCATTTATAAGCTCGGTAACTTCTTCGCCGATACTGTTATAAATTTTTATTGACACACGCTCACTGTTTACAACGGTAAAATCAATCTTTGTAGAAGGATTAAACGGGTTAGGATAATTCTGGTTAAGCGAATATTGAACCGGCAGAGCCGAACTGGTATTTTCAACAGCGGTAGACGATTCAACAGAAAC
>Ga0210099_1000364_pt1 | contig 15711 bp, 10 predicted proteins | sample Joice_ThreeSqA_D_4_FD_184872 | JGI IMG/M metagenome (GOLD analysis project Ga0210099, IMG submission 184872) | Wetland microbial communities from San Francisco Bay, California, USA, that impact long-term carbon sequestration - Joice_ThreeSqA_D2... | ecosystem: Environmental > Aquatic > Marine >...
CGGGTATCATTGCCGCATCGGGAATTCAGCCCCTGACCATATATGGAGCAAACTTTGCCAGTGGAACGAGCGTTACTGTCACCAACGGATTGACCTCTTTTCCGGTTTCTTCCACGAATGTTGTTTCTTCTTCGGAAATAACAGCAAACGTCGCGATTGAAAGCGTCCCGCCGGATAGCTACGTTAATGTTACTTTGCAGTTACCAAGCGGAAATTCAGTGAACGGTATTTTGGGAGTTGCGCACGCCTACAGAACGCTCGCCGGCGATATTCAAACCATCTTCTCCAACAATTGTGTCTCCTGCCACGATAGTTCTGGAGTATTTGATATGAGTACGTGGGACAAATCAGCAGCAAGTCTGATTCAAACAGTAAGTTTTGGTTGCTCCCAACATTTTCGTGTAACAGCCGGTGATCCTCGCAGAGCCAGCAATGTTCTGATTGATGTAATCAAAACCAAAGTTGCGCCAGCGTCGGTGGCTTTGTCATGCAATAATTCCGTCGCAAGACAAATGCCACAGGGAGTGGCTTCTGCTTTAACCGCTAGCGATATCGAAGCGATCGTTGACTGGATCGCGTTGGGTGCAAATTAAGCACCAATTTGCATTACCATCCAAGTGCAACAGGATATCGGAGAACAACATGAAAATTCCCGGCACCAATACCCTTATCCATTCTTGCGCATTTTTGCTTCTTGCTGCCGTGATCCCGATGATCACTTCGTGCGGAGGCGGATCCGACAGTGGTTCGGCCAGCAGCATTGTCGTCTCGATGAACGCCAATATCTCGCAGTCTGACCCGATCACAAATTACATCTCAGAATACCAGGCAATTTACGCTGCCGGAGCGCGCGGGGCCCAGACCGCCGCTCCATGGAGCAGTCTTGAGACGGCCCCGAATACTTACAGTCTCACGATGGTCAGCAATCCCTACTTCGGTTTGAACGCTCTGGCGGGATACGGATTCACCTCGATCCTGGTCAATATCCCCATCGTCGCGATCGCATCCAGAACGATGCCGGCGGACATCGCAACAAACAACTTCAACGATCAGGCAGTGAAGGATAGATATCATGCCTTGATAGACAGTGTGCTTCCCTACCTCAACGATAGCGTAAAGTACATTTCGCTCGGCAACGAAGTCGACACCTATTTCTCCACCCATACATCGGAGTTAGCGGCCTACAAAGAATTAATCGAAGACGCCCGGTCATATATTCACAGTTTGAAGCCAGGCATCAAGGTCGGCGTTACTACGACTTTCGACGGCGCCACCCTTACACAAACTTCCGACGTGGCCAGCCTGAACGCAAACATGGATATCATCATCCTGACCTACTATCCTACCGGCACTAATTTCATAGTCCGGAATCCTGCCACGGTCAGCGGGGATATGGCCGCGATGGTGTCTATCGCCGCAGGCAAGCCGCTGGTACTTCAGGAATGGGGCTATCCTTCGAGCAGCGTCCTCTCGAGCTCTGAACAAATGCAGGCTGATTTTATCACCAACACTTTTTCATCCTGGAACCTGTACGGGTCTGAACGCATCCCGTTCATCAGTTTTTTCAAGCGGCGCGATTGGGATCCGGCTTTCTGCACGACGCTGACAGGGCAAAGTTCCGGACAAAATTTTTACGAATTCATGTGCTCGCTCGGATTGCTAAACAACAGCGGGACTGAAAAGTCGGCCTATACGACCCTTGCCGCGGAACTCTTTAATATTTGGCCTTAATGGGCCATTTCGAATTTTCAATAACACGCCATAAAAACGCTGGCAAGTTTTCCTGGATCATGTCTTGATCATCATATAAAGACAACCGTCTCGACATGTAAAGTATCGCTATCAAAAATCCCAGCGCAGACCTGCCGAGAAAGAGAAACGCCTCGTTTTTGTAGTTTGCTGCGGGCCGCTGGAATCGGTAAATTCCAAACCGCAATCCATATCGGCGTAAAGCTGCTGCCGGATGCGATAGGTCCCGCGGACCACGGGTGAAATCAGACTGGTCGTGGTGTCGAACTGATCCTTCAGACGGTAGTATTGCAGCGAGGTGTTCATCGTCCATCCGCCGCTGAACACGTTATAGTTGTACAAAAAGATGTTGTAACCGTTCACCGCATTGCTGGCGTTGAAAGTAATGCTCCCGGACCAGATGTCATTGTCTGTGTAGAGACTGTTGCCGATAACTTGCCCGGTCAAGCTCATTTCAGTACCGCGGCTCGGCGTGGACGGCAGGATGCCTTCGATCGGAGTCGTCCCGCTCGCCGGCAAGCCGGTCGTGTTCGATACACGCAAATCTCCCCCCACCTGCCATTGTTGGGCCAGCGGATAAGTCATGCCGATCTGCCCAGAATTTGACGTGGCGGTGCGCGCCTCTGCCAGGTCGCGCAAGCTGCTGACTGACATCGTTTGTAACAATTCATCGATCGAAGTAGTGCCTGCGCCTATCAATGCATTGCGTATGCTCAGCGAGGGGGTTTTGCGGTGATCCAGCATGAAATTGATCGTACCGCCGTATGCACCGACGGTACCCAGGGCTTGCATCGCGTTCAACGCTTTGAAATAGATGTCGTAATCCACCAGTGCGAATGCCGACGTGCTGCCTTCGTAATACCTGTACTCGGCACCCAGCGCACGCCGGTCCGTGGTGCTTTCGGCACGCTGGTTGATGGCATACAGTAAAACCGGTCCCTTGTTCACGCTTCCGCCGACGAACACCGGTTTGCTGACTTGATAATAATCCGACAATGCGCCTGCCACGGCACTGACACTCATTTCGTTCGGATTGCCGTAACTGGCCGAGAGACCATCGAAGCGCCCCAGAACCCCGGCACCCGAAGAGGACTGGCGCCCCAAACGGAAAGCGTAGTTCTGGACCCGATTCTTCACTTCCCCGTAAGCCGCATTCAGCCGATTCCTGCTGGGCTGGTTGTCCAGAAAATTCCAGGCGGCAACATCGCTGAACACCACGCGATTGTCATATTCTTCACTCAGGTAACGCTCGGACGCATCCAGCGTGGTGATGAGCATGGACTGGTCAACCAGGGACTGGGTTGTCGTCGACGGAACATTATTGAAGATGCTCGTGGAATCTATGTTGATGCGGCCATAGTAATAACGGGTGGATATGCTGCCGTAAGTGGCCAGACGTGCCGCCTGCTTTTTCTGCCCGCCCGCATCGGTGCCGGCCCTTGCTGTCCCGACCGAACCGGCAAGTGCCTCCAAGCGTTGAGCAACGCGTGTCTCACCTTCTCCGTCCGGATACAGTTTCAGGTAAAGATCGTACTCGATCCTGGCCTTGTCGATTTGATCGGCACGTTCGCGTGCCACGCCCACCCATTCCTGGCCGTCTTCGGTGTAATCGTTGGGCGGCAACAACAGCAGCTTGTTTAATGTATCCACAGCTGCTTCATTGTTCTTTGCCTGCAATGCATCACGTGCCTGTATCATCAGCTCACGTGCTTTCTTGTTGTTTTCGGCCAGAGTCACTTCATCTTCAGTAAGCGTGGCGTTTGGCGGTGGCGTCCGCTCCGCTTTGATCGTCGGCAGGAAAGGCAGTGCCACGGCTTTTGTCGGCGCTTTGTCCCGGCGGATCGTGATCAAAATGCTGCGGCTATCCTTACCAGGCGCTACGTTGTAATCCGCATCGCGTTCAAACTCGATCACCAGCTTCGGTTTGGTTTGCTGGTCGCGCGTGGTTACCGTAAAACCGGGAATGAGATTCGAAGGTGGGGATTTGCGTACCTCGTTATCGACCCAAGGCTCGTAGGTTGTTACTCCAGGCACGCGGTTGTAAAAGATCTCCAGTAACTTGCCATGACGCTCGGGAAAGTGCCGCAAATATTGTACCGGCGCGGTCAATCTGATCGTGGCGACTATCCCCGTTGATTGATATTCCAGACTCACGTCGTCCAGCGGCTGGGCAACAACCTTGTCAAACACTGTGGATAGCAAAAGCGATCCAAGCAGAATTTGAAGCAGACTAAAAGAAGGTTTGCAAGTCAGGTACATATCAAAATGATCTTAGAATTGAAACACGAGCAAACAGGCAATGCAGCCCATAATCTTAAGTCTTTTACGCGAATAAAAAGCCGAGCAATTAATAATTGCTCGGCTTTTCAGCAGGTGTCATCAAGGGTGGTTCCACTGGTTATATTGTCGCGCATGGCAAGAAATGCAATCCTGACCGGTGTTGGATTTTTCATGATTTCCCAGTGTTTTTCTTTGCATGGACCCCAGATATACAGGGCTTGAATTGTGGCAAGTCTTGCAAGTGCCAGAAACATAGGCATGCAAGGTAGCACCAGTCGCAACCGTATTCCCGATATGGCAGCTACCGCACGACACGCCTCCGTTATAGGGAATGTGATTGGCAGGCTTGGCGCCGAGTGCACCCGACCAGCTCACTGTGGAGTTATGGCACTGGCTGCAATCTTCCCCCGTTAAAGCTACATGGCCAGCTGGAGTTGATATGGCGACGGTATTGTTGTGGCAACCATCGCACCTGCCAGTCGGTGATGGGGCGGTATGCTTGTAGTGACCCGGAAACCAGCTGACGAAGCCGTGGCAATCATCGCATTTGTAGGTCGCCATGCCTGTACGGGAATGCGTTGCCGATGACCTGAAATATTGGTTGGATCCAGAAACGTGACAACCCGCTGAATCACAGCTGCCCGGAATCACCCCGATGTGGTTCCAGCTCGACGGGATAAAGGCGCTGGTTCTGTGACAGTGGTCGCATGAATCAGTGGCTTTCTTGCCGATGTTGTGATTTGCCGGCCTGCCTTGCGCAATGCGCCCGTTATGGCAGGTAGTGCATTGATCGGGTTTGGTCATTGCATGGTTGTAGCGCGCACCCAGAAAGGTGGAAGTATTGAAGTGACACGTTTCACAGGGCGCATCGGTAACCACATGGTTATTCGGTTTGGGCGTTGCGACGACGCGTCTGCCGATGGCGTGGCAACCATCGCAGGTTTTCGGGGTGCCCTTGAACACGCCATCGACATGACAGCTTACGCAAGCAACTGCGGTATGCACGCCGGTCAGGGGAAATCCGGTGGTCATGTGATTGAAATCGCTGGAACTGCTCGGTGCAGCAATCGCAGCAGACGATACTGTCCAACCCGACACCACGATGCCAGCGATAACTGCGATCCTGGCCAATAAGGGAAACTTCATGCCAACCTCCTAAATGACTTTATTGTCCGATTCCGGACGCAAACCCGACATCTGAACGGATTTTAATCGATAAGTTCACTTGCGTGTGCAAATTTTACACATAAGATGGAAAATCTCTTGAAGCGACCGTTTCATCACTTGTTAGCAATCAGTATAAGTTACTGAAATATTTAGCTAATTTTATGATAGTGCATTGTTTTATTCTTGAGTACTGGTGATTACGCAGATATAGCAGTGTATCCTGCATATACAATCTGCATCGGTAGGCAACATGATTCAGGAGGGTCCCATGAAACTGCTCGGCACCAATACCAGCCCCTATGTGCGCAAAGTACGCCTGGTACTGCTGGAGAAGCACATCCCCCACAAATATCTCGTCGATGCGCCGCGCGATACGGGCAGCCTGGTGGCACGGGTCAATCCGCTTGGTCGTATTCCGGCACTGATACTGGATGACGAAACCTGCGTTTTCGATTCGCCGGTGATCGCCGAATACGCCGACTCGCTGAGTGATGCCCATGTACTGATCCCGCGTACTGATGCGCTGGAACGAATGCGTGTCAAGCGCTGGGAAGCGCTGGCGGACGGCATCATGGATTCTGCTGTCGTGGTACGCACCGAGCGCATGCGCCCGGAAGACAAACAGGAGTCCGGCAACATCGGCCGGCACAATGATGCGATCACCCGTGCAATAGCCTATGCCGCCGATCAGCTTGGGACCAGGGAATGGTGCGAGGGAACTACGATCACGCTGGCCGACCTGGCGCTGGTGAGTGCGCTGATCTATGTGGATCTGCGCCAGCCCGAACGCGACTGGCGCGGCCCACACCCGAATCTTGCCGGATGGTTCAACCATATCTGCGAACGGGCCAGTGTGCGTGCCACGCTCGCTGACTAGCATGCCTTATTCGAGCTTCAACCCGGCCACTAATCAGGCGATCCAGACCTATGCCGGCTGGGATGATCACCAACTGGAGCAGGCGCTGGCAAATACACACCGCGCACAGCAGCACTGGTCGCAAACTTCTTTTGCACATCGTGCCAAAGTGCTGCGCGATACTGCAACAATGTTGCTTGCACAACGTGACCGATACGCTGCATTGATCACGCTGGAAATGGGCAAACTGTTGCGCGAAGCGCGCGCCGAGATCGAAAAGTGCGCCAGTGTCTGCGAATACTACGCTCAGCACGGCGAAGATTTTTTGCGTGCCGAGCAGATCAGTTCCGATGCCGGCAAGAGTTATGTCGCGTATTACCCGCTCGGCACCGTGCTAGCCATCATGCCCTGGAACTTTCCTTTCTGGCAGGTATTTCGCGCTGCCGCACCGGCCTTGATGGCGGGCAACGCGCTGGTGCTGAAACATGCATCGAATGTGCCACAGTGTGCCCTTGCCCTGGAAACGATCTTTCGTGACTGCGGTTTGACGGACGGAATATTCACGACGCTGATGATCGAGGCCAGCCAGGTGGCCGATGCGATCGCAAGTCCGTATGTGCATGCGGTTACGCTCACCGGATCGGAAGCGGCGGGACGCAACGTGGCGGCATGCGCCGGCCAGCATCTGAAAAAGTGCGTGCTGGAACTGGGCGGCTCGGACCCGTTCATCGTGCTGCACGACGCGGATCTGGATCTCGCTGTCGATACCGCGGTGTCCTCGCGCTTCCTGAATTGCGGGCAATCATGCATCGCCGCCAAACGTTTCATCGTCGTGCCGCAAATCGCGGATGATTTTCTGCGCAGGTTCAAATCTAAAGTTGATGCACTCAAGCTTGGCGACCCGATGGATGATGCTACGCAGATCGGCCCGCTCGCGCGTCTCGATCTGCGCGATACATTGCACGGCCAGATCACCGATTCGATCGCGCAGGGTGCGATTGCGGTGACCGGCTGCAAGCCGGTGGAACGTGAAGGGTTCTTCTATCGGCCGTCGATACTGGATCGTGTAACGCCCGAAGCACGCGCCTGGCGTGAAGAAATGTTCGGCCCGGTGGCGATCGTGATCCGTGCCGCGAGCGAGGAAGATGCGTTGCGCATTGCAAACGGTACTCCTTTCGGACTCGGCTCATCGATCTGGAGCAAAGACGTGGCGCGTGCCGAACAGTTGTCGGTGCGTATTCAGGCCGGCTGCACCTTCATCAACGGTATGGTCAAATCCGACCCGCGCTTGCCTTTCGGCGGCGTGAAGGCATCAGGCTACGGACGCGAATTGTCCAAGCTGGGGATACACGAGTTCGTGAATGCGAAGACGGTATGGATCCGCTAATCAATTATATGGTTTTATCCAACGAATCAGATTGAACAAGCCCGCTGAAAAAACCAACCGCCGGAAAATCTGGCGCAAACGTGCGTTACACATACTGTTGTTCATTGTGGTAATTGCAGGTATTCGAACATGGCAACAGCGCGACATGGTCGACGGAAGCCCTCCGCCATTACATGGAATGCTTCTCGGTGGCGACGCATACACCCTTCCGGCGAAGCCCGGTGTACCCTTGCTGGTGCATTTCTGGGCAACATGGTGCCTGCCGTGCCGTGCCGAGCAGGATACCATCGCAGCCATCGCAAAGGATCATCCCAACACGATCACCGTCGCGATGCGCAGCGGCAGCGACGCGGCAGTCTCCAATCATCTCGCGGAGCAAGGCCTGCACTTCCCCGTGCTGAACGACTCCGACGGGAGCATCTCCTCGGCGTGGGGCGTTCACGCCGTACCGGCAAGCTTCATCATCAGCCCTGAGGGACAAATTCGTTTTATCGAAGTCGGACTCACCACAGCCTTGGGCTTGCGACTCAGGCTGTGGCTTGCAGGATTGATGGGTTAGGTGAGCCATGTTGACAGGTTATCTGCACAGACCCTACATTGCATATCCAACCCGGAATCACTCTATTCGATCATGAAGCCCATTTTTATACTGCTCGTCCTCGTTTCATTACTCGGTGGCTGCGGCAAGGAATCAGTATCGGAAGCCAAACAGACCGCCAATAACCTACAGCCGGCACTGACTTTCATAGTCGGTTCAGTCGCTTCCGGCAACAGCAACTTTTATAGCGGCGAAATTCACGCGCGTCACGAGACGCCTTTGGGATTCCGTATCGGAGGGAAAATCATCGAGCGTCTGGTGGATTCTGGTACGCGGGTCCAAGCCGGACAGATTCTGATGCGGCTTGACCCGGAAGATTCCAGTTTGCAGGCGAGTTCCGCCCAGGCTCAATATCAACTGGCCATGGAAGAGGCAAAACGTTACCGCGAATTGCGCGACAAAAATTTTGTCAGTCAATCTGCACTGGATGCCAAGGAAACCGCTTTGAAAGCCGCCGCCGCACAGGCAGGCCTGGCCGGCAACCAGACCGACTACACCACACTGCGAGCAGATCACGCCGGCGTGATCGCCGAGACAATCGCCGAGGTCGGTCAGGTGGTCAATGCGGGACAACCGGTGTTACGCCTGGCACTGGATGGCCCCCGCGAAGTCGCGATCGCGATTCCCGAGGCACATTTTCTCGGCCTCAAGATCGGCATGCGTGCCGACGTTACGTTGTGGTCTGCCGGGAACGAAGCGATCCGCCTCAACGGCCGTTTGCGCGTATTGGCTGCGGCAGCGGACCCTTCCAGCCGTACCTATGATGCGCGTGTAGCATTGAATGAAAATGATTCCAGGGCGGCATTGGGAATGACCGCGCAAGTGCGTTTCATGAATAACGAACAACGAGACAAATTGATCGTGCCTTTGACGGCAATATTCCAACAGGGCGATCAGGCGGCAGTGTGGGTGGTTGCAGCAGATCACAGCATCGGTTTGCGTCCGGTCAAGATCGCCGCCTATCGCGATAACGGCGCGGTGATCGCCGGCGGTTTGAAGGCAGGAGAACGCATCGTCAGTGCAGGGGTGCACAAACTCAATGCGGGTGAAAAAATACGCGTGATCGAAGGGGAATTCGCAGACGGTAGTGCGCAATGAAGGGTAAGAAACCTCTGCATAAGTCCCACATGACCGCGCACACGGCTTTGCGGGATTGCAGGCCAGACACGGTGGGGCTTAGCCCTCTGGTGCGGGAGGGGCTAGCTGGCGACTGCTCCCGCAAACTGCCACTACGCGGTAACGTGTCGCAGTCGCCCCCTTCGCAAACCGAGCAACGCTGTCAGTCGCCCGCAAAGTCAGTGCCCCGATGGGTTGCGTCCTATTTGCGCGCTTGCTTTGTCGCTCACCTTGCGAATACGCTATGGCTATTCGACGCAATTCGCTTCGTGCAATCATCGCAAATAGGTCAGCAACGCGGCTCACGAAGGACTTATGCAGAGGTTTCCTAATCTATCGGCGTGGTCGCTGACGCACCAGCAGATGGTGCTGTACCTGATCATCGTGCTGATGTCCGCAGGAGTGATCTCCTACCTCAATCTCGGACGGGCTGAAGACCCTGATTTCACTTTCAAAGTGATGGTGGTGCGTACACTTTGGCCGGGAGCGACAGCCCAGGAAGTCGAGCGCGAACTGAGCGAACGCATCGAAAAGAAACTGCAGGAAACGCCTTGGGTGGATGTGCTGCGTTCGGCTTCCAAACCGGGTGAATCGCTGGTATTCGTGATCCTCAAGGATTACACACCCAAACCCGAGGTTCCCGAAGCCTGGCGGCAAGTGCGGAAAAAACTGGACGACATTCGCGACACCTTGCCTTCCGGTGTCCGCGGACCGTACCCCAACGATGAATTCGGCGATGTGCTGATCAACATCTTCGCGTTGACCGGGGAAGATTTCGATCTGGGCACTTTACGCCGCTATGCGGACCGCATTGCGCTGGATCTGAAGCAAGTACCGGATGTGAGACGCGTCGAACTGATCGGGGTTCAGGAAGAAAAGATCTATGTCGACGTTTCGCCCATTCGTCTCGCCAGCCTGGGCATCACGCCCAAACAAATTGCCGAGGTATTGCAAAAGCAAAATGATGTGAACCCCGCCGGTTTTGTCGAAACCGGCAGTGATCGCATCCGGCTGCGCGTAACCGGCGGATTTGACAGCGTCGCGCGAGTGCGAAACACCGATCTGCAAATCAACGGGCGGCACTTCCGTCTGGGCGACATCGCCAAAGTGAGCCGGGGTCTGGCCGATCCACCCAGTCCGCGCATGCATATCGGGGGAAAACCCGCGATCGGAATCGGCGTGATCATGGACAAGGGCGGCAACGTGATCGATCTCGGCGATAATCTGAAGCAGGCTATGAACAAGGTTTCCGCCGAACTCGCGGCTGGCGTGGAAGTACACGTCGTTGCGAATCAGCCTGAAGTGGTCAGGGGTTCTATCATCCTGTTCGAGCGTTCGCTGACCGAAGCGGTGCTCATCGTGCTCGCCGTGTCGTTCATGAGCCTGGGTTGGCGCACCGGTACGGTTGTGGCTTTGTCCATCCCGCTGGTGCTGGCGATCACATTCTTCATGATGAAGCTGTTCGGCATCGATCTGCAGCGTATCTCGCTGGGCGCGCTGGTGATATCACTTGGCCTTCTGGTGGACGATGCGATCATCTCCGTGGAGATGATGGTGGTTAAAATGGAACAGGGCTGGGACAGGTTCAAGGCTGCCACATTCGCTTATACCTCGACCGCTTTTCCGATGCTCACCGGCACGCTGATCACCGCAGCTGCTTTTACGCCGGTGGGTTTTTCCAAATCTGCGGCCAGCGAATATACCATTTCGATATTTCAGGTGGTCACGATCGCACTGATGGTGTCCTGGGTCGTCGCGGTGGTGTTCACGCCATATCTCGGTTACAGATTGCTCGATACAGCAAAACTCGTCGCGAAAGCGCAGCGGCGCGGTGCGGATGTCTATGACACGCCGTTCTACCGCCGCTTGCGCGCTGTGGTTGAATGGTGTTTGCGCAATCGATGGAAAGTGATATTCGCGACTATCCTCATTTTCGTTTTGTCCATCGTTGCGTTCAACAAGGGCGTGCAAAAACAGTTCTTCCCTGCAGCCAGCCGGCTCGAACTGATGGTGGAAGTTTGGCTGCCACAAGGCGCTTCGCTCAAGGCCACCGGACATGAAGTGGAGCGTATCGAGAAGTTGCTCAAGGATGACCCGGATATCGCCTACTCTTCCTCCTATATCGGCAACGGCGCGCCGCGTTTCTTCCTGTCGCTCGACCAGCAATTGTTCGCGGACAACTTCGCGCAGTTTGCCATTGTCAGCAAAGGATTGAAACAACGCGAGGACATCAAACGTCGTTTGGAAACAAGATTCGCGGCCCCGGATTACTCGCATCTGAGGGTGCGCGTCGCGCGGTTGGAGAACGGTCCGCCGGTCGGTTATCCGGTGCAATTCCGCGTCATGGGCGAGGAACTGTCCCGGCTACGCGAGATATCCGAGCAGGTCGCAGCGATGATGCGCGCCAACGAACATTTGCAGAACATCAATTTCGACTGGAACGAAAAGATAAAAAGTGTGCGCGTCGAAGTGAACCAGAATCGTGCGCGCCAGCTCGGCACTTCCAGCCAGGAGATTTCGCAGGCGCTGCAAGGCTGGCTGAACGGCGTGGCGATGACCCAATACCGCGAAGACGACCAATTGATCGATGTGGTGTGGCGCGGTAACGGCAGTTGCGACACGTTACTGGCGAAGCCAGCCGATTGCGGGAGCGGCTGCCAATCCGCCCCAACGGCTAGCGGGGAAAAATCACTGAACTGCCGGGGCGGATTCGGGGATTCCCGTTCGCTGGATCGCTTGCCCGATCTCGATATTCCGCTACCGGGCGGCCGGCATGTGCCGTTGGCACAGGTCGCAAAACTTGTGCCGGCTCTTGAAGAGGGCATGATCTGGCGGCGCAACCGTTTGCCTACGATGACGGTGCGTGCCGACATGGCTGACGAGAGTCAACAACCCGCGACGATCTCCACGCAACTCAATACGCAACTCGATGAATTGCGCGCCAAATTGCCGATTGGCTACCGTATCGAGATGGGCGGCAGCATCGAAGAATCCGCCAAGAATCAAACTGCCATCATGAAAGTCATGCCGCTGATGCTGATCGGCGTGATCACGCTGCTGATGATACAACTGCAGAGCATCAGCCGTACCGTCATCGTGTTCCTTACCGCACCGCTCGGATTGATCGGCGTGACGATGGCTTTGCTGATATTCCGGGTCCCGTTCGGCTTCGTTGCCAATCTCGGTTTCATCGCGCTGGCGGGAATGATCATGCGCAACGCAGTGATTCTGGTGGATCAGATCCGCCAGGACGAGGAAGATGGCAAGACCCAGTGGCAGGCCATTGTCAGTTCGACCGTGCGGCGCTTCCGGCCGATCATGCTGACCGCTTCCGCGGCGATACTGGCGATGATCCCGCTCACCCGGCAGGTATTCTGGGGGCCGATGGCGGTGTCCATCATGGGCGGACTGGTCGTCGCCACCCTGCTCACCTGCCTGTTCCTGCCGGCTCTCTATGCGGCGTGGTTCAGGGTAAAAGAAGTGTGATCAGCAGTTGAACATTTTCACCTTATCTGATCGATATCCTGCTATACCGACATCAGCGGCGGCTCATCCATCAACGCGATCTGTTCGCGCAACTCCAGGATGCGGTCTTGCCAGTAACGCTGGGTGTTGAACCACGGAAAAGCAGCATTGAAAGCCGGATCGTCCCAGCGTCGGGCGATCCATGCGGCGTAATGGATCAGCCTCAAGGTGCGCAATGCCTCGAGCAGATGCAGTTCGCTCGGTTCGAAGTCGTAAAAATCCTCGTAGCCGGCCAGCAGATCGGAGAACTGCCGGGTCTGATCGGGGCGTTCGCCTGACAGCAGCATCCATAGATCCTGTATCGCCGGACCGGTGCGGCTGTCGTCGAAATCCACGAAGTGCGGGCCTTCATCCGTCCACAACACATTGCCGGCATGGCAGTCGCCGTGAATGCGCAAATTTTTCACGGCACCGGCGCGATCGAAACAACGCCGCACACCATCCAGTGCAAGCGCGACCACCCCACTATATACATCGATCAGATCGGACGGTATGAAATCGTGCGCCAGCACGTATGCGCTTGGCTCCATACCGAAACTCTCGATGTCCAGCATGGGACGATGCCGGTACGGCACCAGCGCACCTATGGCATGGATGCGGCCGATGAATCTCCCCATCCATTCCAGCGTGCCGCGATCATCCAGTTCAGGTGCGCGACCACCCTGCTTGGCGAACACGGAAAACCGGAATCCATCGAACATATGCAGCGTGCGGCCGCTGATTTCCAGCGCCGGCACAACCGGTAACTCGCGGCCGGCCAGTTCCGCGACAAACGCCTGCTCTTCCAGGATAGCGGCATCAGTCCAGCGTTCAGGACGATAGAACTTGGCGACCAACGGCGGTCCTTCCTGCATGCCCGCCTGATAGACGCGGTTCTCATAACTGTTGAGGGCCAGCAGTCGGCCATCACTGTGCAACCCGATACTTTCCAGCGCATCCAGCACGGAATCGGGGGTAAGCGAGGTAAAGGGTCTGATTTGCATGGGAGTATTGTAAGACACTCAGTACGGGGTATCACGGACCGATTGTTTTGGGTGGCTTTTATCAACTTATATTTGTTTGCGGGGCTATGTTAACTGTGGGAAAATTCAATCCGAACTGCTGCAAACAACCGTACTTGGAGAATTCCATGCCTAGCATTCGCACTGTAGCACTGTCCGTGATCCTGCTTTTTTCAGCCCTGTTTTTGTCCTCCTGTGCGTCGACCCCTGAAGAGACTGCTGCCGTTGAACCGGCCCGGGTTGAAACGCCTGCCGCACCTCCAGTCGAGACAGCGGTTGTGCCCGAGCCAACGCCCGCTCCGATAGTCGTCGCAGAACACCCGGAAGTAACACCGGCGCCTCCGCCTCCCCCGAAAGTAGTCCACAAGTCCAAGAAAAAAGCGGTCAAACGTACACCGCCTCCGCCTGTAGTCGTTCCGGAACCTGCCCCTGTTGCACCGCCTCCACCGCCGGTGGTTCAACAGCCAAAACCCGTTCCGCCGGTAGCTGCAGCTCCGGTCCGGCAAGGACCCCCGCCCATGGGCTTCTTTGAAGAATACTGGTTATGGCTGCTCGTCCTCGCGATCGCGATCGCAATAGCGATCTGGTGGAAAAAAAGCAGGGACTGATTCCTCCAGCCTGCCGGTGTTGACGAATATCCGGGACTAGTTAGTCCCGGTTGCGGGACGACTTGATTAGGAGCATTCAACATGGCCGGCAAAAGTTCCGCTCTCAACAGCAAGCGTACGCTGGATGCCTTCCCCGACCGCATCGATCTGCGCGACTGGGCTTATCAGCCTGCGCTGATCGGTCTGCCGGATACCCTGGTCAACTGCGCAGAAGTGCCCATCGTCCTTGACCAGGGCAATGAAGGTGCGTGCACCGGTTTCGCCCTGTCGGCCACCATCAATCTGTTGTTAGCACGGCGCGGCGTAAAACGCATCGCAAGCCCGCGCATGTTGTACGAGATGGCACGCTGCCACGACGAATGGCCCGGCGAGAACTACTCCGGTTCCTCGGCGCGGGGAGCGATGAAAGGCTGGGCCGGCCATGGCGTGTGCGAGCGCAAACTTTGGCCCGACACTTTGCAGGGCCGCAGCCATTTCGATACCGGGATCAGCAAGGCGGCTCTCGCCACGCCTTGTGGCGCCTATTACCGGATCAAACACAGGGAAGTGCGCGACGTGCATGCCGCACTGAACGAGACCGGCGCCGTGTTCTGCACGATGATGGTTCACGATGGCTGGGACGATCCCGGCAAGATCAAGATCAAGCTCAACGCCGAAGGGCATGCCCATACCTTTCCAGTGATCCAGCGCAAGGGTCGGGCCTCTTCCGGGCACGCCATCGCGCTGGTCGGCTACGGACGCGAAGGTTTCATCGTGCAGAATTCCTGGGGCAGGAAATGGGGCAGCAACGGTTTTGCACTGCTGCCCTACGAGGACTTCATGCTGCACGCCACAGACCTGTGGGTGGCGCAACTGGGTGTTCCACTTGCGACCGACCTGTGGGAAAGCAAAGCGAATGCGGCCGACAGCAGTGCCGGACGTTTCAATCGCAGCGGTAATATCCCGCTTGCCGAGGTAAGACCCTATATCGTCGATGTGGGCAACAACGGCGAGTTGTCGCAAACCGGCAATTACTGGACCAGCGAACAGGATCTGCGCCGTCTGTTCAGCGAGACCATCCCGCAAACTGCCAAACAACGCGGCTGGCGCAAAAAGCGGGTGATGCTTTATCTGCATGGCGGACTCAACAGCGAAGCCGATGCGGCCAAGCGCGCGATCGCGTTCCGGGACAAGTGTCTGGCCAACGAGATCTATCCGCTGCACATCATGTGGGAAACCGGTCCGCTGGAAACACTGGGCAGTTCGCTGTCCGATCTGTTCACCGATGCAGACAAACGCGCCGGCGGCGGCCTGCTTGAAGGCATGAAGAACGCGAAGGATTTCATGCTCGAGCTCACCGCCGCGCCGATCGGCGGGCCAATGTGGACGGAGATGAAAGAAAACGCATGGCGAGCATCGGATCACCGGCGCGGCATCGGCGCGAT
>Ga0210099_1000365_pt1 | contig 15709 bp, 10 predicted proteins | sample Joice_ThreeSqA_D_4_FD_184872 | JGI IMG/M metagenome (GOLD analysis project Ga0210099, IMG submission 184872) | Wetland microbial communities from San Francisco Bay, California, USA, that impact long-term carbon sequestration - Joice_ThreeSqA_D2... | ecosystem: Environmental > Aquatic > Marine >...
CATATAAAGATCCTGATTTATTAACTGGCGGTTTAGGTGGTTTCCCACTTGGTGACCTAAATTGGTTTCCGGTTAAAAAAATAGCATGGTTGACTCAAAGAAATTATGAATATTCACAACTCGAATTGTGGCCGTGGTCCGCAATTGAGAGAAGTAATTCTTCATATCAAGAATTTAAACTCCAACAAAACTACCCGAATCCATTCAACCCAAACACAACAATAAGTTTCACAATTCCAAAAGCAGCCCGTGTAACCCTGAAAATATATAATTTACTGGGTCAGGAAGTTGCTACTATTATGGATGACTTTAAGCCCCCCCAAACGTATGAGCTCAAGTTCGATGGAAGCGGATTGACAAGTGGTGTTTACATTGCAAAGCTTACTGTGGAAAACCATAACAAATCTATAAAACTGGTTCTGCTAAAATAGACTATGAGACAAGCAAGAATTTTAAGAAATAAATTAATAAATGAAAAAAAACGGGTTTAGTAAAGAAAGTGTTTACGACCTGAATATACTAATAATGAATAATAATATTATTTAAATAAATTGGGTAATTTTCGAGCAATAATTCATATTTTTAAATGGTCTAAAGGCTTTAATTCCTAACGTCCTTAGTAATAATTATTAATCCTTTTTATGGAGATTTAAATGGAACGAAAATTTATCAAATCAATAATTACGACAACAATTTTATTTTTAAACTCTTCGTTAATCTTATCACAAACTTTTCCAATAAGTGCAGGGAGTAACCAAATAATAAATTGGGAAGAAACACATTCTGCGAAACTTAACGGAAATATATCTGATGGAATAAAAGTAGAATGGACTTGCCAGCAAAATTCAGAAGTAATCTTTAAAGATGCTTCTAATCCAAATACAGAAGTTACATTCCCTCGTCCCGGTTATTATTTATTAATTCTCTCTCCTTTAAATGAAGATAAAGATTCATTAAATAGTTCAGTAATTGTAAATGTTTTTAAAACTCATTCTTATAAAGAAAGACTTTCTGATCTGATAAACTTAATGACCGTTGATGAAAAGATTAAACAATTAACAAACGAATCCGATTCGATTCCTAGATTGGGAGTTGCCAAATATAATTATTGGAGTGAAGCATTACACGGTTTACTTGCCAGCGATGCTACTTCATTTCCGCAAACTGTTGCAATGGGTTCTACCTGGGATCCTGATCTGATATTTCGTGTGGGTACTGCAATATCCGATGAAGCACGGGCTTATAATGTTGCTTATGGAAAAGGTTTAACTTATTGGAGTCCTACTATTAATATTGCACGCGATCCCCGCTGGGGACGTAATGAGGAATCTTACAGTGAAGACCCGTATCTGCTCTCCCGAATGGGTGTTTCATTTGTTAAAGGAATGCAGGGGAACGATCCTTATTATTTAAAAACAGTTTCTACTCCAAAACATTTTATTGCAAACAATGAAGAAGCGCGTCGTCATACAGGTTCTTCCGATGTTGATATGCGCAGCTTATTCGAATATTATTTACCTGCATTTCACAGTGCAATAGTTGAAGGAAAAGCTTATTCAATTATGGGTGCATATAACGAACTTAACCAGGTTCCCTGTAATGCAAATACATTTTTATTAAACGATCTGTTAAGAAGAAAATGGGGATTTAAAGGTTATGTCGTTTCCGACTGTGGGGCTATTTTCGATATGTTATATGGACATCGTTTTTTCAAGACTGGTGCAGAGGCTGCTGCAAGAAGTATTCTTGCCGGCTGCGATTTAAACTGTGGTGTAGCTTATCGCCAATTTCTACAAGAAGCACTTGATAAAAGTTTATTGGAAGAAAAAGATCTTGATAGTGCTTTAACAAGAGTCCTTTCGGCACGTTTTAGGTTAGGTGAATTCGATCCTCCCGAAGCAGTACCTTACAGTTCAATTACAAAAGATAAACTTGACAGCAAAGAAAATCGCGACCTTGCTTATGAAGTTGCACAGAAATCAATTGTACTTCTAAAGAATAAGGGAATCTTACCTCTAAAGAAAGATAAAATAAAATCGATAGCAGTTATGGGTCCCAATGCAGCCGACGCTCAATTAGGCATTTATAGCGGCTTTCCTACTGTACAGGTTGGTCCTCTTGAAGGAATAAAAGATAAAGCCGCATCTCTTGGAATAAATGTAGAATATACATTGGGATGCAGTATTGGCAGCGGTTTGTTAAGCCCGATTGAAACACAATATTTTGGGAAAGTTGAGGGAACTAGTGAAACAGGGATGAAGGGTGAATATTTTAATAATATGAAATTATCCGGAGAACCTGTAGTAACCAGGACCGATCCGAATATAGATTTTAGTTTCGGCACTAAATCTCCCGCCCCGCGAATTCCGGAAGATCAGTTTTCCGTAAGATGGACAGGCAAAATAATTCCGCCCGATACGGTTCATCACATTGGGACAAGCTGCGATGATGGTTCACGCTTATATATAGATGGAAAATTAATTATAGATGACTGGCATGATCACGGTGAAAGACCAATTAGTAAAGAGGTAGAATTACTTCCCGGTAAAGAATATGATATAGTATTTGAGTACTACGATAATACCTTAGGTGCAGTTGCAAGATTAACATGGGACCTTAGCCAAAAGAATTTTGATAAAGCTAAAGAAGTTGCAAAAAAAAATGATGCTGTTATTCTTGTCCTTGGAATTTCACCCGGCATTTCTCAGGAAGAACTGGATCGTAAAGAAATTGAATTGCCGGAGGTTCAAAGAAATTTAATTGATGCAGTCGCATCTGTTAATCCTAATATTGTTATCGTTCTTGTAAACGGCGGACCCATTGCTCTTGCGGGTACTGAGGACAAAGCAAATGCAATTGTTGAAGCGTGGTATGACGGAGAATTTGGCGGTAAAGCAATTGCTGATGTTTTATTTGGTGATGTTAATCCGGGAGGTAAACTTCCTGAAACATTTTATGCATCAACAAAAGAGCTTCCACCAATGTCTGACTACGATCTTATTAATCATCCTCGCACATATATGTATTTTGAGCAGCCGGTTTTATATCCGTTCGGACACGGACTTTCATACACTAAGTTTGAATACAGCAATTTAAAACTTACATCTGATAAGATCGCCAAAGATGGCGAAGTAGAAATTCAATTTACGATTAAGAACGCAGGCAAAATGAAAGGTGATGAAGTCGCACAAGTTTATGCTCATAGTATTGATGCATTGATAAAAGTACCGGTCAATCAATTAAAACGCTTTAAAAGAATTACCCTTTCACCCGGAGAAAGTGAAACACTTACATTCAAAATTCCTGCTTCTGAATTATCTTTTTACGATACTAAGACAAACGATCTTAAAACAGAATCGGGAAAGTGGGAAATTCAAATTGGAAGTTCTTCTAAAGATATCCGTTTGAAAAAGAATATTTCAATTGAATAAGAAGCGAAGTAGGTAAATATTGTTAGATGAAATGATTCCATTAAAAAATAATTTTGGTAAATTTACTTAGTGAATAAATTATGAATGATGTAACAAAGCAGATAAATCCGAATTCAATTCCAACCAAAAAACTTTATACCGGAAGTCAAATTCCATGTATCGGATATGGAACTTATGGTTCAGATTATGTTCCTGCTGGAACTGTATCAGAAACAGTTAAGAAAGCAATTTATTCTGGTTACAGACAGATTGATGGTGCATCTGTTTATGGTAATGAAAAAAATATCGGAGATGTTCTTGATGAAATATTCAAGAGCGGTTTTCTTAAACGGGAAGATTTATGGCTCACATCAAAAGTTTGGAATGATATGCATGACAATGTTATTGAGTCATGCAAACAATCTTTAAAAGATCTTAAATCAGATTATCTTGACCTGTATCTTGTTCACTGGCCTTTTCCAAACTATCATCCTCCTAAATGTGATGTCTCATCACGCAGTCCTAACGCTAAGCCTTACATTCACGAAAACTATATGAAAACATGGGGTCAAATGGAACAGCTTGTTGAAGATGGACTGGTTAAAAATATTGGGACTTCGAATATGACAGTTCCGAAACTAAAATTTTTATTACGAGATGCAAAGATAAAACCAGCTTGCAACGAAATGGAACTTCATCCTCATTTTCAGCAGCCGGAATTATTTGACTTCTGTCTAAAGAATAATATACAGCCGATAGGTTACTGTCCACTCGGTTCCCCGGGACGTCCCGAACGTGACAGAACAGAAGATGATACTGTAGATCTTGAAGACAAAGTAATAATTAATATTGCTGAAAGATTAAATGTGACCCCCGCCCAGGTTGCAATTAAATGGGCAATACAGCGGGGACAAATACCAATTCCGTTTTCAGTAAATCATTTTTTTGAAAACCTTGAAGCTGTTATTAATGTTCAATTAAGTGATAATGATATGGAAGAAATTTCTAAGATAGATAAAGATTGCAGGTTAATAAAAGGACAGGTTTTTCTCTGGAAAGATGCTCAGGGTTGGGAAGACTTGTGGGATTTAAGTGGAGAAATAACTTATAGTTAAAGATTTATTTTTAAGGATAAATTAATGGGTAAAATGATCGGTGCAATTCTACCTGGAAATAGTACGGCAGAATTAAAGGAGTTTGATATTCCTGTTCCTAAACATGGGGAAGTCCTAATAAAGATGAAATCATCCACAATATGTGGATCGGATATACGATGCATTTATCATGAACATTTAGGCAAGGGTCCAGAAGGATATCAAACCGGAATGATAGCCGGGCATGAACCAAGTGGTCAGATTGTTGAAGTTGGTCCCGGTTGCCGTAGATTCAAAAAAGATGATCGGGTAATCGTTTATCACATTTCCGGCTGCGGTGTTTGCAATGACTGCCGAAGAGGTTATATGATATCCTGTACAAGTGAATACAGACGCGCTTACGGATGGCAGCGTGATGGCGGTATGGCAGAATATTTACTTGCTGAAGAAAAAGATCTGGTCTATTTACCATATGAGTTAAGCTATTCTGATGGAGCCCAGGTTGCTTGTGGTTTTGGAACTGTTTACGAAGGTTTGGAAAAAATTGGAATCAGCGGAAACGATGCTGTTTTAATAACCGGTTTAGGTCCCGTTGGTCTGGCGTCGGCTATGCTTTGTAAAGCTTTAGGGGCACAAAAAATTTTTGGAGTTGAAGTTATTGATGAAAGACTTTCCATCGCAAAGAATACTGGATTATTTGACGAAGTAATTAAAGCGGGCAATAATAATGTAGAACAAATCAGAGATTTAACATCAGGACACGGTGTAGAAAAATCTATTGATTGTTCTGCAAATAATAAAGCCCGACTTACATGTATCCAGGCTGCACGTAAATGGGGAAAGATTGTATTTCTTGGTGAAGGCGGTACCTGTGAGTTTGAACCTTCCAGAGATATTATTCATGATCAGAAAACCATTTATGGTTCATGGGTTACGAATATCTGGAGGATGGAAGAACTTGTTGAACGATTGGTTAGATGGAAGATCAAACCTGAAGCACTTATTACACACAGATTTAATTTGAATGAAGTTAGTAAAGCGTATTCATTAATGGCGAGCGGAAAATGCGGTAAAGTTGCCGTCGTTTTCGATGAAGAAATAAAATAGTAAAAGGAGTTAATAAATTGTTAAAAAATATTCCAAATATTTTAAGTCCGGACTTGCTGAAAATACTTATGGAAATGGGACATGGCGATGAAATAGTTATTGCAGACGGAAATTTTCCTGCTGCTTCAATTGCGCAAAGATTGATTCGGCTCGATGGACATAATGTACCTGAAGTTCTAGAGGCAGTATTAAAATTCTTTCCTCTTGATATCTACGTTGAAAACCCTGTTGGATTAATGGAAGTAGTACCGGGCGATAATGTTAAACCTGTAATCTGGGATGAATACAGGAAAATAGTTTTAGAAAGTAAAGAACCTTTTAAGGAGTTCGAACACATAGAACGATTTGCTTTTTATGAAAGAGCAAAAAAGGCTTATGCTGTAATTGCTACAAGTGAATCAGCTTTATATGCAAATATCATTTTGAAAAAGGGTGTTGTAAAATAATTTGCTACTTAGGTAGTGTAACAAAAACTGAAATATAAATAGTTATTTCAAATCATTGATAAGGAGTTGTAATGAAAAAATTGTTTTATGTTTTGTTGTTTGTTCTTCCTTTTGCATTGAATGCCCAAACAGCAAAAATAAAAATTGATATCGACAGAACAATCGGAAAAATTGATCCCCATATTTATGGTGTATTTATGGAACCTATTCATTTTAATGGTAGAAGAATGGGTTTACCTGACACATTAGACTTTAACACACTTTATGGAAATTTATATGATCCGTCTTCACCACTTGCAGATGAGAATGGATTTAGAAAAGATTATATAGATGCGATGAGAGAACTTAAAATAACCAACATGCGTTGGCCGGGTGGAAATTTTGTTATGGGATATAATTGGCAGGATGGTATCGGACCTAAGGACCAGCGTCCTGCCCGGATAAATCTTGCTTGGGGTGGAATTGATAATAATCACGTAGGTACAGATGAATGGATTGCATTAAATAAATCTATAGGTAGTGAAAATATTGTTTGTGTAAATCTCGGACTTAGTGATATACAGGATGCTTGTTACTGGGTTGAATATTGCAACTATAAGAAGGGGACATACTATTCTAATTTACGTACAAAGTATGGACACGAAAAACCATATAATGTGGAAATATGGGATCTCGGTAATGAAGTTGACGGTGCGCCTTGGGAACTCGGTCATAAAGATGCAGATGATTATGTCAAGATTGCAAGAGAAGCAGCTAAGGCAATAAGATCGGTAGATAACACAATTAAGTTTGTAGCTTCTGGATCATCATATTATGAGAGTACAGGTCAATGGGTCGAATGGAACCGGAAAATACTTACCGGACTTGGTGATATGATAAGCTATCTTTCAATCCACCGCTACTGGGAAAATTCACGTGATTATTATTCTTTTATGGGACAGAGTGCGATGGATTTTGAAGAGAAGATTAATGTAACTGCTGCAGAAATTGAAGCAGTTAAAGCAATGAAAGAATTCAAGAATCCAATTTATATTTCAGTCGATGAGTGGGGATCATTCGGAAGAAATTTTAGATCCGTTCTGCCAATAGCACAATGTCTGAATTCTTTTATACGACATGCTGATATAGTTAAAATGTCTAACTTTACGATGCTAACATCTTTATTGGGTTCTGACAGGGAAAAGGGAACTTTTAAATCTCCATTATTTTATACTTTCAAATTGTTCTCAAATAATTGTTTGGGCAATTCTATTGATACGTATGTGCAATGCGACACTTTTAATACGGAGAAGTATAAAGGCATACCTTATCTTGATGTTACATCAGTATACAATAAAGAAACAAATACAGTTTACATTAATGTTGTAAACAGAGATAAAGATAGAGCTATCTCTACAGAAATAATAAATAATTCGAGAATATTTAGTGGGAAAGCAGAAGTAAGTTTAGTGGACAGTGATTCGCTCGATGCTCCTTTTACATTTGATAATCAGAAAGATTATGTACCTGTTGCTAAAGAGATTGAGATCAAAGGAGGGAAGTTATCATATTCATTTCCTGCTCATTCTTTTACACAGATAAAAGCTAGAGTTAAGAAAGATTAGGGCTTATAACTATGATTTCATTATGCTGGAAAAACGTTTTTGTATTGGGTAGCGTTTTTTTTGTACTCTGTTTCCATTCCTTGTATGCTCAAGGAAATCAAAAAAACAGAGCAATTATATTAACGGATATTGGTGCCGATCCGGATGACTCGGAGTCAATTGTTCGTTTACTATTATACTCCAATGTTATTGATATAGAAGGATTAATTGCTACTACATCTGTTTGGCAAAAAACAATAATTCATCCTGAATATATAAAAAGCATAGTTCAGGCTTATGGCAAAGTACAACCCAATCTCAATAAGCATGAAACCGACTTTCCCAGCGCCGAAAAACTTTTAGCAAAAGTAAAGTATGGAATAGCAAAATATGGAATGCAGGGAGTAGGAGAAGGGAATGATTCACCGGGTTCTAAATTGATTATAAAAATACTTGAAAAAAAAGATGAACGTCCTTTATGGATATGCGTCTGGGGAGGTGTGAATACTCTTGCTCAGGCATTATATGACATTAAAAATACAAAAACAGAAATAGAAGCTAAAAAATTAATTGCAAAACTCAGGGTTTATACAATATCCGATCAGGACGACAGCGGTGTATGGATTAGAAAAAATTTTCCTGACTTGTTTTACATTGTTAGTCCTGGAGATGATTATGGCAGCGCAACATGGAATGCAATTAATAGTCATATAAAGGGAATAAATAATGAGGAAATTAGCAATCGTTGGCTGGCAGAAAATATACAGCAAAGTCACGGGCCCCTCGGCGCTGCATATCCTGATGTAGCCTACGGAATGGAGGGTGATACGCCATCATTCTTATCCTTAATACCTAACGGACTAAATGAACCTGAATATCCTGATTTGGGAGGCTGGGGCGGTCGTTACGAATTATACAAACCTGATTTTGATTCTCTTAAAAGGGGAAGTTCAGGCGTACCTATTGTACCCGAGACACGGGCTATTTGGACAGATGTAGTGGATGAATACACTCCTTATATTTTTAATGAATATGGACGTGCCATTCGATTGGACACCGTTACATTTACTAGTAACAAAGCAACTTTATGGCGTTGGCGGGATGATTTCCAGAATGATTTTGCAGCACGAATGGATTGGTGTACTAAATCATATCAGGAAGCTAATCATCCGCCCATTCCCGAATTATTGGTCCCTGAACATGTGACTGTAAAATCAGGAGAGGGCTTTGGTCTGGATGCCACAGCTACCGATTCAGATGGAGATAATCTCAGTTACCTGTGGTTCAACTATCCGGAAGCTGGTTCATATAAGAAATTGATAAAAATTAATTCAGCTGAGAACGTTCATGGAGTTTGGGTGATTGCCCCTGAGGTTGATAAAGAAGAAACTGCACATTTCATTTTAAAAGTTACAGACAAGGGCAATCCACCTTTATCAAGGTATAAGAGAACAATTGTAAAGATAATACCAAAATAGAATGAATTGAAAAATTTAATTAGTATTAACTTTTTAGTTTATTCAAAAATTATTTTGGGTAAAAAAAACTGAGGATCAGGTTAGATGAAAATTTTAAGAATTCTTTTTATGGTACTCTTTATATTCTCACTCGATATAAAAGCACAACAAATAATAAACTTATACCCGGGAGCTATCCCCAATTCAAAAGAATCTAATGTAAAAGAAGGTGAACGATCCGGAATGTTTTCCGGGGTAACGAATCCAACTCTTGAAATTTATTTACCTGAAAAAGAAAATGCTGCTGGCGCCGCAGTGGTTATTTGTCCCGGCGGCGGTTATGCCGTAGTTGTTTACCAGGGAGAAGGAGTACAAACTGCAAAGGAATTTGCAAGAAATGGTGTTGCCGCTTTTGTGATTAAATACAGGCTTCCTAATGATTCAACAATGATAGATAAAAAAATAGGTCCATTACAGGATGCCCAGCAAGCAATTAAGATTGTTAGAGAAAACGCTTCGAAATGGGGAATTAATGCTAACAAAATCGGAATAATGGGATTTTCTGCCGGCGGGCATTTAGCTTCAACTGCGGCTACGCATTTTAATAAAGCATTTATTGAAAATGATAATAACACAAATTTACGCCCGGATTTTCAAATATTAATTTACCCCGTAATCAGTATGCAGGATAGTTTAACTCACTCAGGTTCAAGAACAGGTTTATTAGGTGAACATGCATCGAAGGAAATAATTGATGATTTCTCAAATGAATTACAGGTAAGCGAGAATACATCGCCGGCTTACATTACTCAAGCCGGAGATGATAAAGTGGTGGACGTAGATAACAGCATAGTTTATTGGGAGGCATTAAGACATCACAACGTTCCGGCTGAATTGCATATTTATCCTAATGGGAATCATGGATTTGTTTTACGTCAGCCAACGGAAGAATGGATGAAACCGATTTTTAAGTGGATGAAAAATTCCAAATTTATTGAATGACTATATAAGTTCTTAAATATGATTAAAGTTAAGAATTAAAAAAAGGGAAATTAAATGTTGAAAGTAAAAAACCAATTGCTATTACTATTTGTTATAATTTTTTTTACAAATATTTTTTGCATAGGAAATTATACCCTAAAAAGCCCGAATGATAAAATCTCTGTCAACTTTTGGCTTACAACTGACGGGGCTGCAGTTTATTCTGTTGCTTATTCAGATGCAACTGTTCTTAAGCAATCAAAATTGGGAATTGTTAGAAGTGATGAAGATTTTTCAACTAACTTAACTCTTGATTCAATTTCAAATATAAGTGCAGTTTCTGAAAATTATACTTTGCTGCATGGTAAACGGTTGAATTGCAATTACTCCGGTAACAAACAGGTTTTCTATCTGAAGAATACAAATTCCAAAATAATGGAAATAATTTTCCAGGTGTCGAATGACGGTGTTGCATTCAGATATTATTTCCCTGAAAAAACTGATACAACTTTAGTGATTTACAAGGAATTAACTTCTTATCACTTTGATCTTTCCACAAAAGCATTTCTTCAACCCTGTCCGGATGCCAGGACAGGTTGGTCTTTTTCGCAGCCGTCCTACGAAGAATATTATAAAATGGATATACCCGTCGGAACAGTTTCACCCTACCAGGCAGGGTGGGTGATGCCGGCGTTATTTCATTCGGATAAATATTGGATTTCTATTACTGAGACGGCTGTTGATACAAATTATTGCGGGTCCCGGTTAAGTCAATTTTCCCCCGATGGCGAATACTCAGTTCAATTTCCTCAACCACAGGAATCCAGAGATGGTGGACCTTTTTTGCCCGAATCGGTTTTACCGTGGTATACTCCCTGGCGGGTTATTGCGATATCAGACAACCTTGGTGGTCTTGTTGAATCAACTTTAGAAACCGATTTAGCTGTTCCGGCTCAATATGATGTTTCTTCTTGGCTTAAACCGGGTGTAGCATCCTGGAGCTGGGTTATTCTAAAAGATGATTCGACTGTTTATGATGTTCAGAAACGATATATTGATTTTGCTTCATCAATGAATTGGCGGTATTGTCTGATAGATGCTTTTTGGGATAAGCAAATTGGATATGAAAAGATTAAACAACTTGCTGATTATGCCAAAACTAAAAATGTAAAAATTTTATTGTGGTATAATTCTGCCGGTGATTGGAATACCACTACATTAACTCCTCATGACAAGATGGTTACAAGTGAGTCGAGGAAGACAGAGTTTCAGAAATTAAAAGATATGGGTATCGGCGGTGTAAAGGTAGATTTTTTCGGCGGTGATGGGCAATCTATGATGAAATATTATATCGATATCCTAAAAGATGCAGCCAGGTATAATCTTGCGGTAAACTTTCACGGGTGTACTTTCCCGCGAAGCTGGTACAGAACCTATCCTAATCTCGTTAGTATGGAAGCCATTAGGGGAGAAGAGTATGTAACTTTTGGACAATACTTTGCAGATAATCAACCCTCACATTGTGCAATGTTGCCCTTTACAAGAAACCTTTTTGATCCGATGGATTTTACTCCCGTAAATTTCTCTGGCATACCAAATATAAAACGCAAAACTACCGGCGGTTTTGAAATTGCTTTATCTGTCTTATTTACTTCCGGCATTCAGCACATAGCCGAAACACCAACCGGGATGGCTGCTCAAAAAGATTTTGTTAAAGATTATATGAGTTCGTTACCTGAAACCTGGGATGATGTGAAATTTATCGATGGATATCCGGGGAAATATGTTGTACTTGCAAGAAGAAAGGGAGACAAATGGTACATAGCAGGTATTAACGGAGAAAATACAACTCGTAAAATAACTTTAAATGTTCCTTTCATTTCTAATTCATCAAAGGGTTTTATTATTACCGATTCGGATAATGCAAAGGACTTTGTTAAAAAAGATGTGGCTTTTTCAAGCTCCATAAATGTAACTATGCAGCCGCACGGCGGATTTGTTATTAAAACTTTATAAAATGAGGCAGATCAACTATTAATAAACTGGAGTCAAAGTGAAAAAAGAATTATTGGTTATCTTAAGTTTATTATGCTCGATAAACCTGTGGGCTCAAACATTACCTTATCAAAATCCAAATTTAAGTTCGGAAGAACGGGCTAAAGATTTAATATCCCGTTTGACTCTGGAAGAAAAAGCTACATTGATGTGTGATATATCTGATGCAATTCCCCGGCTCGGAATAAAAAAATTCAATTGGTGGAGCGAAGCCTTGCACGGCTTGGCTAATAATGATAGTGTAACTGTTTTCCCGGAACCAATCGGTATGGCAGCTTCATTTGATGATGAATTAGTCTATAAAATTTTTAACGCTGTTTCGGATGAGGTGAGAGCAAAATATAATCAATCTCAAAAAAGAGGTTTGGAAAATCGCCGGTTTCTGAGTCTCTCGGTTTGGACTCCTAATATTAATATTTTCCGCGATCCACGCTGGGGACGTGGTCAGGAGACTTATGGAGAAGATCCATATCTGATGTCCCGAATGGGAACCTCTGTTGTAAGAGGATTGCAAGGACCATCTGATTCAAGGTATAGAAAACTTTTAGCTTGTGCTAAACACTTTGCAGTTCATTCAGGACCGGAGCCAAATCGTCATACTATGAATCTTAGTGATGTTGATCCGCGTGATTTATGGGAAACTTATTTGCCTGCTTTTAAAACTCTCGTTCAGGATGCTGGTGTTCGGGAGGTAATGTGTGCATATCAGCGTTTAGAGGATGAACCTTGCTGCGGAAACAGTCGCTTGCTTCAGGATATTCTACGCGATGAGTGGGGCTTTAAATACATGGTCGTTTCCGATTGCGGTGCGATATCCGATTTTTATAATAATCATAAAGTTTCTTCCGATGCAACACATGCTGCTGCAAAAGGTGTATTAGCCGGAACCGATGTTGAGTGCGGTTTTGGTTATGCTTTTAAAGAATTACCTGAAGCCGTAGAGAAAGGATTAATTAAGGAAGATGAGATAAACAAGCATGTAGAACGGTTGTTGGTTGGTCGCTTCGATCTTGGAGAAATGGATGAGGATGCTTTGGTTCCGTGGACAAAAATTCCCATGTCAGTAGTCAATTCTGATGAACATAAAAAATTAGCGTTGAAAATGGCTCAGGAAACTATGACTCTCCTGCAGAACAAAAACAATATTTTGCCATTATCAAAATCAATTAACAAAATAGCTGTAATAGGTCCCAACGCAGATGATAGCCGTGTAATGTGGGGAAATTACAACGGCAGACCTATCAATACAGTAACTATACTGGATGGCATAAAAACAAAAGTTTCTGCCGAAGATATAATCTATGATAAAGCATGTGATCTGGTAGAAGATAAAATTATTGTAAGCTATATTAAAGATTGTTCGATAGACGGTAAAACCGGTATTAGAGCTACTTATTGGAATAACGGGGATTTAACCGGTGACGTTGCAGCAGTTGAACAAATAACTGATCCTATTCAATTAACCACTGACGGACAGCATGAATTTGCTGCGGGTGTTAATCTAAAAGGTTTCTCCGGTAAATACGAAACTATCTACAAACCTTCCGAATCCGGGGAACTTGTATTTAAGATAGAACCGAGAGGAAGATTCGAACTATTAGTAAACGCAGATACACTTTTTAAACCACGTCGGTTCGAACCGCGTACTATTCGTATCCCGTTGGAAGTTGAAAAGGGTAAAGAATATAAAATTGAAGCAAATTTCAGACAGATAGGTAATTGGCCTGCAAGTCTTAGTTTAAACTTTGGCAAAGAAATACCTGTCAAATTTGATGAACTTATAAATAAACTAAAAGACATTGATGTAGTAATTTTCGCAGGCGGTATTTCATCCCAATTGGAAGGAGAAGAAATGCCAATCGATCTGCCGGGCTTCAAAGGAGGTGACCGCACAGATATTGAACTGCCTGCAATTCAACGTAAATGTCTGGAGGAACTTAAGAAAGCAGGAAAGAAAATTATTTTTGTGGATTGTTCCGGTTCAGCTGTAGGTTTAGTGCCTGAGACAAAAAGTTGTGATGCAATTCTTCAGGCGTGGTATGGTGGAGAAGCCGGTGGTCAGGCTGTCGCAGATGTATTATTCGGCGACTATAATCCATCAGGGAAATTGCCGGTTACTTTCTATAAAAATATAAACCAGTTACCGGCGTTTGAAGATTATTCTATGAAAGTTCGTACTTATCGTTTCATGTTCGATCCTCTTTTCCCATTTGGTTTTGGATTAAGCTATACAACCTTCTCAATCGGTGATGCACAAATCAATAAAACTAAAATTAAAAAAGATGAAAATATTGAGCTTACAATACCTGTGTCAAATACGGGTAAACGGAACGGAGCGGAAATCGTTCAGGTTTATGTCCATAAAGTAAACGACACCGACGGACCGATTAAAACTTTAAGAGGTTTTCAGAGAGTTGAGGTAGCTGCAGGCAAAACCAATAATGTAATTATTGATCTGTCTCCTTCAGCATTCGAGTTTTATGATAAAGATAGTTATGAGATGGATGTAACTAAAGGAGAGTATGAAATATTATATGGAAATAGCTCCGACAATGAAGATCTAAAGTCATTCAAAGTTACAATTGAATAGTTAAAAGAAAAACAATTGAACTAACAACAAATTCATTTACATATTATTAAAAGGATTAACAATGTCACGTTTACTTTATTTTTGTTTAGCGTTTTTTTTGGCAATGAGTATTGCTAATGCTCAGAGCATTGAGGGGAAATGGAAAGGTGAAATGCAAGGTCCGAATGGATCTTTTGAATTAACATATAATTTCCATGTAATTGGAGATAGTTTAACCGGTTCTCTTGAAACTCAAATGGGAGAAATTCCAATTAGTAACGGAAAAATAAATGGTAAAAATTTCTCATTTGATACAAGCTTCAATGATAGGACTATTAGTCATCAATGCACGGTTATGGGAGATTCTATCTCTATGAAGTCACAGGGAATGCGAGGAGAAAGGGTAATGATTCTGAAGCGACTTCCTAAATCAAACGATAAATCGAAGTAGAACAGACTTTGTTCAGACATGACAGATTTAAAAAAGTTACAAGTACAATTAAAGTGAGCAATTGCAAATTTGTTTTTATTGTAGAGATTGATAGATGTTCAGCAGATATTTAATACTTTTATTATGTATATCAGCAGCTGTTGCATTTGCACAACAAAGAAATCAAGTTGAACTTGGAAAATTAGAGACTGGTGCAACGGTCTCGTTTGTTCGTAACGAAGGAGATGAGTGGGGGATAGATATTTCAGGTGGTACAGCTCCACGTCTTATGCAACAGAAGCCAACGCAAATTGAGATCTTTCGAAATAAAAACACTGTGAAAGAGTTTTCGGCCAGCTATCAATCTGTGCAAAAAGATACCAATTCTGTTATAGCAAAGACAAAGTTAGTCATTGAAGGAAAAGTTGTTTTTGACGTCGTGGACAAGTGGAATATTTCTGGTGCAGTGCTGTCGCTTAACCGGAAAGTCAGTGTAATGGGAACGGAAGAGAACGCTGGATTCTATTCAGCGATCTGGCTATCAACCGAACCTAAAGTTAAATGGGTTGATGCAGAT
>Ga0210099_1000366_pt1 | contig 15703 bp, 16 predicted proteins | sample Joice_ThreeSqA_D_4_FD_184872 | JGI IMG/M metagenome (GOLD analysis project Ga0210099, IMG submission 184872) | Wetland microbial communities from San Francisco Bay, California, USA, that impact long-term carbon sequestration - Joice_ThreeSqA_D2... | ecosystem: Environmental > Aquatic > Marine >...
CGTTGCGAATTACGCGCGCCGCGAGCAGCAACCGCTGCTCGATGACGAACTTGCCTTCAAGCATCGCCGCGATGCTCTCCTGCATGTTATCCAATGTAAGATCGGTGAGAAAACCGAGCCGACCCTGATTCACCCCTATCAGCGGCACATTACTGAGCGATAGGGTGCGCGCGATGTTCAGCATGGTGCCATCGCCCCCGATAACGACTGCCACATCCACCGCGTCGCCGATCTCGGCGATGCTCAACTCCTTATAGGGATTGTTTTCGAGATGTTCGGCGGTCAAACTGTCAACCACCACGGTCAAACCCCTGCCCGTCAGAAATGCCGCCAATTGCAATAATGGCCCGGCGATTTCCGGAGCCTTATGCTTGCCGATCAATGCGACGTTTTGGAAGGGAAATTTCATGGCGCGATTAAACCACATCGCCCCTGCAATGACAAAGCCGTACTTGGTATATGTCAGAAGTTTTATACAATCCTCCCCAGTTGGCCAGAGAACGGCAATCGAGTCCAAAGCAAATGTTCAAATTTGAACGGCTTCTGAGGCTGGATCGGGGAATTACAACCGGTCGATTGAGCCGCCATCTCATTGGCAAACAATCCTTAAACAGGCGTAAAATGCGGCATGCAAACGAGAGTTTGCTTTGCTCAACAACCTGAACTCGACCCAATAACAATAATCATGACACGATTAACTTCCAACTCGACCACATCCCAGGCCGAGCGACCCTTTACCGTGCGATTTTCCAAATATGACGCCGCGGACCGCGATGAAATCGAGCGATTCATAATCGATACTTTGCATCATACCTACGGCGCGTACATCAAGCGTTTCAAACCTTACTTGATGAGTTTGCGTGACCAGGATGGCAGACTGATCGCGGTGTGCGGTCTGCACAGTGCCGCGACCGAGAGGTTATTCCTTGAAAATTTTCTGGATCAACCGATAGAAACACTACTCTCGGCACATACCGGCGCCCCCGTCAAGCGCGGAAATATTGTCGAGATCGACAACTTTTCGGTCGCAGAACTGGGTTTGTCCCGCCACCTGGTTACCGCGATAAACGATCAGCTTTATTTCACTGCCAAGGAATGGGCGGTTCTTACCGCCACCCCGGCTTTGCGCGACGTGTTCGTCGAATTGGGTTTAAATCCGGAAATTCTTGCTGATACGGACATTAACTTGTTATCTTCGGAAGATCAGCTGGCATGGGGAAGCTACTTCGAGCAAAAACCGCAAATCATGGCGATCAGGCGCGTGGACCGTCGCAGCAAAATCCGAACCGCAATTTCCGGGAATTCTTCGTCATGAATTTTTTTGTAATGTGCATTCCGGTTTTGGATGACATCGCCCGACCGGTTTGTTCGCGATGGTAGAATTTTACTAATGCTCAACGAACGCGCGCAAATTCTGCTCAAAACCCTGGTGGAACGCTATATCAGTGAAGGCCAGCCGGTCGGGTCGCGTTCGCTGCAACGATACTCCGGTTTGGAAGTCAGTTCGGCGACCGTTCGAAATGTGATGGCTGATCTGGAAGATATCGGTCTGGTCAGCAGTCCGCATACTTCTGCAGGCCGCATTCCGACAGGATTGGCATATAGACTGTTCATCGACACCATGCTGGTCACCAGACCACTTGACAGCGCTCGCGTGCAACAACTGGAAAGCCAGTTGCAACCGGACAATCCTTCCCGTCTTATCACACAGGCATCGAACATACTTTCGGAATTGACCAGGTTTACCGGCGTAGTCGCTTCGGCAAAACGAAGTTCCATTACCGTGAGACAGATCGAATTCCTGCGCCTGGGTGAAAAGCGCGTATTACTGATCATTGTCATGCCGGATGGGGAAGTTGAAAATCGTATCCTGTTGATGGATCGGGATTACTCGCAGTCACAACTTACCGAGGCGGGAAATTTCCTCAACCAAAATTATGTCGGTTGCAGTTTCTCGCAGATTCGCGACAGGCTGCGCGGCGAATTGCAACAACTTCACCAGGACATGAGCTCATTGATGGCGGCTGCCCTGGCTGCAGGAGATGCCGCCGAAGCAAAGGCGGAAGATTATGTCATTAGCGGCGAGCACAATTTGCTTCACGTGCAGGAATTGTCCGCAGACATGAACAGGCTGCGCAGCCTGTTCAATTTGTTCGAACAAAAGACCGAGCTGCTGCAACTGCTCGAAGCAAGCCGTCGCGGGCAGGGTATCCACATATTTGTCGGGAGCGAATCAGGGTTGGCTTCTCTGGACGATTGCAGCGTGATCACCGCCCCCTATTCCACAGATGGACGTGTAATCGGAACTTTGGCCGTGGTCGGCCCGAAGCGCATGGACTATGAACGGGTCATTCCGATCGTGGACATTACCGCACGATTGCTCGGCAACGCACTTTCGCAGCACTGAAGTTCCATTCATCAACTCCCGAGGTACAAATAAATGTCTTACCAAATTGAACCCGGTTTCACGCACGGGACTCCTGCCAAAACCGGTATCCTGTTGATCAATCTCGGCACACCCGACGCTCCAACCGCCAAAGCGGTGCGTCCCTACCTGAAGGAATTCCTCGGCGATCCGCGGGTGGTTGAGATTCCCAAACCAATCTGGTGGCTGATACTCAACGGGATCATTCTCAATGTGCGGCCGAAGAAATCCGCAGCAAAATATGCCACGATATGGACCAACGAAGGCTCGCCGCTGCGCGTACATACCGACAAACAGGCTGCGCTGCTGCAGGGCTATCTCGGCGAGCGAACCAAAGCGCCATTGGTGGTGGACTACGCGATGCGCTACGGCAATCCCTCCATCCCCAGTGTGCTGCGCAAATTCAAGGAACAAAATTGCCAGCGTGTCCTGGTCGTACCCATGTATCCGCAGTATGCGGCCAGCAGCACTGCCACCGCCTTCGACATTGTGTTCGATGAATTGCGCCATATGCGCAACACTCCCGCGCTGCGCACCATCCGCAATTATCACGACCATCCCGGATATATCAAAGCGTTGGCCAACAACATAAATGATTATTGGATGAAAAATGGCCGGCCGGATAAACTCGTGATGAGTTTCCATGGCGTGCCCCGCTACACGCTGGAAAAAGGCGACCCCTACCACTGCGAATGCCAGAAGACCGGTCGCCTGTTAGCGCAGCAACTGGGTCTGAAACCCGAACAATACACACTCAGTTTCCAATCCCGCTTCGGCAAGGCGGAATGGATCAAGCCGTACACAACCTCCACGCTTCTGGAACTGGGCAAACAAAAGACCCGGCGTGTGGATGTAGTCTGCCCCGGCTTTGTCGCCGACTGTCTGGAGACACTCGAAGAAATAGCGCAGGAGGGCAAAGAGGATTTTCAGCATGTAGGTGGCGGCGAATATCACTACATTCCCTGTCTCAACGAACATAACGACTGGATGCACGCACTGACCGATCTGGTCATGGAAAACTTGCACGGCTGGCTTGGAGAACCCAACGCTGCTGAACTCGAACAAACACGGATGCGTGCTATGGCGATGGGAGCGGCAAGATAGGATTGACACAAATCCGCCTTGGATCACCTTAAATCAGGCGATATGTTTACAAAACAGGTGGATCAGTAAAAATCCAAGTGAGTTATCTTAATGACAACTCGTACCAAACACGACATTGAATGGCGACCAGGTTGGAAATCTTCATTGGCCAACTTGGACTCAGTTCATTTGCTGACATTAAACGTCATCATTGAGGCGCGTTGAGGAATCTTCTGCCGGTTCTCCGGTCTCCGGGTCTATCCAGTTTGAGATACCGATTTCATCTTCCGCATCTTCCAGTGACTCCCCTACCTCGAAACCGGTGTCGAGGTCGCTCTGAAGCTGCATGTCTTGCACTGCTTCAGGCAATGTGGGGAAAGGACCGAAGAATTTGTCGGTGAGCTCATCGTCCTGCCAGTAGAAACCATCCGGCCGCTCTATCACACGCGCTTGATCATAGTCAGGCGGGTTCGGCTTGGTGTTCTTGGTAGTCATGGTTGCCTCCAGCTATTTCATGATGCCAAAGTATACGCCAGGTTGATCATCCCGGTTTCAGAGCTTGATGAAATGTTCCCGGTAATGTCGCATCTCGCTGATTGACTCATAGATATCAGCCAGCGCCTCATGCTTGCCGTGTTTTTTTACACCTTGCGCCAAGTCAGGCTTCCAGCGCTTGGCCAGCTCCTTGAGCGTACTCACGTCTATATTGCGGTAATGAAAATATTCCTCGAATTTTGGCATCCAGCGCGCCAGGAAGCGCCGATCCTGGCAGATTGAATTCCCGCACATCGGCGATGTGCGCGTTGGCACATATTCCCCGAGAAATTCCAGCATCTCTGCCTCGACCATCGCCTCATCCAGTGTCGAGGCCCTTACTTTTTCGATCAAACCGGACTTGCCGTGGGTGGATTTGTTCCATGCATCCATGCCATCCAGCACGCTGTCCGGTTGATGCAACACCAGCACCGGCGCTTCGGCCACCGTCTGCAAATCGTTGTCAGTAATCACCAGTGCGACCTCGATCACCCGGTCGGTATCCGGGTTCAATCCGGTCATTTCCATGTCTATCCAGATTAGATGATTTTGGTTTTGTGCCATAATTCGCATGCCTGATATTGAACGCTTGGGCATGTATTGTGTCACAACCGCGTTGCATGGACAGCTTCAATATTTACCTGACTACAGGAATTTCACGGGTACTTGAAAGATCATTACATGACTGCCTCACAATTCACGCTGGTATTCGTCGCCGCTTTGGCACTCACCACACTTGCCAAGTTTTGGCTGGCGCGCAGGCAGCTTGCGCATATCTCAGCTCACCGCGCCGCAGTGCCTGAAGCTTTCCGCGAAAAAATCGAACTTGAAGACCACCAGAAAGCTGCGGATTACACCTCTGCAAAGACCCGTTTCTCGATGCTCACCATGCTCTTCGACGCCGTGTTGTTACTTGCCTTTACGCTGGCCGGAGGAATTCAGTTCATCGCCGATATTTCCCGTGCCTGGTTCGACGCGCCGCTAACTCAGGGAATGGCGAGCATCGTTGCTGTTCTGCTTCTCTCGTCGTTGCTGGAAGTACCTTTCAGCCTTTATCGTACTTTTGTCATCGAAGCGCGTTTTGGCTTCAACAAAACGACGCTGGCCTTATATCTGACCGACGCCTTGAAAAGCCTGGCTCTCGGCGCTATCCTCGGCCTACCGTTGCTGTTCTGCGTCCTATGGTTGATGGAGCGCATGGGTGAATTCTGGTGGTTTTATGTATGGGCCGCATGGATGGCCTTCAACCTGCTCATCCTGCTCATCTACCCCTCGTTCATCGCACCACTGTTCAACAAATTCGCCCCGTTGCAGGATGAGTCGATGAAGGTGCGCATAGAAGCCCTGCTCGCCCGCTGCGGATTTGCCGCGCAGGGTTTGTTCGTTATGGACGGTTCAAAACGCAGCGCTCACGGTAACGCCTACTTCACCGGCTTCGGCAAGACCAAACGCATCGTATTCTTCGACACGTTGCTGGAACGCTTGAACGGCAATGAAATCGAGGCGGTACTGGCGCATGAACTTGGACATTTCAAGCGCCGGCATGTATTGAAACGTATCGTGGTTACCTTCGCGATGAGCCTGGGATTTCTATGGCTGCTCGGCCTGCTGATGCAGACCGACTGGTTCTATTATGGACTCGGGGTCAGCACACCTTCAACTGCTATCGCGCTGTTGCTGTTTTTCATGATACTGCCGATTTTCAGTTTCATATTGCATCCGCTGCTGTCGGCTTATTCGCGCAAACACGAGTTCGAGGCGGATAGTTACGCAGCCGGTCATACCGCGGCTGCCGATCTGGTCAATGCGCTGGTGAAGATGTATCAGGACAACGCCTCCACGCTCACTCCGGACCCGCTTTATTCCAAATTTTACGATTCGCACCCGCCAGCCATGATGCGCATCGCCCATCTACTGACTCATTAGGAGAACACCATGAAAACCCTATTCGTATTTGCATTGCTATGCGTTGCTACAGTCGCTTCGGCCAATCCATTTCCCAGCGGCAATGCGCAAACAGGGCAAAAATTATTCGAAAAATACGATTGCAACCAGTGCCACAACTCCATGATGGGCGGGGACGGCAACAAGATCTTTACACGCTTCGATCGCAGGAGAAACACTCCAGAAGGGTTGATCGAGCAAATCAGCATGTGCAGCGGCAATGTCAATGCACATTTCACTGCACAGGAAATACAGGATCTTGCCGCCTATCTGAACATCTTCTACAAATTCAAGTGAGCCATTCATGAACAAAGCGGCGGATTTATCCAGCAGACAGTGCAAACCCTGCGAAACCGGCATGCCGCCTCTGTCGCAACCGGAAATTGACGGCCTGTTGCCGCAACTTGAAGGCTGGAAGCAATACGATCACCTGATCAGCAAGACCTATCGCTTCAATGACTATTACCAGACCATGGCGTTCGTGAACATGGTCGCGTGGGTATCCCATCGCGAGGACCATCATCCCGAACTGGTCGTCAACTACAACAGCTGCCATGTTGAATACACAACTCACTCCATTCGCGGCCTTTCGGAAAACGATTTCATTTGCGCAGCGAAAATTGATGCGCTGTCCGGAATCCCCTGATTGGGCGAACTTCTAAGCGCGCAAGTCATCGCGGCTTTCGGGCGCCAATATCTGGTGCGCCTGGGCGACGGCAGCAAGATGACCTGTATGACGCGTGGAAAAAAGAGTGTGGTCGCTTGCGGAGATATGGTCGAAGTAAAACGCACTGACCAACCTTCTATCGCAACCAGGGCGCCCACCTCGAACGGGCTCCGGCCAGGTGCTCAAGGCGTTATCGAGCTTATCGCGCCGCGCCGCTCACTGTTGCACCGCTCCAATGTCTACCGTGAAAAGATAATCGCCGCCAACGTCACACAGATCATCGTGGTCGTCGCAGCCGAACCCTCATTCAACGACGAGCTGCTGGCACGATGCCTCGTTGCGGCGTACGACCAGAATCTTGATGTGCTGATCGTGCTGAACAAATGCGATCTCCTCGAGGGTGCGGCGGCGGCACGCATGCGGCTGGTACCCTATTCAGCCATCGGCTATCGCGTGCTGGAGCTGAGTGCCATACAGGATACAACACGACTGCGACCATTTTTGTCCGGACACAGCAGCGTGCTGGTAGGGCAATCCGGTATGGGCAAATCCACGTTGATCAATGCGTTGTTGCCGGATGCGCAAGCAGTCACCCGTGAAATCTCCACCGTGCTGGATTCCGGCAAGCATACGACGACCCATGCACGGCTATACCGGCTCGATGACACCAGCAGCCTGATCGACTGTCCCGGCGTGCAGGCATTCGGCCTGCATCACCTGAGTTTTGGCAGGATAGAACAGGGTTTCGTGGAGTTCGCGCAATATCTTGGCCAGTGCCGTTTCCATGATTGCCATCATCTGCATGAACCGGGCTGCGCGTTGCGCAACGCTGTGGACGAAGGAAATATCGATGCACGAAGGCTGGAACTATTTCAGCACATCACCGCTGAACTTCATTGATACGCTGGTCAGAATATATTTTGACCGCATTGTAAAAACCGCCGGATGCAAAAAGGCCGTCCTGATGACGGCCTTTTTGAGCATCGATAAAGAGCTATTACTTGTTGTGGCAGGTCAGGCAAACCGCGCTGCCGTTTGTGTTCTGTTTGCGAAGGAAAGTCTTGTTGAACACAGAGCCCGGGCCGGCAGTGGGAACGCCATGCGGATCGTGGCAGGACGCGCATTCGACCCTTCCGTCGTAAGTGCGTATCTCTTCCTTGTCCATTCTGCCGTTTGCAATCGTTTCGAAGTAATTCGAAGTACCTTGTATGCCAGCCGGAGTGTTCCAGTCCGTGCCGGCGCCATTGGTGGTCGGGAAGGTGATGCCGATCGGGTGGTCGTTCCGCAGGTCCGTACCGATATTGAAAAGTCTGAAATCAGCTATAACACCCGCGCCTACACCATCGCCGGTATCTGCATGGCATGTCAGACAACCTTTTCCAGGAAGTGTCCAAATAGAAATCCCTGGTCCGCAACCATTAGGAACCAGATTGGTCCATCCGGCACCCGGTGATACGGCTGAGCAGGTCGCTTGAAGACTACCCTCTCCGTTGCCCAGTACGTTATTGGTACTGTTCAGGCCCATATGCTGGGTTGGACCACCACCACCCGGTGGCCAGCTATCCAGGAATGCAGTGTTCTGGGTGTCCCACTGGCTGGTATTACCCATGCCGGAACCCGGCATATTGATAATCGAATCGATCGCGGTCTGGCCGTCGTGACAGGACAAACAGGTCAGCGAAGCGGAACCCGGTGAGGAAGTCACGTCCTGGGTCAACGAGGTCGTACCGAGTTCGTCGTAGGTCTGGTAATTGGTGACCTTGATGGTGCGGTTCCACAGGGGCCCTTTAAAGCCGGTAACTTGAGCGCTTGACAGGTTGGCTCCGTGAGGGGTATGGCAATATACGCAGACTTCGCCATATTGGTTGCGCGAAGTTCCCATGTACGCGGCGATCGGGTATCCGCCGGTGTCAAATGCCGTATCTTGCGTCAAGTTGTGTCGGGTGTTGGCAATGCTGCCGATGTTGGTGAATTTGGTAAGTTTGCCGGGTGGTTGCGGCAAGACCGCACCCCAGCTTAACGATACCATCGCAAAGCAGGCCAACAATGCTGTCAGTGCTTGTCCAACCCTACTGGAGCTGACTTCCAATCCTTTGTTTTTATGAGCAATCATGACTGAATCCTTTGGTTATGATTAGTATTTGGCCAATAAATTACATGTATCATCAACACACATGTTCCTGCAAAGCGGCATCTGGCAACAAGCAATGAAGCCACATTCAGTTACACGTTTCGAGTTATTACAAGCACATAATATGCCAATATTTATACTAATGTTTTTAAAGAAATAATAATTTTTATCTCGATAATAGCCTTCCCGTATTAGGGAATAATCTTCCCAAATTCCCAATTTCGGGGTTTGCCGGATGAGGTATAGCCATTTCAAGTACAATCGATCCGGTTTTCTGCATATTTCGCCATAATTTAAAACAACATTTCAAACTTTCGCAAGCGTTTATAATTAAAACAAAAATGTGAAAATTTCGAGCTCAATCGACTGGATTCCGGGGTTTGTTCTGGCATTTATTGTCAATCTTTGCCAGTTTTCTTTGCAGACTCCGCTTTCTCGCTGTCCTGCAGCATCTTTAAACCTTCGCTTTCAGTCAAACGCCGGATGACCTCCACCTTGTTGAACACCTGATCCGCCACATAGACACGTCCGGTCTCATCCACTGCGATGCCGCTGAGCATGCCATAACGACCCGGGTTGTTTTCCAGACTTGACTGGCCGATAGCCAGCAACAATTGGCCATCCGGATTGAATATCTGGAAATTGTTGAAACTGGAATCGGTGACGTAAACGTTCCCATCTTTGTCGACGGCGATACCGCGAGGCCGGCCGAAATGGCCGAATTCCTTGCCCACATTGCCGAAACTGCGCAGAAACTTGCCGTCCCGGTCAAAGGCCTGGATCCGGAAATTGCCCGAATCCAGCACATAAAGCGTGCCATCAGGTGCGACAGTGGCTTGCAGCGGAATATTGAACTGGCCGTCTCCGGTGCCGCGGGAACCGATCACCTGCAGCTTCTTTCCAGTTATGTCGTAAACAACCACGCGGTGTTGAATGTTTTCGTTGTAGGAACGGTCGACGACATAGATACGATCTCCTGTGGGGCTAACCGCCACACCGGTCGGCCGCTCCAGATCTTCCGGCCCCCCGACCGTATAAAGAAAGAGTCCGTATGGATCATAGACAAACACCTTGCGCAATGTGGAATCGGCAACAAAGATATTTGCTATTCTTCGATTGCCATTTATCTCACCATATACAAGCGCAAGTCCGGCCGGCTTGGACAGATGACCGGGCTCGCGTATGCCAAAGCGGAAGATATTGCGGCGTGGCACATCAAACACGATGATGGTATTCGAGCCGGTATCGGCAACGTAGATTCGACCTTCACCGGACACGATGGCAGCAGGTTTACTCAGTACCTGCCGCTCGGACACTGCCGCCACACCGGTCAATTTTTCGCGTAGTTTGGCATCTTCCGAGACTTGCGCAATATCCGCGGGTGACATCAGCATGGCCTCAAATGCAAAGCGCGGTTGATCAGGCGGCTGAGGCCAGATCAACGGGCCGTCGTAAAGCTTCTTTTCCTCAACAGTGCTGCAGGCTGCCAGCAGCAAAGCAATAACCGGCAAAATGAAATGCAGGGTGCGTGACATATCGTTGATTTACCTATTTGAAGACGATCAGAGAATGAAATCAGATCAAAAAATCTAATTTACCTGGAAGGAATTATAAACGACTCCCGTAATATTTCACGAAGGAGATTGATGGTATGAAGTGAGACTGTCGCCAATCATTCAGGGAACCTACCCCAGCAAGTTCGACAGCGTAAGCAGCAGCAACAGGATCAGCCAGAACACGACCGAACGCCAAACCAGTCCGACGGCACTTTGCATGAAGCCGGTATCTGCATCATCGCCCGTACCCAGTTCCGGCCTGTCCAGCAACAAACCGTCCTGCTGTATCGGCATACCAAGACGCACGCCCAAAGCACCCGCGCCACTGGACAGCAGAATCCCCGTATCGCGCACTGGCCAGCTTGTCGCCTGAGTGCGCCAGCAATGGATCGTGTCTTCAAAATTGCCGACGATAGCAAATGTCATCGCTGTCAGTCGAATAGGCAACCAATCCAGAAAATAAAAAGCCTTGCGCGAGAAGCCGCCGAATTCGCCCCGCCCCCATTCCGTGTCCACCCAACGTTCCGGCTCGGTCTGGTCTTCATCTTCCAAATGCCAACGCAAAAACAGCCCAAGGCGATACAGCAGCGCACCTGCAGCGCCACCCAGACCGACCGCGCTGAACAATACGAACCAAGCGATTACGCCGAATACTTTGCGGTGCGTTGCGATCAAAGCCAACTCTATGGTGAGGCGAGCCACTTCTTCAGCATTCATATCGTGGGCGGGCATGCCGCGCCAGTCGGACAACAAGTTGCGCGCTTCATCCAGTTTGTCTTCGCGCAATGCTTTATGGATATCGGTGAAATAATGGCTGAACTGGCGAAATCCCATCGTTAAATACAACACCAGCACATTGAAAGCCCAGGCAAACACCGGACTTAATCGGCAAAGCAGTTGATAAAACACAATCGAACCTGCCAGGAGCGGCAACACCGCCAGCCACCAGGCGATCATGCCATGCTGCTGTTGACCTGCGTTGAAACGTTGCCGGAAAAATCTTACATATCCGGACAACAATCCAAACAGTAATTTTTGCGAGGAAAGAGGGCGGATTTGCTCCAGCAGGAGTGCGGTGATCAGGGCGAACAGGCTCATGGCATCAGCAAAACATCAACGTCAAGTGATGTCAAACATAGCATACTACCTGATATATCTCTATAAATTCCGCTCTCTGAATCCCGGAAAACGCTCAGGGTAAGTGCCGTCCGGCACGTTTACGGTAATGCAAGCGTCTGACCCTTTCAGGCGATCATGCCCGCCGCAACGGTATTGTTCGTAGCTTCGTCGATCAATATGAAACTTCCAGTTGCGCGGTCGGTATCGTAGCTGTCGAACACCAGTGGTTGCTGCACTTTCAAAGCCACGCGCGCGATATCGTTCATGTTCAGCGTATCGGTATTGTGCAATTCCAGCGTGTTAACGTCCACACGATAATCGATGCCGGAGAACAGGCATTTAGCGGTGCGTGTAGTTTGTTTGACAAGGTACTTGCGATTCTTGTCCAGCGGGGTTTCGGATAGCCAGCACAACATAGCCGCGAATTCTTTCGCTGCTTTCGCCATTGCATTGTTTTTGACAAACATGTCGCCGCGCGAGATATCGATCTCGTCTTCCAGCGTCAGCGTGACGGATTGCGGCGCGTAGGCGTGCTGCAGATTGCCGTCATGGGTGACGATCTGCTTCACCTTGCTGCGGCGTCCCGAAGGCAGCACGGTGATCTCGTCGCCGACTGCGATCTCGCCCGCTTCGATACGCCCCATGAAACCCCTAAAGTCATGATATCCGTCGGTTTGCGGCCGGCAAACCCACTGCACCGGGTAGCGGAAATCCGTGGTGTTCAAATCGTGATCGATCTCGATGTTTTCCAGCAGGTTCATCAGCGTTGTGCCCTGATACCAGTCCATATTGTCGCCCCGCTCCACCAGCATGTCGCCCTCCAATGCCGAAAGCGGGATGCAGCTGATATCGGTCAGTCCGAGCTGTGCGGCAAACCTGAGGTACTCAGCACATATCTCGGTAAAGCGCGTCTCCGAATAATCGACCATGTCCATTTTGTTGACTGCCAGCACGATGTGCGGGATACCGACGAGGCTCGCCAAATAGGTATGGCGGCGCGTCTGCACCAGCACGCCCTTGCGCGCATCGACAAGGATCACCGCAAGGTTGGCGGTACTGGCGGCCGTCACCATGTTGCGGGTGTATTGCTCATGGCCGGGCGTGTCGCCGATGATGAACTTGCGCTTGGGCGTCGCAAAATAGCGATAGGCCACGTCGATGGTGATGCCCTGCTCGCGTTCCGCCTGCAGGCCGTCGGTGAGCAAGGAAAAATCCACGGCGGCCAAGCCACGCTTTGCGCTGGATTTTGAGATCGCCGAAAACTGATCCTCGAAGATCGATTTTGAGTCATGCAGCAATCGGCCGATCAACGTACTCTTGCCGTCGTCCACGCTGCCTGCGGTGATGAAACGCAACAGTTGGGTTTCGTAATTCATGGTTCGATCCTTATTAAATTCGCCAATCATTTCCCTACCCTTGCAGGGGGAGGGCTAGGGTGGAGGTAAAAGCCTGGCGTACCCTCAGCTCTTCTACCCCCATCCTGACCTTCCCCCTAAAAGGGAGAAGGAATGAGTTAGTTAAAAATATCCTTCCTTCTTGCGCAACTCCATCGACGCTTCGGAGGTCTGGTCATCCATACGTGTCGCGCCGCGTTCGGTGATGCGTGTGATCGCGGTTTCCTCGATGATCTCCAATGCATTACTTGCGGTAGATTCCACCGGGCAGGTGCAGGTGATGTCACCGACGGTGCGGAAACGCACGTTTACATTCTCAGATTTTTCACCGTGTTGCGGCTGCATCAAGTGCGATACCGGGAACAGTTGACCATTGCGCCTGATCACTTCTCGCTCATGGGTGTAATAGATATCAGGGATCTCCAGTTTCTCGCGTTCTATATACTGCCAGATATCCATTTCCGTCCAGTTGCTGATCGGGAAGACCCGGATGTTTTCGCCGGGGTGCACACGGGTGTTGTAGATGTCCCACAGTTCGGGGCGCTGGTTCTTCGGGTCCCACTGGCCGAACTCGTCGCGAAACGAAAAGATGCGTTCCTTGGCGCGCGACTTTTCCTCGTCGCGGCGCGCACCGCCCATGCAGGCATCGAAACCGAACTCGGCGATGGTCTCCAGCAATGTCACAGACTGGAACACATTGCGGCTTTGCAGAGCGCTTTTAAGCACCACCGTTCCCTTTCTGATCGAATCATTCAAAGAACGCACGATCAGCCGTTCGCCCAGTTCGGCTGCGCGCTTGTCGCGAAAGGCGATCACCTCAGGAAAGTTGTGCTCGGTATCGATATGCACCAGAGGGAACGGAAATTTGGCAGGACGGAACGCCTTCTCCGCGAGACGCAACATCACAATGGAATCCTTGCCGCCGGAAAACAGCAGCGCGGGATTTCTGCACTCTGCCGCTACCTCGCGCATGATGTGGATGGATTCGCTCTCCAGCGCGTCCAGATGGGTGAAGGAGTGTGCGGTCATATATTCTTCAACTATTTTCATGATGTGATTCGCTCAACTGTTAAGCGGAAACTTCCTGCATGGATTCGATTTGCGCGGCTATCTCTTCGCTGCGCTGATGACTCTCCCGGACCGAATCCGTGTCCGTTGCCTGTACGCCGGTCCCGTGCGCGACATTCTGTCCCTGACTGGCATGCAAGCCACATTCCTTGTTCAACGGATTTTGGCTACGGCTAACGTCACCAGCTTTGCTGCCGGCATTACCCTGCGCCGAAACCCCGAAGCCATGGGCTACGCCCCTGTGGCTTGCATGCAAGCCACATTCCTTGTCTTCGGGGTTTTCCCACCACCACCTGCCCGCGCGTATATCTTCGCCCGGCGAAATCGAGCGGGTGCACGGCGCACAGCCCAGACTGGGATAGAACTGGTCGTGCAGCTTGTTGTAAGGCACGTCATGCTGGCGGATATAGGCCCACACCTCCTTGTTGGTCCAGTCCAGCAGGGGATTGAATTTCTGCAAACCCTGGTCGGGATCGTAAGCAGAGACTTCCAGGTTGCCGCGCGTGATCGCCTGGTCGCGGCGCATGCCGGTGATCCATGCCTTTTTGCCGCGTAGCGCACGACGCAATGGCTCGACCTTGCGCACGAAGCAACAGCCTTTGCGCGCTTCGACGCTGTCGTAAAAACCGTTGATGCCGCGCAGCGCGACATACTCTTCAACCAGCGCGTTGTCCGGAAAGTACACCTGCAGCGGGACCGGATAAAGCTTGCGCACTTCCTGCATCAGGTCATAGGTTTCCTGCGGCAGGCGTCCGGTATCCAGGCTGAACATCGCGATATCCAACCGGTTTTTGGCGATGATATCGGTCAGCACCATGTCTTCCGCGCCCAGGCTGTTGGCGAAACAGACCGGCGAAAATTCCCGCACTGCCTGCTGCAGCACCGCCACCACCTGATCGATCTTCTGTTTCATGTCTGCCTCCTATACCGTCAGACCGGCAGCGGCTTCGGTCAGGTCAAGCTGCGCATCCTGCTGCATCGCGAACGCCGCCACCTTTCTCGTCCAGCCATCCACCGCCGCGCTGATGAGCGCCAACTCTTCGTGGCCGATCTCCACCGCTTTTGCCAGCGCAGCGGCCGCCCGTGCCAGCTCGTCTGCAATCTCCCCGGGCAACAACTGTTGCAGGTGGATTGCCAGCTTGTCCAGATCGTCGTGGCGAACACCACCCAGCAATTGCGCCAAACCGGAACCGAGCAGGCGCAGGATCGACTCGTTGCACTGGGCCGCTTCGTCAAACTTGCGCTGGAACACCAGCGCGTTGCGGTATTCGCGCTCGTGCGCGGCCTCGAAGAAATTCGCGCCGATCAGCACCTGAGTTGCGCCGGCGCATTCGCCGCCGCCCAGTTGCAACACGCGGAAATCGCTCGCCTCACCGTAATCCTGCATCACGGTGTGCAGTTCCCCGGCCTTCACTTCGCCGAGGTCGGCCAGCAATTGCTTGAAATAGTCCGGCTGTTGCGCGCGCACCCAGGCGAAGAAATTCCCTTCGCCGCTGTCGAGATGGGCTTGCTGCACGCGGGCGATCGCCTGCTTGATGCGCGCGACCGGCAGCGAAGGGCCCTTGATCGCGAGCGCGCCGCCCGTACAGCCCTCGGCCGACCCGATCGTCACTTCAGGTAGTCCGCTATCGCCTTAGCGCCCATCCAGGCGTTGTAGCATTCGCGAAAGACGTAGCGATGTCCACTTTCGGTCGTCGTCTCATTCGAGTAGGTCAGGGTCCCGAAGAACGGAATTTCCTTCTGCTGACAGACCTTACCGGAGGCGACCGCCACGGCACTGGA
>Ga0210099_1000367_pt1 | contig 15702 bp, 13 predicted proteins | sample Joice_ThreeSqA_D_4_FD_184872 | JGI IMG/M metagenome (GOLD analysis project Ga0210099, IMG submission 184872) | Wetland microbial communities from San Francisco Bay, California, USA, that impact long-term carbon sequestration - Joice_ThreeSqA_D2... | ecosystem: Environmental > Aquatic > Marine >...
CCCGCCACACCTTCCCACGTCTTGCCCGGACTGATGCTGGGGGCGAGCTTGGTCTTGCCGAATCTTCGCCCGGCAAAATAGGCCGAAATGTCGGCGATCCAGACTAGGCACATCATGAACAATAATATCCACGGGCTGATGACTCGCAGATCCAGCATCGCCAAGCCGGTTGGTATCAATACCGCCCAGCCGGTCATTGCCAGCAGTATCGGACGCTTGACTTTCCAGCTTGCAATCAACCATGTAGGCACGATGATCACCCACAGCAGCGCTGACACGGCATAGACCAGCAAGTGCATCAACACCTGTTGCTGGTAGCTATGATGGACATCGTACCAAACCAGCCACAGCATCATCAGCAGTGTGGCCCACCAGAACAGGTTTGCCTGCCTGCCGCTTAGTTTGGCCAGCCTCGCCCATTCCGAAGTCCCCTGCAACACCAGCAAAATCACCAGCGCGATCCATCCGGCAACCGGCAGGAGAAACAGCGACAGCAACAAAGCCGCCAGCATAATGATTGCCGTGATCACCCGTGACTTAAGCATTCGCGCTCCCGCCTGTCTGTTGTTCCAACAACTGCTCGCTGGTCCTGCCAAAGCGGCGTTCTCGTTGTTGATATGAAACAATGGCCTTTTCCAGCTCGTTGCGGTCGAATGCGGGCCACAGGACATTGGTGAAATAAAGTTCGGTGTAGGCCAATTGCCACACCATGAAGTTGCTGATGCGCTGCTCGCCCCCGGTGCGTATAAACAGATCGGGTTCGGGTGCGTCGCACATCGAAAGATAAGGTTGCAGGTCTTCTTCGCTGAAGTTGTGTGCCAGATGCGGATGATCCTTGAGCATAGCTCTCGTTGCCTGCATCACATCCCATCGCCCGCCATAATTGGCGGCGACGGTTAACGTCAGTGCTGTATTATTCGCTGTAAGTTTCTCGGCTTCATGCATGGTCTTCTTGAGCTTGTCATCGAAGCGGCTTCGGTCACCGATGATTTTCAGACGAATGTTGTTTTCGTGAAGCTTGGCGACTTCGCGTTCCAGCATCACCAAAAACAGCGACATCAGGAAGGAAACCTCCTCCGCCGGACGTCTCCAGTTCTCACTGCTGAAGGCAAACACCGTCAGGTACTCTACGCCAAATGTACGGCAAGCCTTTACAATTTCGCGCAAAGCTTCCACCCCGCGCTGGTGGCCGGCCACGCGCGGCATGAAACGATGTTTCGCCCATCGCCCGTTGCCATCCATGATGATCGCGATGTGGCGCGGGATACTCGCGATATCCGGAATGATGCGGGTGGAACTGGGTGGGAGCGAAGAAGGCATATTGAAATATACCACTAGCGTGGCATGGAAAAGCGTCGCGAGCGATGGCAGAACACGGAGCGAAAGGGCAAAAGAGCGGAGTTTACACGTAAGTAAATGAGCATTTTTTGTCCTTGAGTAACACAGTTATGCCGAGCGCATAACCAACCACTTAGCAACGGTTTTTTGTTGCTTAGTGGGATGGCTAGTAGTTTCATCAGCAGTTTTTCATGCCGCACTATACGGCCATCAGATCAGCTTCCTTGGCAGCCAGCGCCTTGTCTATCTCGGCGACGAAACGATCGGTCAGCTTCTGTATCTCGTCCTGGGTACGGCGCTCCTCATCCTCGGCGATCTCTTTGCTTTTGAGTGCATCCTTCAGCGTGTTATTCGCGTCACGGCGGATATTGCGCACTGCTATTTTGGCGGTCTCTCCTTCGGACTTGATGACCTTGATCAGATCGCGGCGCCGCTCTTCGGTCAGCATCGGCATCGGCACCCTGATCAGTTCGCCACTCGTGGAAGGATTCAGGCCCAGGTCTGAATCACGGATGGCCCGTTCGACCGGACCGACCAAGTTCTTTTCCCAGGGCTGAACCCCGATAGTACGCGCATCGATCAGTGTGACATTGGCAACCTGGTTGATCGCCGTAGGGTTGCCGTAGTATTCCACCGTCACATGATCCAGCAATCCGGTGTGCGCGCGACCGGTACGTACTTTACCCAGGTCCGCTTTCAATGCATCCAGCGACTTTTGCATTTTTTGCTCAGTGTTCTTTTTGATGTCAGCAATCATTTCTGTCTCCTGAACTTGTCAATACGAACCCTAATCGACACGCACCAAAGTACCCTCACCATCGCCCAGCACCACACGTTTCAGCGCGCCGGGTTTGAATATACTGAACACAATGATCGGCAATTTCTGATCTCTGCATAGCGTCAAGGCTGTCGCATCCATCACCTTGAGGTTCTTGCCGATCGCCTCGTCAAAGCTCAGACTTTGATAGCGCGTCGCCTTGGGATCCTTCTTCGGGTCGGCGGTGTAAACACCATCCACCTTGGTCGCCTTGATCACCACGTTTGCCGACATTTCCACACCGCGCAACGCTGCAGCCGTGTCGGTGGTAAAGAACGGACTGCCTATGCCGGCCGCAAAGATCACGATTATTCCGTCTTCCAGATAGCGCAACGCCTTGCCGCGGATGAATGGCTCTGCGACCTGTTCCAGGTTCAATGCAGACTGCACACGGGATTCCAGTCCCGCACGCGTCATCGCATCCTGTAGCGCCATCGAGTTCATCACCGTGGCCAGCATGCCCATGTAATCTGCGGTTGCCCTGTCCATGCCTGCTGCTGCCGGAGCAACGCCGCGAAATATGTTTCCGCCGCCGATCACGATCGCCACCTGCACACCCAGGCCGGCCACTTCGCCGATCTCGGCCACGATCCGGTCGATCACTACCTGATTGATACCGTAACTGTCGTCCCCCATCAGCGCTTCGCCGCTGAGTTTGAGCAAAATTCGCTTGTAGACTGGGGTATTCATGCAGATTATCCTTTCGCGGCTGCTACCGCGGCAGCCACTTCAGCCGCATAGTCCTCGACTTTTTTCTCGATGCCCTCGCCCACCACATACATCTGGAATGACGTGACGGTTGCGCCCTTGCTCTTGAGCAATTGCTCTATGGTCTGCTTGCCGTCTTCGGCCTTAACGAAAATCTGGCCCAGCAAAGTCACCTCCTTGAGGAATTTCTGCACGGTACCCTCGGCGATCTTTTCCAGCATTGCATCCGGTTTACCGGCTTCGCGCGCCTTCTCGATCGCGATACGCCGTTCGGTTTCTATATCAACCGGGTTCACGCCGGAGGCATCGACGGATTTCGGCTTGCTCGCCGCGATATGCATGCAAAGATCCTTGCCGAGATCGGGATCACCTCCGGTGAAATCAAGCAGCACACCGATCTTGCTGCCGTGCAGATAGCTGGACAATTTGCCGGTGCTGGTCGCATAACGCTCGAAACGGCGGATGCTGACGTTCTCGCCGAGCTTCATCACCAGTGCCTTGCGTGTTGCTTCAACTGTGTCGGCGCCATTGACCAGCTTCATGCCGGACAGTGCATCGATATCCGCGGGATCGTTGTTTGCGACGGTTTCCGCGACATTCTTTGCGTAAGCCTTGAAGTCATCGTTCTTCGCCACGAAGTCAGTTTCGCAGTTTACCTCCACAACCGAACCGGATTTACCATCCGGCGCAATGAACGTGTTGACCACGCCTTCGGCAGTAACGCGCGATGCGGCCTTGCTGGCCTTTGCACCGCTCTTGATGCGCAATTGTTCTTCCGCTGCCTTGAAATCTCCCTTGGCTTCAACCAGCGCCTTCTTGCATTCCATCATGCCGAGACCGGTTGCCTCGCGCAGCTCCTTGACCATGCTTGCAGTAACTTCAGACATCATCTACTCCATAAAATATTCAACAAATTTACTTTAATAAATTCTTTAACAGATGATGAAAAACTTCGCGAGCGACGGCAGAACAAGGCGCGAAAGGCCAAAAAAGTTGCCGCTCTGACACGGTGTTGCGAAGCATTCCGGCGCGGGATGAGCGGCATGCATCTGCTCCCACAATCGGCTGTCTTCGCCAGTAACGTGTCGCAGATGCAGTTTACACATAAGTAAATGAGCATTTTTTATCCTTGAGCAACACAATTATGCCGAGCGCATAACCAACCACTTAGAAACGGTTTTTTGTTGCTTAGTGGATGGCTAGTAGTTTCATCAGTAGTTTTCAACATCTTGTTAATCGGTTACGGCGCCCTTACTTGCCGTCGATACCAGTTTTGCGTATTTCGCCAGCACACCGCGCGTATAACGCTGCTCGGGTGCCCGCCAGACTTCACGACGCTGCTTCAATTCCGCGTCGTCGACATTCAATTGCAACAAACGGGCATCGGCATCGATGGTGATCGAATCGCCTTCTTTCACCAGTGCGATATTTCCACCGACCGCGGCTTCAGGTGCAACGTGCCCGACCACCATGCCGTAAGTACCGCCGGAGAATCGCCCATCGGTGATCAGGCCGACTGAATCTCCCAGTCCCGCGCCCACGATCGCCGAAGTCGGTGACAACATCTCTCGCATGCCGGGGCCGCCCTTGGGCCCTTCGTATCGGATGATGATCACATCGCCGGCATTGATCCTGTTGTCGAGTATCGCGCTCATGCAGTCTTCTTCGGATTCGAATACCCGTGCCGGCCCGGTGATCTTGTGCAGCTTGATGCCGGTGATCTTCGCCACCGCGCCTTCCACCGCGAGATTCCCTTTCAGGATCGCGAGGTGTCCCTGCGCATAGACCGGGTCGTCCCACGGATGTATCACGTCCTGGTCTTTGCGCGGCACTTCCGGAACATCTTTCAAAACTTCCGCGATAGTCTGGCCGGTGATGGTAAGCGCGTCGCCATGCAATAAGCCATGCGCGAGCAGCATCTTCATCACCTGCGGTATGCCTCCAGCCTTGTGCAGATCGGTGGCGACGTATTTTCCGGACGGCTTCAGATCGCACAGCACCGGCACGCGTTCACGGATGGTTTCGAAATCGTCGATCGTAAGCTTCACCTGCGCGGCATGTGCGATGGACAGCAGATGCAGCACCGCGTTGGTGGATCCGCCCACTGCCATGGTCACCGCGATCGCGTTCTCGAACGCCTTGCGAGTCAGTAACTGGCGCGGCAGGATCTGCTTTCTGATCGCATTCACCAGCACCTCGGCGGATTTGGCCGTGCTCTCGGCCTTTTCCAGATCTTCCGCCGCCATCGTGGAGGAATACATCAGGCTCAGGCCCATCGCTTCGATGGCGGAAGACATCGTGTTCGCGGTATACATACCCCCGCACGAACCCGCACCGGGACAGGCATGGCGCTCGATCTCCAGCAATTCTATTTCGTCGATCTTGTGCGCCGTGTACTGGCCCACCGCCTCGAACGAACTCACGATGGTCAGATCGCGGTCCTTGTAGTGACCGGGCTTGATCGTTCCGCCATAGACAAAGATCGCAGGAATGTTCAGGCGCGCGATCGCGATCATCGCGCCCGGCATGTTCTTGTCGCAACCGCCGATCGCGATCACGCCGTCCATGCTCTGGCCGTTGCATACGGTCTCGATCGAATCGGCGATCACCTCGCGCGACACCAGCGAATATTTCATGCCCTCGGTACCCATCGAGATACCATCGGAGATCGTGATCGTGCCGAACACCTGCGGCATCGCACCAGCTTTTTTCAATGCCGCCTCGGCGCGCTCGGCCAAAGCGCCGATACCCTTGTTGCAAGGCGTGATGGTGCTGTGCGCGTTCGCGACACCGACGATGGGCTTGTCGAAATCCTTGTCACCGAAACCGACAGCGCGCAACATCGCACGATTGGGCGAACGTTGCACGCCCTGGGTGACGATCTTGCTTCTTTGGTTGTCAGACATAATCTATCACTTATAAAAAAAGGGGCTCGCGCCCCTTTCTGCGAGTTATCAGAATCTAGGCGGCGGTCTGTTCTGCGACCTGCTCGACCAACTCGTTCATGGCCTGGGCCCGGCCTTCCAGTACCGCGTCGGCGATTCCCCGGGCATACAGGCGGATCGCCTGGGTGGAATCATCGTTGCCGGGAATGATGTAGTCCACGCCAAGCGGCGAATTGTTGGTGTCCACGACGCCGATCACCGGGATCCCCAGCTTTTGCGCCTCGACGATGGCGCCCTTCTGGTAGCCCACGTCGATCACGAACAGCGCGGATGGCAGACCCTGCATATCCTTGATCCCGCCCAGGCTGCGCTCAAGCTTCTCCAGTTCGCGTTTCATCATCAACGCTTCCTTCTTGGAGATCCTTTCGGTCGCGCCGTCGGCAGTCATCTGCTCCAGTTCGCGCAAACGCTTGATCGATTCCTGAACGGTCTTGTAATTGGTCAGCATGCCTCCCAACCAGCGTTGATTCACAAAGGGGGATTCAGCACGCGTGGCTTCTTCCTGAAGGATCTCGCGCGCCTGGCGCTTGGTGGCGACGAACAGGATGGTACCCTTTTTCGCGGACAGCTTGCGCACGAACTTCTCCGCGTCGGCGAACATCTCGACGGTCTTTTCCAGATTGATGATGTGGATCTTGTTGCGATGGCCGAAGATGAACGGAGCCATCTTGGGATTCCAGAAACGGGTCTGGTGACCGAAATGAACGCCAGCCTCCAGCATTTGACGCATAGTTACAGACATATAATTACTCCAAGTGTTAAGGGTTAATTCCAATTCGCATTTGCTAACAATAACTGCGTTGGCTTTGTCTTCAGCTCCTAGTCGCACAATGTGTGCTGTCTTCGTCGCTTCATCCTTGCCGCCTTGCTCTTGCTGCCAATGCGAATGGAATAGACTACCGCTCGCCAGCTTGATCCGTATTGATTACGGACACCCCAACTTGTACGAACGGGAAATTTGCTCCGGACAATCCCGAAGCGGCGCGCATTCTAACATCATTGTGGTACTTATGGAACCTCGCAAGACGAAAATCGGGGCATGCGCCTTGTCTGTTCATTGGGTTGATTCCAGCGACTTGCGTTTGCGTTCGTATTCTTCGTAGCTCTCGCGCTTCTCGCAATCCAGGGCGGGATTTTTCATGCACTCCTGTTCATAGAGGTTCTGCAGCGTTTCATAGGCGGTCCGTTTGGCCGTTTCGCTGCTGCAACCGGATACCAGCACAACGAAGATCAGGAACACTATGCCGGAATATCTTTCCAAGATATATTCCTTCATCACGATCATTCCCGTAGTATCACCAGCGGCGGCACCCGCGTTATTTTTTGCGTCGCCAACCAGCCTGCCAGCGTAACGACCATTGCCCCACCTCCTATACCGGCCAGCCAGATCATCAAGCCGGGGTGGTAGGGGATGTCCAGCACATGGAACGCCAGCACCCAGCCCAGCAATGTTGCGCCGCCTGCGGCGAACAATCCGCTCAATGCACCCAAAATGGCGAACTCGGTCAGGTGCAAGCGCCGCAAATAACTGCCATCCGCACCCAGCGTGCGCAGGATCGCCGCTTCATGGATACGCTCATCCTGCGTCGCGAGCAGCGCGGCATACAGCACCGCCAGGCCGGATAGCAGCGTAAACAGGAACACCGCGCTCATCGTCTGCGAGATCTGGTCCATGATGTGGCGCACCTGTTCGATCATCGCCTCGACATCGATCAGCAGCAGATTGGGGAAATGCTTGATCAGCGCATTCATGCCCTGTGCCCGGTCCGGCGGCAGATGGAAGCTGGTGATGTAGCTGGCAGGAAAATCCTCGAGCATGCCGGGTGCGGCGATCACGAAGAAATTCACCTGCATCGAATCCCATTCCACCTTGCGCAGGCTCGTCACCTTCGCGCTGAACCGCGTGCCCGCCACATCGTAGGTAAGCGTGTCGCCCATGTGTATGCCCAGCGTGTTGGCGATGCCTTCCTCCACCGACAGTTCTGCAGTTGCTTTTGACTTAAACCACTCCCCCTGAATGAACTGGTTGTTCTTTGGCGGTTCGGACATCCACGACAGATTGGTCTCGCGCTCCGCCAGCCTGCGTGCACGTTCATCGGGATAATCGTCGTCGCTGATCGCGCGCCCATTAATCTCCACCAATCGTCCACGCACCATCGGGAACAATTCCGGCGCAGGCAATTTCTGCCTGGCGAAGAAGTCCATCACCGATGCGCGCTGGTCGGGCTGGATATTGACGATGAAGCGGTTCGGCGCATCCGGCGGCAATCGCGAACGCCAGCTGTCCATCAGGTCGGCGCGCACGAAAGTGAGCAACAACAGGGCCATGCCGCCGAGGGTCAATGCGACGACCTGCACCGCGTTGCTGCGCGCATGACGCGCAAGGTTGGAGAATGCCAGATTAAAAATAGTAGCGCTGCCGAATCTCGCCAATGCGCGCACGATAAGCCAAGCCAGCAAACCGAATACCAGCAAGCCCGCAGCCAATCCGCCCAGCACGGTGAATCCGAGCTTGAGCGAACCGGCCTGCCACAGGAACAATCCGCACAGCACTGCACCGCCGGACACATACAATAATCCCGTGCCTGCCTGTGGTACACCGAGCTCGCGGCGGATCACGCGCAGCGGTGTCACGCTTTTCAATTGCCACAGCGGCAGGAAGGCGAAGCCCAGCAGCAGCGCCATGCCGCTCGCGGCGGCCTGCCACACCGGCGTCCAGCCGGGCGCGGGCAACGCCGCCGCGCGCATCGAGGCAATGGAATCCACCAATATCGATTGGGAAGCGTAGCCGAGCAACTCGCCCAGCAGCACCGCACCTATACCCAACAATAAAAACTGGTACAAAAAGATGCGCAGCACTTGCGATTGGTCCGCGCCCAGGCAGCGCATCATCGCGCAGCTATCCAGGTGGCGCGAGATGAAATGCCGCGACGCCAGCGCGAGTGCCACGCCCGCCAGCACCACGGCGGTGAGCGCGGCAAGGCCGAGGAAATGCTCGGCGCGTTCGAGTGCTGTGCGTATCTCGGGACGCGCATCGCGCACGTCCTCCAGTTTCTCGCCGAATGTCAACCGGCTTTGCTGCCCCCCTTCTGTTAACCAAGCTCTCAGATCGGCGACCTGCTTCGCATCACCCGCGATCATCAATCTATATCCGATACGGCTGCCCTCCTGTACCAGTCCGCTGGCGGGCAGGTCGGCAGCATCCAATATCACGCGCGGCGCAAAACTGGCAAAGCCGACCGACTGGTCCACGAAACGCACCACCCGCGCCGCCACCTTCAGATGCAGCTTGCCGATGCCCACCTCGTCGCCCAGTTGCAAATCCAGGCGCTGCATCAAGCGCGGGTCCGCCCACAAAGTGCCGCGCGCTGGGATAACACTATCCCCTCCCCCTGCTAGGGGGAGGGTCAGGGTGGGGGTGGAATCGTTCAGGTTACTATCACCCTGTTCTACCCCCTCGCTTCGCTCTCCCCTTCTGCAAGGGGGAAGGAGTTGATATGGTGCGACTGCACAATCCGGAGCAATGATTATCTTGCCGCGCAGGGGATAGCCCTGCTCCACCGACATGATGTCCGCCAGCACATTTTCGCTTTTGCCTGCCACCATGCTGGGAAACGCGTCCGACTCGATCACACGCAGCCCGCGCTGCAACGCGGCCTCGCGATATTCCTTCGGCAAGGGTCGCGTCGAGGAGATACGCAAGTCCGCGCCGATCAGGCTGGTCGCCTCCTGTTGCAGCGCGAGACGCACGCGGTCGGCGAACAGCCCAACGGTGGAAATACTGCCCACCGCCAACACCAGCGCGATCAGCAGCACGCGCCATTCCCCGGCGCGCCAGTCGCGGCGGAGGAGATTGATGGATAGGCGGAGGAAGTTCATTTTTTATTCAATCTAAAACCTTGGATAGCCAGTTTATTTACTTTGAGTCTCTATCCAGCATCTTGCGCGCAACAGGGTCATTCGGCATTATCCAAGAACCTTTGTACAAAATGAGTTCTTCACACATCTGGTTTATCCGCTCTTTCGGCAACGCCTCTCGCAATATAGTTTTATATTCTGGCGTGCTGATGTCGTGGTTCACTGCGTTGACCCCTTCTACCGTGTAGAAGGATTTCAGCAATTTCGCTGCAGGTTTGCCGACGATTACATTGGCATGGGTGCCGATTAACTCTGGCGGCAGCTCTGCCAAGGTGATGCGTTGCCATTGTTCATTTGCATACTTGAACAATATCTGCGGCGGATTGGGTCTGCCCCATTTGTTGTAGGCGATGCACCCCGCCGGGTAAGTGGCGATGTAAGGCACACCATTCACCACATCCAAACGGATCATGTTCAGGCTGTTCGGTTCCGGATTTGAATTGTCGTAATCGGACTTCCAGGTGATTTTCCTGTTCGTGCCGGGCAGGTCGAATGTCACCGTTACATCAAGCGCCGCACGTTCCTGGCTTTCAATTGCCGGATACCCGCCAAGGTTGTAATGACGTTCTGCAATGATCTTGGTGCCATCATGCAACAGCACTTCTTCTTTCCAACTCATCGTTGAGCTTCCAAATCCAAAGAGCCCAGCATTCGCATTCATGCTCGCGCCTATCATCAGAAGCAATCCTAATTGCGCAATCCGTTTCAACCACCGTTGTTTTGAATTCATGCTGCGTCCCTTCATCAAAGTGCTTCTTGTTCACCGCTCCACCCGCTCCGTCATTCCGGCACAGGCCGGAATCCAGTTAATTTAATAATCCCGGCGCAGCCGGACAACTGCATATTTGTTCAACCCCGCTGGACACCGGCCTTCACCGGTGTGACGGAGTGTTGAGCTCCGGCTTCCGTCGAAATGACGAAATCTTCTCAGCACACTGAATCATATAGGTCTGTCCAATCCGGATTCACTTGCTCTATCAAATTCAGCTTCCAGGCGCGCTGCCATTCCTTGATTGCTTTTTCCCGCTGGATGGCAGACTCCATCGTCTCATGAACCTCGTACCAGACAAGCTGATCAACACCATACTTCTTGGTGAAGCCATCAACTACGTGATTCTTGTGCTCCCACACTCGTTTGACCAGATTGGACGTAACGCCTATATACAACGAGCCATTCCGTCCGCTTGCAAGTAGATAGACGCAGGGCTGCTTACTCATTACGCCATCTCTATCCGTTCCGTCATTCCGGCGCAGGCCGGAATCCAGCGGAGTTAATTAAAGGTGTTTGTCCGGCTGTGCCGGAAATTGTTTGACTATCTGGATTCCGGCCTGCGCCGGAATGACGGTCTAGCACCCGCCCCGCCGCCAGATGCAACTGCCTGTTGCAGCGGCCCGCCAGCGCTTCGTCGTGGGTGACGAGGATCAGCGTGGTGCCCTGTGCGCGGTTCAGTTCCAGCATCAGTTCGATGATCTGGCTACCGGTGGCGGCGTCGAGGTTGCCGGTGGGTTCGTCGGCGAACAATATCTTGGGCTGGACGACAAAGGCGCGCGCGATCGCGACGCGCTGCTGCTCGCCACCAGAAAGATGCTTGGGCAGGTGCGTCATGCGCTCATTCAATCCGACGCGCCGCAAGGTTTCCGCAGCGCGTTCCTTCGCATCGGCCGCACCGTGCAGTTCCAGCGGCAGCATCACGTTTTCCAGCGCGGTCAATGCGGGCAGCAACTGGAACGACTGGAACACGAAACCGGCAAGGCGTCCGCGCAAGCGCGCGCGGCTGTCCTCGTCGAACGAGAAGATGTCCGTACCATCCAGATACACCGTGCCGCTGGTGGGGGCATCGAGACCGGCGAGCAGGCCAAGCAAGGTGGACTTGCCGGAACCGGATGCGCCGAGGATCGCGAGGCTGTCGCCTGCTTCCACCGTGAAACTTGCTTCATGCAATATTGTCAGGGGTTGATCACCGCTCATTACTTGCTTGGTTAGCCTATCTGCCTTCACAATCGCCACCATGAGACTCCTCGTTTTAAAAACCTACTGCGCGATTCGATTGCTATGTTGCGCGGTGCTCGCTTCGGCGCCTATCTATTCGATATGTCTTGGTCGCTGCGCTCCGCGCGCCTTGCACTCAAACCGCTCGCTACGGTTTTTATCCTTTCCATTGATCCTGCTACTGGGTTTCACTCTCTTTATGCCGGCCAGTGCCCATGCCACAAACAACATACTGGTATTCGGCGACAGTCTATCAGCCGGATACGGACTCGCCATAGACAAGAGTTGGGTCAATTTGTTGCAGCAGGATCTGAAACGCACGCAATCCGGCTTCAGCGTCGTGAATGCCAGCATCAGCGGCGAGACCACCGCCGGCGGCAGGCAGCGCATCACCAAGACATTGAAACAGTTCAAACCGAAGATCGTGATCGTGGAACTCGGCGCGAACGATGGACTGCGCGGCACGCCGATCAAGAACATGGAAGCCAACCTGGACTACATCATCACGAATTCGCTCGGCTCTGGCGCAAAGGTGCTGCTGCTTGGAATGAAGCTGCCGCCGAATTATGGCGAGGCCTACACCAAGAAATTCGCCGACGTGTATCAGCGTCTCGCGAATAAGCACGGTATTTTGCTGCTGCCGTTCCTGCTGGGAGGCGTCAAGCCGGACCAATTCCAAGCCGACAACCTGCATCCCACTGCAGATGCACAGCAGCACATCATGCTGAATGTCTTACAGGAACTGAAACACTTGATGCACTGACGTTATGGCCAACCTGTTAGCGCAAGAAACCAGCCCTTACCTGCAGCAGCATGCAGACAACCCGGTGGACTGGCATGCATGGAATCCGGAAGCGCTGCAACTCGCGCGTCAACAGGACAAACCGATACTGCTGTCGATAGGTTATTCGGCCTGCCACTGGTGCCATGTGATGGCGCATGAATCGTTCGAGGATGCAGACGTCGCCGCGGTGATGAACGAACTTTTCATCAACATCAAGGTAGATCGCGAGGAGCGCCCCGATCTCGACCAGGTGTACCAGACCGCGCATCATTTGCTGACGCAGCGCAGCGGCGGCTGGCCCTTGACGATGTTCCTCAGCCCGGACGGCACGCCGTTTTTCGGCGGAACTTATTTTCCGAAGCAGGCACGCTACAACCTGCCCGCCTTTCCCGACCTGCTGAAACGCGTCGCGCAGGTCTATGCTGAGAACCGCGCAGAACTGACCGAACAAGGCTCGCATCTGATCAAGGCCCTGTCCGAAACATCGCCGAGACCGGGCAGTGTGGAAGTTACTCTGAATGATGCGCCGCTGGCGCTGGCTGTAAAGCAACACAAGGAACATTTCGACAGCGTGCACGGAGGCTTTGGCGGCGCTCCGAAATTCCTGCATCCCGCCGAACTCGATCTGCTGCTGCGCCGCGGCAAGGCGACCGGCGACGAGCAGGCACAGCATATCGTGCATTTCACATTGCAACGGATGGCGCACGGCGGTTTGTACGACCAGCTCGGCGGCGGCTTCTGCCGCTACAGCGTGGACGAGCGCTGGGACATTCCGCACTTCGAGAAGATGCTGTACGACAACGGCCTTCTGCTCGGCCTATATTGCGACGCGTGGCAGAGCAGCAGCGGTGCGCAGTTCGCGCGCGTTGTCGAGCAGACCGCTGCCTGGGTGCTGCGCGAGATGCAATCGCCCGAGGGCGGGTATTATTCTTCGCTGGATGCCGACTCGGAGCACGAGGAGGGAAAGTTCTACGTGTGGCAACGAGAAGAGATCCACGCGTTGTTGAGCAGAGATGAATACGTGCTGGTCGAGAATTATTATGGGCTGGACCGACCTGCCAATTTCGAGAACCACGCATGGAACCTGCGCGTCAGCGCGCCGCTGGCAGAGGTCGCGCAGGAACTCGATCTGTCGATCGAACAGGCAACATCACTGCTGGCCAGCGCGCAGAATAAATTGCTCGCCGCTCGCGAAAAACGTATCCGCCCTGGACGCGACGACAAGATACTCGCCGCATGGAACGGGCTGATGATCGCCGGCATGGCGCGCGCCGCGCGAACATTCGACCGTCCTGACTGGCTACAGTCGGCTCAGCGCGCGATAGATTTCGTGCGCGGCACGCTGTGGCGAGACGGCAAACTGTTGGCGACGTACAAGGACGGCAAGGCGCACCTGAACGCGTACCTGGACGACCATGCGTTCCTGCTGCAAGCTTTGCTGGAGCTGATGCAGGCCGGATATCGCAGCGCAGACATGGCCTTTGCGGTTCAACTCGCTGATGCACTGCTGGAGCGATTCGAGGACAAGCAGGACGACGGGTTCTTCTTCACCAGCCACGATCACGAAGTGCTGATACAGCGCAACAAGACCGGCCCCGACAATGCCACGCCTTCCGGCAACGGCATCGCCACACAATCTTTACAGCGACTATCGGCACTGACAGGGAAAATGCAATATGCACAAGCCGCGGAACGCTGCCTGAAACTGTTCTCCCCCGCACTGCAACACTCCGCGGCTTACCACTCCAGCCTGTGCACCGCGCTCGCGGAATTTATAGAGCCTGCCGCTGTGCTGGTGTTGCGCGGAACAGGTAATGAAATAAAGAATTGGCAGGACGCATTGCGATCACGCTACTTGCCGGATGTGATGGCGATAGCTCTGAAAGATAGTGTTGCTAATCTGCCTGAAGTTCTAGACAAACCACGCACAGAACATACCAATGGAGAAAAGACCACCGCATGGTTGTGCCATGGCAAGAAATGCCTGCCGCCGATTACCGATATGGTAGAGCTACTTCAACAACTCGACTGACCCAGGTAGTACATGAAAGAATAATTCTATTTTAGGTGATGCAATATGGATCAACAGGGGTGAATGCAATAATTTGTATATTACATGGCTATTGAATTTGTTTGCGTATATTGCGACAAATAGCGTCTGAACGCGCTGCATCTTCAGGCCGACCCATCTGCTTATATACTTCCGAGAGCAGACAATTAGCTTGCAGGTCTGGCGGTGACTGCTCCAATGCTGCTCGTAATGGAACCTCCGCTTCTGCTGCATAGCCACTCTTTAACATAGCAATGCCTATACTCTTGAAAGCATTCCCTCGAATGGACTCCGGAAGTCGTTGTGATTCGATAGCGGCCTGTAGATTCAGTATTGCATCTCTATAGTTATCGACCCCCAGCTTCCATAATCCAGCCTTGTAGCGTACATATGCATCATCTGGAAACTGATCAGCTAACCGAGCACCTTTCAAAGAGAGTATATATTGGCCAAAATCGGCAACGTATGTCATGGATGGATTCCACTTGGCCTGCGAAGGTGGATGATTCAGGGCAGCCTCAAATTTAAGCAAGGCAGCCATCGCATCATCAGGTTTGCCTGTTGCTGCACCCATGAAACGCACGGCATAAGTCGCCTGAACCATTCCAACTAAAATATTTCGCATATTAGGTTCAATGACATTATTGGCCGTTACGATGGCATCGTCATATTTACCGACTCGCAACTGCAACCATATTTTCTGAAAAGCAACCTGATAGTGCCCAGGATATTCAGAAAAATCGCTGTCTGCATACGCTTCTTGACTGCGCAAATCGCTTGGATGTTCGATGGTTTGAAAACTCCATGAAATCGCGATTACAAGTAGTAAGATTACGCGTGGCATAATGTTTAAGCGCCAAGCAAATGCAACAATAATCAGCACGACAGGCCACACTGCCAGAAACAGGAAGCGGTCCGAAACGAGTGAAATCGTTTTAAAGGGTATAAATTGTGTATAAGGAAGACAAAGTATTAAAAAAGTGGACAAAGCAAACCCTTCTACCATCGCACGTTTTCTCAACATCAATACAAATCCGGCCAAGGCTGTTGTCAATACGAAAACGCCCAAAATGATCGCTATGGAAAGTTTGGTGTCTTCAAATACCGGATAGAAGAAATGGCGGGTTTCGGGACTTAAAGAAAGACGAGCCA
>Ga0210099_1000369_pt1 | contig 15677 bp, 11 predicted proteins | sample Joice_ThreeSqA_D_4_FD_184872 | JGI IMG/M metagenome (GOLD analysis project Ga0210099, IMG submission 184872) | Wetland microbial communities from San Francisco Bay, California, USA, that impact long-term carbon sequestration - Joice_ThreeSqA_D2... | ecosystem: Environmental > Aquatic > Marine >...
CTGATCAACCCGATCGCGATGGAAGAAGGGCTGCGTTTCGCGATCCGCGAAGGCGGCCGTACCGTCGGCGCCGGTGTGGTTGCAAAGATTATCGAGTAACAAAGGACGGAGGCGGATCGAGCTGGAGGTGTCTCTGTCCTCAGTCCTCTGATTTAGGCCAGTAGCTCAATTGGTAGAGTATCGGTCTCCAAAACCGAGGGTTGGGGGTTCGAGACCCTCCTGGCCTGCCAAAGAAGTATGTAACTGTTAATTGGAATATTCGCACATGGCAGACAAAATCAAGTTGCTCGTTGCCTTTCTGCTGGTGGCGGCTGGTATCGCCGGCTTTTATTATTTGCGCGAAAGCGCGGCTGTATTGCAGTTGTTGTCGGTATTGGCCGGATTGGTATTGGCGTCAATCGTTGCATTGACCAGCGAACAGGGCAAGGCATTTTTTGCATTCGGCAAGGATTCAGTCGCCGAAGCGAAGCGGGTGGTTTGGCCTACGCGCAAGGAAACGCTGCAGACTACCGGAGTGGTGATCCTGTTTGCCGTGACAATGGCGTTGTTCTTGTGGGCGGTGGATGCCGGGCTGATGGTGGCGGTGAACGGATTGATGGGGCGGGGTGAGTGATGGCAAAGAATTGGTATGTTGTCCATACGTACTCGCAGTTCGAGAAGAGTGTACAACGCGCATTGAACGAGCGCATCCAGCGGGAAGGCATGCAGGATAAATTCGGCCAGATCCTGGTGCCTGTCGAAGAAGTCGTGGAATTGAAATCCGGGCAAAAGAGTATTTCTGAGCGCAAGTTCTTCCCCGGTTATGTGCTGGTAGAAATGGAAATGACCGATGAAACATGGCATCTGGTGAAGAGTACACCCAAGGTGACCGGATTTCTCGGCGGTACGGCGATGAAACCCACGCCTATCAGCGAGAAGGAAGTGCAGAACATCATGCAGCAAATGCAGGCAGGTGTTGAAAAGCCAAGACCCAAGGTGCTGTTTGAAGTGGGTGAATTGGTTCGTGTCAAAGAAGGCCCGTTCACCGATTTCAATGGCTCGGTCGAAGATGTCAATTACGACAAGAGCAAGATTCGCGTGGCAGTGACCATCTTTGGCCGTTCGACTCCAGTAGAACTGGATTTCGGCCAAGTAGAAAAGGCTTAAAAGAGGGGAAGGGTAAAGGGAGAAGGGAGAAGGGTGTGGTTTTGCAGTTACTCTTCCCTCTTCCCGCTTCTCCCTTCTTGGTTTGGAACGGGGAGCGTGCTGGAGTAGCAAGCAGTATGCGTTTAACCCACTGAATAGGAGTATTAACGTGGCAAAAAAAGTCGTCGGTTACATCAAACTGCAGGTACCTGTAGGCAAGGCTAATCCCAGTCCTCCAATAGGCCCGGCACTGGGCCAGCGCGGACTGAACATCATGGAGTTTTGCAAGGCGTTCAATGCACAGACACAAGGTGTGGAACCGGGTCTGCCTATTCCGGTGGTGATCACCGCATTTGCGGACAAGAGCTTCACGTTTATCATGAAGACACCGCCGGCAAGCATTCTGATCAAGAAGGCCGCCAACGTGCAAAAGGGCAGCAAAACACCGCACACCGACAAGGTCGGCAAGCTGACCCGCAAACAAGCGGAACAAATCGCAACAACCAAGATGCCCGATCTGACGGCTGCCGACATGGATGCGGCAGTGCGCACCATCGCCGGCAGCGCGCGCAGCATGGGCATCACCGTGGAGGGCATATAACATGTCCAAACGATATAAAGCGATGGCCGCAAAAGTAGACCGTACCAAGCTGTATCCATTGAACGATGCGCTGAAGTTGGTCAAGGAAACCGCGGTGGCGAAATTCGATGAATCCATCGACGTTGCGATCAATCTCGGCATTGATGCGAAGAAGTCCGACCAGTTGGTTCGCGGCTCTGTGGTATTGCCCAAGGGTACCGGCAAGACGGTGCGCGTCGCGGTATTTGCCCAAGGCGCAAAAGCTGAAGAAGCCAAGGCTGCCGGGGCGGATATCATTGGCTTCGAAGATCTGGCCGAGTCCATCAAGGGCGGCAATCTGAACTTCGATGTGTTGATCGCCAGCCCGGATGCGATGCGTCTGGTCGGCCAGTTGGGCCAGATCCTCGGGCCTCGTGGATTGATGCCCAACCCGAAGGTGGGCACTGTATCTGCCGACGTGGCAGGAGCTGTGAAAAATTCCAAAGCCGGTCAAGTGCAATATCGCACCGACAAGAACGGGATCGTGCAGTGCACCATCGGACGCGCATCGTTCGCACCCGAGGCATTGCGCGAGAACATGGTTGCATTGATCGAGGCACTGAACAAGGCTAGGCCGGCTGCCGCCAAGGGGATCTATTTGAAGAAGGTGTCGCTCTCCAGCACGATGGGTGCGGGGATACGCGTAGAGCAGGCGAGCCTGGTAGCAGGTTGAGTTGTATTTTAATGAGATTTGAATTTGCTGGTGAGACTTTGTCTTGCCTGCATATGTTTTGGAATGCTGGCTTGCTTGCAGCATCCGAGACCGGTGGAGCCGCTAGGCTTAATATTCGGCGGGCTGTTGATGGTGAACTGAGGATTTCTGTCCTCTGTCCTCTGTCCTCTGTCTTCTGATTCCCCCGTAGATGGTGCGCTCGCGAGCAGGAATAGTTGTTCTCCTGACTCATGGTCGCTGTTGTAAACGATGGAATGCATGCGAATGCATTCCGGAAACTGGAGGAATACTTGAGTCTTAATCTGCAGGAAAAGCAGGCAGTGGTTGCGGAAGTCAGTGCCCAGGTGGCACTGGCGCAGACCATCGTCTTGTCGGAGTATCGCGGCATCGCAGTTGCTGATATTACCCAGTTGCGCGCGAACGCCCGTAAGTCGGGAGTATATTTTCATGTCCTGAAAAACTCCCTGGCACGGCGCGCTGTTCAAGGTACGCCTTTTGAGTCGTTGGCTGAAAAAATGGTAGGACCTCTTGTGTACAGCATGAGTGCTGATCCGGTCGCGGCTGCAAAAGTGGTGTTCGACTTTGCCGCAACGAATGACAAGCTGGTGATCAAGGCAGGAGCGATGAGCGGAACAGTGATGTCGGCAGAGCAGGTTGCCGTACTGGCTGCGATCCCGAGCCGCGACGAGTTGATTGCGCGCTTGATGGCTACCATGAATGCGATGACCAGCAAGTTTGTGCGTACCCTGGCTGCCATCCGCGACAAGAAGCAGGCCGAAACCGCCGCTGCTTGATAACTATTGAACTAACTGAATTAGGAGATATACATGACTGTAGCTAAAGCTGAATCCAAGTCCGGTATTCTGGACGCAATTGCCGGCATGACCGTGCTGGAACTGTCGGATCTGATCAAGGAAATGGAAGAGAAATTCGGCGTGTCTGCCGCAGCAGTTGCTGTTGCCGGCCCTGCCGCTGGGGGTGCTGCAGCCGCTGGCGCCGCTGCTGCCGAACAGACCGAGTTCACCGTGATGCTCAAGGGCGTTGGTGACAACAAGGTCAATGTGATCAAGGCGGTTCGCGCCATCACAGGTCTGGGTTTGAAAGAAGCCAAGGATATGGTTGACGGAGCACCGAAAGCGATCAAGGAAGGCGTTTCCAAAGCCGATGCTGATGCAGCACTGAAGCAGTTGATCGAAGCAGGCGCATCTGCCGAACTCAAGTAAGGCCTTATGCTGTTGAAAGGCTGGCGGCTTGCCGTCAGCCTTTTGCCGCTTTTAGGCGTTAAGAAGTCACCGGTCAGGAAACCACAAAATAAATCCTGATCACTGACTTTTTTGTCCCGTCATAACCTGTGCGTGGTTAATATGGTCACAAAAGTGACAACCACCACGGACTGCCCCTCGCGGGTGGATCGTTATGCCTGTTCTGAAGAGTATGAAAAGTGCATTTCGTCGCGAGACGAGATCTCAAAATTCGTTTTCCTCAATCGTGGAGATTATATGAGCTACTCTTTTACCGAAAAAAAACGTATCCGTAAAAGTTTTGCAAAACGAGTCGGTGCATTGCCGGTTCCATTTTTGTTGTCCACTCAACTGGAATCATTTGCCGCGTTTCTGCAGGCATATACGCCTCCGGAACAGCGAAAGAATGAAGGCTTGCAGGCGGCTTTCAACGGAATATTCCCGATTTTCAGCCATTCCAGGAATGCGCGTCTTGACTTCGTCAGTTACCAGTTGGGTATGCCGCCGTTCGATGTGAAGGAGTGCCGGCAGCGCGGCCTGACCTATGCATCCCCACTGCGCGCCCGCGTGCGCCTGACCATCATGGACAAAGAGGCTTCCAAGCCGACGGTCAAGGAAGTGAAGGAGCAGGAAGTGTACATGGGCGAGATTCCGCTGATGACCGGCACCGGGTCGTTTGTGATCAATGGTACCGAACGTGTCATCGTATCCCAGTTGCATCGTTCACCCGGCGTGTTTTTCGAACATGACCGCGGCAAGACACATTCATCAGGCAAACTGCTGTTCTCCGCGCGGATCATTCCATATCGCGGTTCGTGGCTGGACTTCGAATTCGACGCGAAGGATTATGTGTATTTCCGTATCGATCGCCGGCGCAAGATGCCGGTCACGATATTGTTGCGTTCGCTCGGCTACAGCAACGAGGACATTCTCGGTATGTTCTTCGACTTCGATGCGTTCCATCTGAGCAAGAAGGGCATCCTGTTCGAAGTGGTGCCGGAACGTTTGCGCGGGGATATCGCGCGTTTCGATATTGTCGGCAAATCAGGCAAAGTCATCGTGCCAAAGGACAAGCGCATCACAGTGCGGCATATCCGGGAAATCGAAGAAGCGGGCATTACCAAACTCACGGTTAACGATGAGTTTCTTGTTGGCCGGGTGCTTGCAACCAATGTGGTTGACAAGGATAGCGGTGAGATCATTGCCAACGCGAATGACGAGATTACCGAAGCATTATTGGAAAAGCTGCAAGCGGCGGGGATAGGCAAGATTCAAACGCTGTACACCAACGACCTCGATCACGGCATATACATCTCCCAGACGCTGCGCACCGACGATACCGTTGACCAATGGACTGCTCGCGTGGCGATCTACCGCATGATGCGTCCCGGCGAGCCCCCAACCGAGGATGCCGTCGAGAATCTGTTCAATGGGTTGTTCTTCAACGAAGAGCGCTATGATCTTTCAGCAGTCGGCCGCATGAAGTTCAATCGCCGCGTCGGCAGGGAGGATCTGACCGGCCCGGCGATTCTGTCCAACGAGGACATCGTCGAAGTGGTGAAGATACTGGTCGATTTGCGCAATGGACACGGCGAGATCGATGATATCGATCATCTCGGCAACCGCCGTGTGCGTGCAGTGGGCGAATTGGCAGAAAACCAGTTCCGCGCAGGGTTGGCCCGTGTGGAACGTGCCGTCAAGGAGCGTCTCGGACAAGCTGAAACCGACAATCTGATGCCGCACGATCTGATCAATGCCAAACCGATCTCCGCAGCGGTAAAGGAATTTTTCGGTTCCAGCCAGTTGTCGCAGTTCATGGATCAAACCAATCCGTTGTCCGAGATCACCCACAAGCGACGTATCTCCGCGTTGGGACCTGGCGGTTTGACCCGCGAACGCGCCGGCTTCGAAGTTCGCGATGTGCACCCGACCCATTATGGCCGCGTATGCCCGATCGAAACGCCGGAAGGCCCGAACATCGGACTGATCAACTCGCTTGCTTTATATGCGCGTACCAACGAGTACGGTTTCATCGAAACGCCCTACCGCAAGGTCGGCAAGGGCAAGGTGTCCGATGAAGTCGATTATCTGTCCGCGATCGAAGAAGGCAAATTCACCATCGCCCAGGCGAACGCCGAGCTGGACAAGCGGGGACATTTCACCAACGATATCGTGTCGGCGCGGCATCACAACGAATTCGTTCTGTCCGGCCCGGAAAATCTGGAATACATGGACGTGTCACCCTCTCAGGTGGTGTCGGTTGCCGCATCGCTGATCCCGTTCCTTGAGCATGACGATGCGAACCGTGCCCTGATGGGTGCGAACATGCAGCGCCAAGCCGTGCCTTGTCTGCGTGCGGAAAAACCGCTGGTGGGAACCGGTATCGAGCGCACTGTGGCAGTGGATTCCGGAACTGCAGTGCAAGCCTGGCGCGGAGGCCGCATCGATTATGTGGATGCCGCCCGCATCGTGGTGCGTGTCAACGACGAAGAGACCACGGCGGGTGAAGTCGGTGTGGACATCTACAATCTGACCAAATACACCCGTTCCAACCAGAACACCAACATCAACCAGCGTCCCCTGGTCAAGGTGGGTGATGTGATCTCACGCGGTGACGTCGTTGCCGATGGCGCTTCAACCGATATGGGTGAACTGGCGCTCGGCCAGAACATGCTGGTCGCGTTCATGCCATGGAACGGCTACAACTACGAGGATTCGATCCTGATCTCCGAGCGCGTCTCGGCACAGGATCGTTTTACCTCGATCCACATCGAAGAACTGACCGTTGCCGCACGCGATACCAAGTTGGGTGCCGAGGAAATCACCCGCGATATCCCGAATCTGGCAGAAGCGCAGCTGGCCCGTCTGGATGAGTGCGGAATCGTGCATATAGGTGCGGAAGTCGCTGTCGGAGACGTGCTGGTCGGCAAGGTCACACCGAAGGGTGAGACCCAGCTGACACCCGAGGAGAAATTGCTTCGTGCGATCTTTGGCGAGAAGGCTTCGGATGTGAAGGACACCAGCCTGCGTGTGCCGACCGGCAGCTCGGGAACGGTGATCGACGTGCAGGTATTCACGCGTGAAGGACTGCAACGCGACAAGCGCGCGCAACAGATCATCGATGATGAACTGAATCGCTACAAAAAGGACCTGGTGGATCAGATGCGCATCGTGGAAGATGACGTGTTCTCCCGCCTTGAAAAACTGCTCCACAACAAGGTGGCTAACGGCGGACCGAAGAAGCTGGCCAAGGGCGCGAAATTGAGCAAGGAATATCTGAGCAGCGTTGAACATCACCAGTGGTTCGACATACGCGTCACTAATGACGAAGTGGCAGCCCAGATGGAGCAGGTCAAGGAAGGTCTTGCACAGAAACGCGCCGAATTCGACGCCGCGTTCGAATTGAAAAAGAAGAAACTGACCCAGGGCGACGAACTGCAGGCCGGCGTGCAAAAGATGGTCAAGGTATATGTGGCGGTGAAACGTCGTCTGCAGCCGGGCGACAAGATGGCCGGGCGACATGGCAACAAGGGTGTGGTATCGCGGATCGTACCGGTGGAAGATATGCCGTATATGGCGGACGGCACGCCGGTGGACGTGGTGCTGAATCCGCTGGGCGTGCCTTCTCGCATGAACATAGGCCAGATCCTAGAAACGCATCTGGGGTGGGCAGCCAAGGGTCTGGGCAAGAAGATCGATGAAATGCTGCAAACCAACGCCAAGATCGCCGAGGTACGCCGGTTCCTGAACAAGATCTACAACCATCACAACGGACAGTCTGTAGATCTGGATTCTTTCAGCGACGACGAGATCATCGAGTTGTGCCGCAACCTGACGGTTGGCGTACCGTTTGCGACGCCGGTTTTCGACGGAGCCAGTGAAGAGGAGATCAAGTACATGCTGGAGTTGGCGGAGCTTCCGCTTTCCGGTCAGACAGTGCTGTATGACGGCCGCACCGGCGAAGCCTTCGATCGCCCGGTTACCGTCGGTTACAAGCATATCCTTAAGCTCCATCATTTGGTCGACGACAAAATGCATGCCCGTTCCACGGGTCCTTACAGCCTTGTGACACAACAACCCCTGGGCGGCAAGGCGCAGTTCGGCGGCCAGCGCTTCGGTGAAATGGAAGTATGGGCGCTGGAGGCTTATGGGGCAGCTTACACCTTGCAGGAAATGCTTACGGTCAAATCTGATGACGTGGCCGGCCGCACCAAGGTTTATGAAAGCATAGTCAAGGGTGAACACAAGATCGACGCCGGTATGCCGGAATCCTTCAATGTGGTCATCAAGGAAATACGTTCCCTGGCGATTGATATGGATCTGGTGCGTAACTGACAGAAGCCGGTATGAGTAACGGGATAGGCAACAAACAGGAAGCCAATTACGTAGTTAAGGTGAGAAGGCAAAGCAACGGGGAATTATCTGTCCTCTGCCCTCTGTCTTCTGTCCTCTGAATAAGGAGTCTCACATGAAATCATTGCTGGATTTGTTCAAGCAAGTCACACAAAAAGAAGAATTCGATTCGATCAAGATCGGACTGGCTTCGCCGGAAAAGATCCGTTCCTGGTCCTACGGCGAAGTCAAGAAGCCGGAGACCATCAACTATCGCACCTTCAAACCTGAACGTGACGGACTTTTCTGTGCCAAGATTTTCGGGCCGGTGAAAGACTATGAGTGTCTGTGCGGCAAGTACAAGCGTCTCAAGCATCGCGGTGTCATCTGCGAAAAATGCGGCGTCGAAGTGACCTTGTCAAAGGTAAGGCGCGAACGCATGGGACATATCGAGCTGGCCAGTCCTGTGGCCCACATATGGTTTCTGAAGTCGCTTCCGTCGCGTCTCGGCATGGTTCTGGACATGACGCTGCGCGACATCGAACGCGTATTGTATTTCGAGGCCTATGTGGTGACCGAACCCGGCATGACTCCGCTGAACCGTGGCCAGTTGCTGTCGGAAGATGACTATCTGGCAAAGACCGAAGAGTATGGCGACGAATTCAGCGCGACAATGGGAGCAGAAGGTATCCGGTCTTTGCTGGGCAGTCTGGACGTGAGTGCGGAAATCGAAACGATACGCGCCGAACTTGCGGCAACCGGCTCTGAAACCAAGATCAAGAAATATGCCAAGCGCCTGAAAGTGCTTGAGGCATTCAATTCGTCAGGCATCAAGCCGCAGTGGATGGTGATGACCGTTCTGCCGGTATTGCCGCCGGAGCTTCGTCCGCTGGTGCCGCTGGATGGCGGCCGTTTCGCCACTTCCGATCTGAACGATTTGTATCGCCGCGTGATCAACCGCAACAACCGATTGCGTCGCCTGCTTGAACTCAAGGCCCCGGACATCATCGTGCGCAACGAGAAACGCATGTTGCAGGAGGCGGTGGATTCACTGCTGGATAACGGCCGTCGCGGCAAGGCGATGACCGGCGCAAACAAGCGCCAGTTGAAATCTTTGGCTGACATGATCAAAGGCAAAAGTGGGCGCTTCCGCCAGAATCTGTTGGGCAAACGCGTCGATTATTCCGGCCGTTCTGTTATCGTGGTGGGCCCACAGTTGAAATTGCACCAGTGCGGCCTGCCCAAAAAGATGGCGCTGGAGTTGTTCAAGCCGTTCATTTTCAGCCGGCTCGAGGCGATGGGGTTGGCCACCACGATCAAGGCCAGCAAGCGCATGGTCGAGGCTGAAGAACCGATCGTGTGGGACATTCTCGATGAAGTCATACGCGAACATCCTGTTTTGTTGAACCGTGCGCCAACCCTGCACCGTCTGGGCATCCAGGCATTCGAACCGATACTTATCGAAGGCAAGGCGATCCAGTTGCATCCTCTGGTTTGTTCTGCGTTCAACGCCGACTTCGACGGCGACCAGATGGCGGTACACGTACCTTTATCTCTTGAGGCACAAATGGAAGCGCGCACGCTGATGCTCGCTTCCAACAACGTGCTGTCCCCGGCCAACGGTGAACCCATCATCGTCCCGTCTCAGGATATAGTGCTCGGACTGTATTACATGACCCGAGAAAGAGTCGGCTCGTTGGGTGAGGGTTCGATGTTCGCCAACATCGCAGAAGTTTCGCGTGCTTACGAGACTCGCGAAGTCGAGTTGCAAGCCAAAGTGATCGTTCGCCTCAAGGAAATCCACAAAGATGCTGAAGGCCGCCCAGTAGAAAAGCTGGTACGCCATGAAACCACTGTTGGCCGCGCCCTGCTTTCAGAGATACTTCCTTCGGGCCTGCCGTTCGCCCTGATCAACAAGACTTTGAAGAAAAAGGAAATTTCACGCCTGATCAACGCAAGTTTCCGCCTCTGCGGGTTGCGCGATACGGTGATCATGGCTGACAAGTTGATGTATACCGGCTTCTCCTACGCGACCCGCGCAGGAATTTCGATCTGTGTCGACGATATGCTGATGCCCATGCAAAAAGGCGAATTGATCGGCGCGGCCGAGAAAGAAGTGAAGGAGATTTACACCCAGTACACTTCCGGTCTTGTCACCGATGGCGAACGCTACAACAAGGTGGTGGATATCTGGGGACGCACCGGTGATGTGGTGGCCAAGGCGATGATGGAACAACTGGGCAGTGAGCCGGTGATCGATCACGCCACGGGCTCACCGCGCATGATCAAGGGCAAGCCGGTCATGCAGGAGTCATTCAACTCCATTTACATGATGGCTGATTCGGGAGCGCGCGGATCTGCTGCCCAGATCCGCCAGTTGGCCGGGATGCGCGGCTTGATGGCCAAGCCGGACGGTTCGATCATTGAAACGCCGATCACCGCGAACTTCCGCGAGGGATTGAACATGCTGCAGTACTTCATCTCTACACACGGTGCACGCAAGGGTTTGGCTGATACCGCTTTGAAGACTGCGAATTCCGGATATCTTACCCGTCGTCTGGTGGATGTGACGCAAGACCTAGTGGTGATCGAAGATGACTGCGGTACTGACAATGGCACGGCTATCAAGGCCATGGTAGAAGGCGGCGAAGTGATCGAGGCTTTGGCGGAGCGTATTCTTGGCCGCGTTCTCAGTGCTGATGTTGTTAATCCTGAAAGCGGTGAAACACTGTTCCATGCTGGTGCACTGCTGGATGAAGCTGCAGTCGAGCTCATTGAGTCTCTCGGTGTCGATGAGGTTCGTGTGCGTACACCATTGAGTTGTGAAACACGTTTTGGCCTTTGTGCCAAGTGTTATGGCAGGGACCTGGGACGCGGCGGCATGGTGAATGTGGGCGAGGCGGTAGGCGTGATAGCCGCGCAATCCATCGGCGAGCCGGGCACCCAGTTGACCATGCGAACTTTCCACATTGGTGGCGCAGCTTCACGTACCGTTGTGGCGAGCCAGGTGGAAAGCAAATCCAATGGCATGATCAAGTTCAGTCCTAACATGCGTATGGTCACGACCGTTCGCGGTGAGTCTATTGTGGTTGCTCGCAGTGCTGAGGTGATCATTGCCGATGATCATGGGCGCGAACGTGAACGCCACAAGGTTCCTTACGGCGCGATCCTGTCAGGCAAGGAAGGAGATGTCGTTAAAGCCGGCGTGATACTGGCGACCTGGGATCCCCACACGCGTCCGATCATCACGGAATACGCTGGGAAGGTTAGCTTCCAGAACATAGAAGAAGGCTCTACAGTCGCAAAACAGATCGATGAGGTGACCGGATTGTCAACGCTGGTGGTGATCGATCCGAAACGTACTACAGCACAAAAAGGGTTGCGGCCCATGGTGCGCCTGTACGGGAAGAACGGCCAGGAAGTCAAGCTGACCGGCACGGATACTGCGGTCAGTGTAACGTTCCAGACCGGCTCGATCATTACCGTCGAGGATGGCCAGCAAGTGGGTGTGGGTGATGTTCTGGCGCGTATTCCACAGGAAAGCAGCAAGACACGTGACATTACCGGCGGTCTGCCGCGCGTGGCGGAGTTGTTCGAAGCGCGCGTGCCCAAGGACGCCGGCATGCTTGCAGAATGCACCGGGACGGTTTCGTCCGGCAAGGACACCAAGGGCAAACAGCGCTTGGTGATCACCGATGTCGACGGAGTCGCGCATGAGTTCCTGATACCCAAAGAAAAACACGTTCTGGCCCACGATGGACAGGTAGTCAACCAGGGCGAGATGATCGTGGACGGTCCGGCAGATCCGCATGACATTTTGCGACTGATGGGCGTGGCTGCGCTGGCCCGCTATATCACCGACGAGGTTCAGGAGGTTTATCGCTTGCAAGGTGTCAAGATCAGCGATAAACACATCGAAGTGATCGTGCGCCAGATGCTGCGCCGGGTTCAGATCAATGACGTGGGTGATACCCGCTTCATCACCGGCGAACAGGTCGAGCGAGCCGATCTGTTGGCGGAAAACGAGCGTGTCGAAGCCGAAGGCAAGACTCCTGCGACTTATGACTATGTATTGCTTGGGATCACCAAGGCTTCGTTGTCCACCGACTCGTTCATCTCTGCTGCTTCCTTCCAGGAAACCACGCGCGTGCTGACCGAAGCGGCGATCATGGGCAAACGGGATGATCTGCGCGGTTTGAAGGAAAATGTCATCGTCGGCCGTTTGATACCTGCGGGAACCGGATTGGCTTACCACGTACTGCGGCGCAAGCAGCGTCTTGGTATCGATATGGCCGAGGGTCGCGAGTTACAGGAAGCGGATCAAGATGTATCTGTAGAAACTCTTGACAACCCTGAATTGCTTGACACATCTGGGGTTTCTCACTAGAATTCGCCTCCTTTTTTGCCGTCGCAGCGGACAAGTTTGTTGTCCTGCTGCGACGTTGTATTTTTAATTTTTGATATTCAACGGAAATTTAGACAATTTAGGATTTGTAGACAATGCCAACCATCAATCAGTTGATTCGTAAACCGCGAGTTGCAATAACCGAAAAGAGCAAGGTGCCGGCTCTGGGAGGGTCTCCGCAGAAGCGCGGCGTGTGCACCCGTGTCTATACCACGACTCCGAAAAAGCCGAATTCCGCATTGCGTAAAGTGGCCAAGGTGCGCTTGACCAACGGGTTCGAGGTGATCAGCTACATCGGCGGTGAAGGCCACAATCTGCAGGAACACTCGGTGGTGTTGTTGCGCGGCGGCCGCGTAAAGGATCTGCCAGGCGTGCGTTATCACATGGTGCGCGGCAGTCTGGATACTGCCGGTGTGAAGGATCGCAAGCAGGCCCGTTCGAAGTACGGTTCGAAGCGTGCCAAGAAGGCGTAGTAACAACCAATTTAATTCTTAAAGAATATATTCCGAGGTAGATATGCCAAGACGCAGAGAAGTCCCCAAACGTGAAGTACTGCCGGATCCGAAATTCGGAAATCAGGATCTGTCCAAATTTGTAAATGTATTGATGACATCGGGCAAGAAATCGGTTGCAGAGCGCATTCTGTATGGCGCGCTGGAGCAGGTCGGCAAAAAGACCAGCAAGGACGCGATCGAAGTGTTCAATATGGCGCTGTCCAATGTCAAGCCGCAGGTCGAAGTAAAGAGCCGTCGTGTGGGCGGTGCGAACTATCAAGTGCCGGTCGAGGTGCGCCCTTCCCGGCGTATAGCGCTGGGAATGCGCTGGCTGAAGGATTTTGCGCGCAAGCGCGGCGAAAAGTCGATGGGCATGCGCCTGGCCGGAGAATTGATCGATGCTTCCGAGGGCCGTGGCGGCGCAGTCAAGAAACGCGAAGAGGTACATCGTATGGCTGAAGCGAACAAGGCGTTTTCCCATTTCCGCTTCTGACCGGATTAATGCAGTCGTCAATTCTCAGGTTTTTTAACGAATATAATAAAGTTAGGCATCCACCGTGGCACGTAAAACCCCCATCGATCGTTATCGCAATATCGGCATCAGCGCGCATATAGACGCAGGCAAGACCACCACCACTGAGCGTATCCTGTTCTATACGGGTGTGAATTATAAGATTGGTGAAGTGCATGACGGTGCAGCAACCATGGACTGGATGGAACAGGAACAGGAGCGTGGAATCACAATCACTTCCGCTGCGACCACCTGCTTCTGGAAAGGTATGGACCTGAACTATGCAGAGCATCGCTTCAATATCATCGATACGCCGGGGCACGTGGATTTTACCATCGAGGTTGAGCGTTCGATGCGTGTGCTGGATGGCGCATGCATGGTGTATTGCGCTGTGGGCGGCGTTCAGCCGCAATCCGAAACGGTGTGGCGTCAGGCCAATAAATACAAGGTTCCCCGGCTCGCGTTCGTCAACAAGATGGATCGTACCGGTGCGAATTTCTTCAAGGTGGTCGACCAGATGAAGTCACGTCTGAAGGCCAGTCCGGTACCAATCGTGGTTCCGATCGGTGCCGAGGAAAAATTCGTCGGTGTGGTTGACCTGATCAAGATGAAGGCGATCTACTGGGACGAGGCTTCGCAGGGAATGAAGTTCGATTACAGGGAAATCCCGGCGGAACTGAAAGCCATCGCGCAGGAGTGGCGCGAGAAAATGCTGGAAACGGCCGCCGAAGCAACCGAGGATATGATGAATCATTACCTCGAAAATGGCGACCTGTCGGAAGAACAGATCATCAGTGGCTTGCGTCAACGCACAATAGCCTGCGAGATACAGCCGATGCTGTGCGGCTCTGCCTTCAAGAACAAAGGCGTGCAGCGCATGCTGGATGCGGTAGTCCAGTTCCTGCCTTCACCTGTTGATATCCCTCCAGTAACGGGACTCAAGGAGAATGGTGAAAACGATAGTCGCGTTGCGGATGACAAAGAGAGTTTCTCTGCGCTGGCATTCAAGCTGATGACCGACCCTTTTGTTGGGCAACTGACCTTTGTACGCGTGTATTCCGGCGTGCTGAAGAAGGGCGACACCGTTTACAACTCGGTGCGCGGCAAGAAAGAGCGTATCGGCCGTATCGTGCAAATGCACGCCAACAATCGCGAAGAGATCGACGAGATTCTTGCAGGCGACATCGCCGCGTGTATCGGCCTTAAGGAGGTGACCACCGGCGAATCACTGTGCGATCCCAATAAGCCGATCATATTGGAGCGCATGATATTCCCGGAACCGGTGATTCATGTTGCTGTCGAGCCGAAAACCAAGGTCGATCAGGAAAAAATGGGTATCGCTTTGGGGCGTCTGGCGCAGGAAGACCCCTCGTTCCGTGTGCGTACTGATGAAGAATCCGGTCAGACCATAATCTCAGGTATGGGTGAGTTGCACCTTGAGATCCTCGTGGACCGCATGAAGCGCGAATTCGGCGTAGAAGCAAATGTTGGTGCACCTCAGGTTGCCTATCGCGAAGCGATCAGGAAACCGGTCGATGTGGAAGGCAAATTCGTCAAGCAATCCGGCGGCCGCGGCCAGTACGGCCATGTGTGGTTAAAGATGGAGCCGAATGAAGCAGGCAAGGGCTTCGAGTTCGTCGATGCGATCAAGGGCGGAACAGTTCCGCGTGAATTCATTCCTGCGGTGGAAAAAGGGTTACGTGAAACTCTGCCCAACGGTGTGCTGGCCGGATTTCCGGTGGTGGATGTCAAGGTCACTTTGTTCGACGGCTCTTCACACGATGTCGACTCCAACGAAAACGCCTTCAAGATGGCTGCTTCGATGGCGTTCAAGGATGGTATGCGCAAGGCCAGTCCAGTTCTGCTTGAGCCGATGATGTCGGTCGAAGTGGAAACTCCCGAGGACTATACCGGCACAGTGATGGGCGATCTGTCTTCACGCCGAGGCATGGTACAGGGTATGGAAGACATTCCTGGCGGCGGCAAGGCCGTGCGAGCAGAGGTTCCGCTGGCAGAGATGTTCGGCTACTCGACCGCATTGCGCTCAGCGACGCAGGGCCGCGCGACTTACACGATGGAATTCAAACACTACTCCGAAGCGCCGAAAAATGTCGCTGAGGCAGTGATGAACAAGAAGTAATTTCAGCTTGGGTTTTAGATTGATTTGAGAGGCGATACATCATGGCAAAGAGCAAATATGAACGCACCAAACCGCACGTCAACGTAGGCACGATCGGCCACGTGGATCATGGCAAGACCACACTGACCGCGGCGATC
>Ga0210099_1000370_pt1 | contig 15665 bp, 7 predicted proteins | sample Joice_ThreeSqA_D_4_FD_184872 | JGI IMG/M metagenome (GOLD analysis project Ga0210099, IMG submission 184872) | Wetland microbial communities from San Francisco Bay, California, USA, that impact long-term carbon sequestration - Joice_ThreeSqA_D2... | ecosystem: Environmental > Aquatic > Marine >...
TTCTTGTTAATACAACACAAAAGGTAGATGAAAAGAGAATCAAAGATTTTGTTCAAACCGATCCTAAAGGTAATCTTACATTTTTTGTCAATGAAAATTCGTTCAGAATAGAAGGGGATTTCTCAGGGAAGCAGAATGTAAATCTTCTTATTAAAAAAGGATTACCGGGACTTTACGGCGGCGAACTTGAATTTGACTTTGAGCAGCAGGTTTTGCTCGCTAATATAACTCCAGCCGTTAACTTTGCTGATAAACATGGTTTATACTTGATAAGAAGCGGCTTAAAAAATCTTGAAGTTAATACAGTTAATGTTAAAGGTGTTGATATTGAAGTTTCGCAGGTCTTCAGGAATAATCTTATCTATTTCTTTAACAAGGGCTCTAACTACGATTACTATTACGATGACGATGAATATCACAGTTACAGGAATTACTATCCTTCCGATTATGGAAAACTCATTTATACTGAAAAAGTTGATTTAAGTAAAAGGCAAAATTGGCTTGAGAAATTTACAATCAATGTTGATAAAGCTTTAAACCAAAGATTTAAGGGAATTTATATTGTTAATGTGAGATCGAGTGAACAACGCTGGATAACCGATTCCAAAATTATTTCAGTATCTGACCTCGGATTAATTGTTAAGAAAGCAGGTAACCAGGTAATAGTTTTTGTTAATTCAATTTCAGGTGCAGAGCCGGTTGCTGATGTTGAAATAAGCGTTATCTCGACAAATAACCAGGCAATTCTTTCCGGCAAAACAAACAGCGATGGAATTATTTCTTTCGATAATGTTAAATCAGAAACTGCAGGTTTTTATCCAAGATTAGTCACGGCAGAAAAATCCGGTGATTTCAATTTTATTGATCTCAACCAAACAAGAATTGAAACTTCAAGATTCGATGTCGGCGGCATTTATGAATATTCAACTGATTATACAACCTATACTTATGCGGAAAGAAATTTATACAGACCGGGTGACAAGGTTACTATTTCTTCAATTGTAAGAAATGATAAGATAAAAGTTGTAAAAGATATTCCAATTATCGTAAAAGTTAAAACCCCGACCGGGAAAACATTCAGTGAGTTCAAGAAAACTCTTAACGATGAAGGTTCATTTGAATTAAGTTTTGGTCTTCCCGATTATGCACAAACGGGAGAATATGTCGCGGAAATTTATTCCGGGCCAAATCAATTAATAAGCTCTTACAGGTTTAGTGTCGAGGAATTTGTTCCCGATAAAATACGGGTTATGCTGAAGGGAGATAAAGAAACTGCTCATCCTGGGGATCTTCTTTCAGTTGATATTAACTCTGAATTTCTTTTCGGTGCAAAAGCTTCCGGATTAAAGTACCAGGCACAGTTCCAATACACTCATAAAAATTTTACCAGTAAAACTTATAAGAACTTTTATTTTTCTAATTCATCCGCTGATAATTCAAATATACCGAGTAAATTCAGAGATGGAACTTTAAGCCCGGAAGGAACTGCTGTTATAAAAGATACGCTTCCTTCAAAGTTAAGCAGTAAAGGAATTATACAGGGAAATGCTTATGTAAGTGTTTTCGATTTGACAGGCAGAACAGTCAACAGGTCGGTGTCATTTGATATTTATCCCAGGAATTATTTTGTGGGAATAAAAGCTCAGGGTTATTACTTCTCAACAAATAAAAAGCTGAATTTTAATTTTATTACAGTTGATGAACATGATAAACCTCTTACGAATTTTAAAGCTAAAGTTTCTCTAGTAAGGTATGAATGGCAGACAGTTTTAAAGAAGGATAACTCAAACAGGTACTATTACACTTCAGAACAAAGAGAAGTTAAAGAGTGGGATAATAATGTTGAAATATCCGGCGGCCCTTTGGATTTTTCATTTTCTGTTTCACATTCAGGAAGATATCAGTTAAGAGTTTCTAAAGATGGGGAAAAAGATTACCAGGCAAAAACATTTTATGCTTACGGATGGGGAGGAACCACAGCTTCATCTTTTGAAGTTGATAAAGAAGGACGGGTTGAAATAGTAGCTGATAAAGAAACTTATGAACCGGGAGAAAAAACAAAACTTCTTTTCACTGCTCCTTTTGCAGGAAAGATGCTAATTACTCTCGAAAGAAACGGAATATATTTTCATAAGTATATTACAGTAGAAACAAGATCTGCGGAAGTTGAAGTCGATCTTACAGAAGATTATATGCCGAATGTTTATGTCTCAGCTACCCTTTTCAGAAAACATAATATGACAGATTCATCCCCGTTTCTTGTCGGGCATGGTTTTGCATCAATTAAAGTTGAGCGGAAGAAAAACAAGCTGCCTCTTGCGATAACAGCCTCGCAAAAGATAAAACCGAATACAAAACAGGAAATAACTATTAAAACTTTACCTGAAAAAGATATTTATGTTACGCTTGCAGCAGTTGATGAGGGAATTCTCCAGATTAAGAATTATGAGACTCCTGATCCTTATAAATATTTATATGGGAAAAGAACTTTACGTGTTGAGAGCTATGATTTATACAAACTTCTTCTTCCTGAAATTGTAACTTTAAATTCTACACCGGGCGGTGATGGTTATGAAGAAGAAGCAAAAGAAATTTCCAAAAGGACAAATCCTGTTACGACAAAAAGATTTAACCTTGTTTCTTTCTGGAGCGGAATACAAAAGTCCAATAGTGACGGGATTGTAAAAGTATCACTCGATATTCTCCAGTTTAATGGTGATATAAGATTAATGGCAGTTGCATATTCCGGTTCGCGATTCGGAAGTGCAGAAGGACATATGAAAGTTGCAGATGATATAATTATCGAACCGGAAATTCCGCGATTCCTTTCAACAAATGATTCTCTTGTTTCATCCGTTACGTTAATTAACACTACAGCTTCGAATAAAAATGTAACAATTTCTTTAAAAGTTAACGGACCTTTACAAATTGCTTCGGATAGAAGCCAGTCTGTTACGGTTGGGTCAAATTCAACCAAACAGGTTAAGTTTAGTATTAAAACCGGTAAAGAAATTGGCGCAGGGAAAATTATATTTGAAACAAGTGGCGCTGCAAGTGTTAAAGAAGAAATAGATATAGGTGTTCGTCCTGTTTCTCCTTTTGTTGTTGAAAGCGGTGCAGGCAATCTCAAAGCCGGAGAAAAAAAGAATATCCAGGTTTCAAAAGATTTTCTGAAAGGGACCCAGCATACAACTTTAACAATTAGCAAGTTCCCTGCAGTAAAGTTTGGTAAACAACTGCAGTATCTCGTTGGTTATCCTTATGGATGTATCGAGCAGACAGTATCAAAATTATTCCCGCAGCTATATTTTGAAGAACTTGCAAAACTTGTCGCCCCCGAATTATATAAAACCAATAATCCTGTTTATTATGTTAAAGAAGGAATAAGAAAAATTGAATCTATGCAATTGTATGATGGCTCGATGTCTTATTGGCAAGGAGGAAATTATTCAAACTGGTGGGGAAGTGTTTATGCTGCTCACTTTTTAATTGAAGCACGAAAAGCCGGATTTGCACTTTCTGATAATGTTCTTAAAAAACTTCTTTCCTACGTTGAAAAGAAAAACAGGGAGGGGGGGACTTACGATTATTACACTTATTCATATAATAAAAGAACTATTATAAAGATTGCGCGAAAGGAAATACTTTACGGTTTGTATGTCCTTGCACTTGCCAAGCAGGGCGATATTGCGACAATGAATTATTATAAATCACGTCCGCATCTTCTATCAACAGATTCAAAATACCTGCTTGCCGGTGCTTATGCCTTAATGGGAAAATGGAATACTTATTATGAAGTCGTTCCTCCAATATACAAACCTGAAAAAACGGACAGGGAAACAGGTGGCTGCTTTGATTCTGAAATAAGAGCAAATGCAATTATGCTGAATGTTCTTTTAGAAGTTGAACCCGCAAACGAGCAAATTCCTTATATGATTAAACATATTACTCAGCTTACGGATTTTATGTATTCAACCCAGGAAAGATCTTTTACATTTCTTGCCCTTGGCAAGGCTGCTAAGCTAACGGCAAACACAGATATGAAAGTCGATATAATTGAAAACGGCAAAATTCTCAATACTTTTAATAATAAAGATATAACAGTTACAAACGATGAATTGAACAATGGGAATATTACCTTGAAATCATCAGGCAAAGGAGAAGTTTATTATTTCTGGTCAACGGAAGGTATAAAGACTGGTGAAAAAGTAAAAGAAGAAGATTCATTCCTGAGAGTAAGGCGAACATATTATGATTATAGGACAGGAGAGATAATAAATAATTTTTCCCAGGGAGAATTAATTGTTTGCAAAATTTCCTTAACAGGTTATGAGAAATCTGTCGATAATATTGTGATAACAGATTTGCTCCCATCATGTTTAGAAATAGAAAACCCGCGTTTATCAACTTCAACTGAATTAAAATGGAAAAGTAAAAATCCGCTTGCAGTTCAATATATGGATATACGTGATGACAGGTTATTGTTGTTTACAAGTTTAACAAGAAATGAAACAAGAGAATTTTATTACATGCTCAGGGTTGTAAACAAGGGTAAATTTACTATACCTGTAATTGGAGCCGAAGCAATGTACGATCCTGAATATCATTCTTATAACGGTGCCAGTGTAGCGAATGTGAAGGAATAGAAAGATTGTTGCAAAGGAATCGAGAGTGTACAAAAACTAACATTGTGTCATTCTGATGGAGTCTTCGACCGAAGAATCTTTAGAACTAAAAATAGATTCTTCGCTATCGCTCAGAATGACAGGGCAATAGTCTTTACACAGTCTCAATCCCCTTGAATATTAGAATGCTCTTACCTCTCTTTAACAAGGAGAAGGTGACGGTAAGGTAAAAAATGAATATTAAAAGAATAAATAAGAAGAAATTAATTCTAATTTTAATTTCACTTCCTGTTACCTTTTTTCTTCTAAACCTGATTTTTCCTCTTCCCAGAATGAAGAGTTTTTCTACAGAGATTTACGCCAAAGATGGAACTCTGCTTACCGCTTATCTTACAAGGGACGATAAATGGAGAATGTTTACGACTCTTGATGAAATAACACCAGAATTAAAAAAAGCAATTATAGAAAAAGAAGACTCATGGTTTTACTGGCATCCCGGAGTTAATCCGGTTTCGCTTGTTAGGGCTTTTATTTCAAATGTTACAAGTGGTAAAAGAGTTTCGGGAGCATCTACAATAACGATGCAGCTTTCAAGATTACTTGAACCAAAACCCAGAACTTATTTAAATAAAATTGCCGAGGTCTTTAGAGCACTCCAGCTTGAATTGTATTATTCAAAAGATGAAATACTTGAGATGTACCTAAGTTTACTTCCTTATGGTGGAAATATCGAAGGAGTGAAAGCGGCATCTTATATTTACTTTAAAAGACCGCCGGGGAAACTAAGTTTAGCTCAATCGGTTATGCTTTCTGTAATTCCGAATAATCCTAATGGATTAAGAATAGACAAAAAGGTTGAACATGCTATATCTGAAAGAAATTTCAGGTTAAAAAAATTCATTGATGAGAAAGTCTTTAATAAAGATGAACTTAAAAATGCTCTTGATGAAACTTTAAAACCGAACCGGTATAAAATTCCAACTATCGCTCCGCATTTTTGTAATTACATCTTGCAGAATAATAATCAGCAAAAAGTTAACACGACTCTCGATCTTTCTATTCAAACTAAAGCAGAAGATTTATTATGGAATTATGTCCAGAGAGCTTACGGCAGGGGAGTTACAAATGGAGCTGTATTAATAATAGATAACAAAACAATGTCGGTTGCTGCTTATTGCGGCTCCGCTGATTTTTATAATATTTCCGCATCGGGACAGGTTGATGGTGTAAGGGCGATCAGATCTCCCGGATCTACTTTAAAACCTTTTCTTTACTCGCAAGCATTTAACTCAGGTAAATATACACCTAAGATGAAACTGCTTGATGTGCCGACAGACTTTAGCGGGTACCAACCAGAAAATTATAATTATAAGTTTAACGGCGAAGTTACAATGAGTTTTGCCCTTGGTAATTCTCTTAATGTTCCTGCCGCACGATTACTGCAGGATGTAGGATTAAAAGATTTTATTTCTCTTCTTGAAAAAGGGGGTTTTACTCAAATAACAAAAGATGAAAACAAACTCGGCATCTCATTAATACTTGGGGGCTGCGGAGTTACACTTGAACAGTTAGCAAAGTTATATACAGTATTTTCACACAAGGGAAAACTTTATCCTTTGAATTATTTGAAAAATAAAAATGAAAATATAAGCAATGGACTTTCATTTTTTGATGAAGCAACAACATATATGGTTTCTGAAATTCTATCTAATCTTAAAAGACCTGACCTTCCGAAAGATTTTATAAGCTCTTCCAAACTTCCTAGGATTGGGTGGAAGACGGGAACATCTTATGGAAAAAGAGATGCGTGGGCTGTTGGTTATAATCCTAATTATACAATTGGAGTATGGATGGGAAATTTTGATGGTAAAGGTTCTCCATATCTTTCCGGTGCAGAAATGGCTGTCCCGCTTTTATTTGATTTGTTCAACACAATTGATTATGATAATAAAGGAAACTGGTTTATTAAGCCAGATGATTTGCTTAAAAGAAAAGTTTGTGCAGAAACAGGTTTGCTCCCAACAAAATACTGTAAAAATCTTGCTGATGATTATTTTATTGAAAAAGTCTCACACAATAATTTTTGCAGCTTAAATGAAGAGGTTTTTGTTAATGAAAAACATACAATTGAATATTGCCCAGACTGTCTTCCATCAAAAGGTTATGTGAAAGCTGTTTATCCTCATTACCAGCCTGAACTTGAAATGTGGTTCAAAGAAAATAATGTTGATTATATAAAACATCCGCCGCACAACCCAAATTGTGAGATGCGTTTTACAGATAAAGGACCTGTAATAATTTCTCCTTCAAAAAATTATGAATATCTTGTGGAAAAAAATACAAACGAAGAAATATTGCTTCGGGCTGCTCCCGATGCTGCTGTAAGGAAACATTATTGGTATATCAATAATAAATTTTACAGGAGCTCTTCTCCGGGAGAAAATATTTTCTTCAGACCCTCAGAAGAGAAATATAAAATTACCTGCCTTGACGACAAAGGTCGTGACGAAAGTATCAAAATTCATGTTAAATATTATTAACACTGCCAGGAAATTGTGTTTTAACCTTATTTGTATGTGCTAATCTTTCCTTGACTGCCTGACGCCGTTTCTCTATATTTGAAGACTATTTTTTGATTACCAAATTCTGAAATTTATACGATTTTGAGCCAATATAATAAGACTATCCTTCCTAACGGGATTAGAATTTTATCTGAAACTATACCGTATGTAAAGTCTTTTTCACTCGGTTTTTGGTTTAATGTAGGTTCGAGGGACGAGAATCTTACAAACAACGGCATTACTCATTTTATCGAGCACATGCTCTTTAAAGGGACAAAGAAAAGATCGGCAAGAAGAATTGCAACCGAGATCGAATCTTACGGCGGGTACCTGAATGCATTTACTTCGAAAGAGCATACTTGTTATTATGGAAGAGGATTGGCAAATCATATCGGGAAAACTTTTGATGTTATTTCGGATATGATTCAATACCCGGCATTTAAGCAATCCGAAATTAAAAAAGAAGCAAGTGTTATAATAGATGAATTAAATGATATTCAGGATAATCCCGAAGAATTAATTTTTGAAAAGTTCGAGGAAATGATTTTTGCCGGAAGCAGCCTAAGTTATCCGATCATCGGAACTGCTGAAAATATTCTCCGTTTTTCCCAGCTTGATTCCCTAAACTACATAAAAGAAAAGTATGGTTTTAATAAAACAATTATTGCAGCTTCAGGCGCAGTCGATCATAAAGAACTTCTGAAATTAACCGATAAATATTTTAGTAAGGATATGGGGAATAGTCCTTCCAGAAGAAGATATTTTAATAACCCGAATTACAATGCAAAACTGGAATTTATAGAAAAAGAAATTCAACAAGTGCACGCCATTATTGGAAAGCCTACTTACGGTTTCAAAAATGAAGAAAGAATTAACGCTGCTATATTAACCCAGATTCTTGGTGAAGGAAGCAGTTCTAGATTATTCCAATCCGTTAGAGAAAGGAATGGAATTGCTTATCAGATAAATTCATTTCTTAATTCTTTTTATGATACTTCATCTTTCGGAGTTTATTTATCAACTAATGAGAAAATGGTTGACCGGGCACTATCTATTATATATAGAGAATTAAAGAAGCTGCGATCGGCTAAAGTTTCTGAAAAAGAATTAAGTAAAGCAAAAGAAGCTTTAAAGGGAAATTTTCTGTTGAGTCTTGAAAGCACTTCAAACAGAATGATTAGAATGGCACAATCAGAATTTTATCATAACAGGGTAATTTCAACTGAAGAAATTATTAAAAAAATAGATGGAGTTACGAGAGAGCAAGTACTTGGGATGGCAAATGAATTACTTGATGAGAAAACTATGTTCAAAATAATTATTAAATCAAAAGATGTACTTTTAAAATCAGCCGCATAATTTAAGCTGAGAGGTGAAATATGATTATCGGAGTACCAAAAGAAATAAAAGCTAACGAAAACAGGGTATCACTTTTACCTGTTGGGGCACAAATATTAATTAAAAACAATCACAAAGTTGTCGTTGAAACAAATGCCGGCTTGGGTAGTGGTTTTTCTGACGATGACTATAAATCTGTTGGAGCAGAAATAGCGAAAAGTCCGGAAGAAATCTTTAAAACTGCTGATATGATTATGAAGGTTAAGGAACCGATTAATAATGAATATAATATGATTCGTGAAGGTCAGATTGTATTTACTTATTTTCATTTTGCTGCCAGCAAAGAATTAACTGAAGCAATGATGAAAAACAAATGTGTTGCAATCGCTTATGAAACAGTACAAAAAGAAGATAGATCATTACCATTATTAATTCCAATGAGTGAAGTTGCAGGCAGAATGGCTCCACAGGAAGGTGCGAAGTATTTAGAAATGGTGATGGGAGGAAGAGGAGTTTTATTGGGCGGTGTTCCCGGCACAGGTCCCGCGGAAGTTATGGTTCTTGGTGGTGGAATTGTAGGAACAAATGCTGCAAAGATTGCCGCAGGCTTTGGAGCTATCGTTACAATTTTTGACAATAATCTGTATAGATTAAGATATCTCGATGATGTAATGCCGAAGAATGTTAAAACTGCAATGTCGAATGAATATTATATTCGTGCGGCACTGCCAAATGCTGATCTTGTAATTGGAGCTGTACTTATTCCGGGAGCTAAAGCACCGAAACTTGTAACGCGTGATATGTTGAAAATTATGAAAGAAGGTTCGGTAATAGTAGATGTTTCCGTTGACCAGGGAGGTTGTATTGAAACCTGCAAACCGACAACTCATGAAAACCCGACTTATGTAATTGATGGAGTTGTTCATTATTGTGTAGCTAATATGCCGGGTGCAGTTCCGCATACTTCTACACTTGCTTTAACAAATGCAACACTGCCTTACGCGGTTGAGATCGCAAATAAAGGTTTTGAGAAAGCAATTAAAACCAATCATGAAATTAAGTTGGGTTTGAATATTATAGATGGAAAAATTGTCTACAAGGGTGTGGCAGAAGCATTTGGTTTTGATTATTATGATGTTAATACAATTTTAAATTAGAAAAAGCTTTTAAAGAATATTCAGGATTGATATGCCTAAATTTGTTTTGAATGAGAAAGAAATAGAATTTAATCAGGGGGAAACTATAATGCAGGCTGGTGTAAGAAACGGAATCGAAATTCCGAACTTCTGCTGGCATCCAAGTCTATCAATTTCAGGTAACTGTAGAATTTGTCTTGTTGAAATAGAAAAAATGCCGAAGCTTGCTATTGCATGTTCAACCCTTGCAGCAGAAGGAATGGTTGTCCATTCATTATCAGAAAAGTCAATTGCTGCAAGAAACGCAGTTATGGAATTTTTATTAATCAATCATCCTCTTGATTGCCCGATTTGTGACGAAGCCGGTGAATGTAAATTACAGGATTACGCTTATTCACATAGCACCGGTGAAAGCAGGTTTACCGAAGAAAAAGTTCATAAAGATAAAAGAGTCCCTTTAGGTCCTTATGTAATGTTTGATGCTGAGAGATGTATTTCCTGTTCGCGTTGTATAAGATTTTGTGATGAGATTGCTAAAGACCCAGAGCTTACTTTTATAAAACGCGGCGACAGAGTTACAATTGTTACTTATCCCGGTGAAGAAATGGATAATCCATATTCACTTAACACGACTGATATTTGTCCTGTCGGTGCTTTAACAAACAGGGATTTTAGATTCAGGGCGAGAGTGTGGGATATGTCTTCAACTAAATCTGTTTGTAACGGATGTTCACGAGGATGTAATATGGATATTTGGGTAAGGAATAATGAAGTATTAAGATTAACTCCAAGACTTAATGAAGAAGTAAACAGCTACTGGATGTGCGATCATGGAAGAGTTAATACTTTTAAATTTATTAATGCAGAAGACAGAGTAAGCGGGCCTCATCTTAGAAAAGATGGAACTTTAACTTTGACGACGTGGGATGAAACAATTGAAAAAGCTGTTTCAGAATTAAAATCTTTTAAGAAAGATGAAATCGCGTTTATCGGTTCAGCTTATTCTACAGTTGAAGACAATTATGTCTTTGCACATTTTGCAAAATCTGTTTTTAATTCCAATAATATTGATTTTCTTCGTCACGAAGATCCTTCTTTTGGTGATGAGATACTAAGGAAAAGTGATGTTACTCCAAATTCACTTGGAGCAGAATTAGCGGGCGTTAAACCGGGCAAAAATGGTTTGAACATCGATGGAATTATCAAAGGAATAAAAGACGGTCACATTAAAGCTTTATATATTATTGAAGATGATATCGTAAGCGTAAATCCTGAACTTGAAACTGTTCTTGCTAAATTGGATATATTAATTGTTCACGCTGCTAACTTTAACAAAACAACAACTTTAGCAGATATTGTTTTCCCTGCATCAACTTATGCAGAAAAAAATGGAACATTAGTAAACTTCCAGGGAATGGTTCAGAGAATTCGTCCAGCAGTTGAAACAGAAGAACTCGACAGGGCAATTGATGGAATGTCGATGAGCAGGCTCGATAAGTTCGGAACAAAATTCGACAGGTGGGCAAAAAAGCACAAACATGATGCAAGAGCAACGTGGAAAATAATTTCTTTAATATCTTCTGCAATGGGGGAAAAAGTTAAATATAAAATAGCGGAAGATGTTTTTAACGAATTAGCCAAATCGGTTGATGCATTCAAAGGACTCGATTACGATATGATTGGAGAACTTGGAGCAAAGTTGAAAATAGAAGTATCGCAAACAGCATAGTTTTGGAGAATTAATGAACGTTTGGGAAATATTAGGTTTTGCAGCATTAAAGATTTTTATAGTTGTGCAGCTAATGCTTCTTACAGTATCTTATCTTGTTTATTTCGAGAGAAGAATAAGTGCATGGGCGCAAAACAGGCTTGGTCCAAATAGAGTTGGTTGGGAAGGAGTCCTTCAACCATTTGCTGATGTATTAAAATTATTGCTTAAAGAAGATATTGTTCCTGCACAAGCAAACAGAACAATTCATACACTTGCGCCAATAATTGCATTGTTTGTTGCATTTACAACTTATGCAGTTATTCCATTCGGGCCAACGATAAATGTTTTTGATTTTTCAATTCCTCTTGTTGTTGCCGATGTTAATATCGGTATTCTTTATGTCCTTGCTTTAACATCTCTCGGAGTTTATGCAATTACTTTTGCAGGTTGGTCCTCGGGAAGTAAATACTCTTTGCTTGGAGGAATAAGATCATCTGCTCAAATGATTTCTTATGAAATCTCGATGGGTTTTTCTATCGGTGGAATTCTTCTTCTTTCCGAGTCTTTAAGACCGCTTGCTATTGTGCAATCACAAGGACAATGGATGTGGAACGCATGGATTCAGCCAATTGGATTTATAACTTTTGTTGTTTCTGCCTTTGCAGAGACAAACAGACTTCCTTTCGATCTTCCTGAAGCAGAACCGGAGCTTGTTGGAGGATTTCATACAGAATACAGCAGCATGAAGTTTGCAGGATTCTTTTTAGCAGAGTATGCAAACATGATTGTCGCGAGCGGTCTGATTGTAACTTTATATCTAGGCGGTTACAATATTCCTTTCTTTAACATTGAAACGCTTGGACTTCCGGTCTGGATTACAGTATTAATAAGTATCGGTGCATTTTTATTTAAGATGGCTGCTTTGTTGTTTTTCTTTATCTGGGTAAGATGGAGCTTGCCGCGCTTCAGGTATGATCAATTAATGAGCTTGGGCTGGAAAGTTATGTTTCCTCTTTCATTAATAAATATTATTTGGGTTGCAGCTTTAATAATGATTTTTAATTTGTAAGCACAGAACCTTCGAGGTTAGCATTTCGCTAACAGTATTTTAACCTCGAAGGTTAGAAATCAAAACGGAGATTTGATGTCAATTAAAAGAAGAGAAAAAGATCTTACACTATTAGAAAAGATGTACATACCTGAGATTGTGAAAGGCTTATCATTAACATTGAAAACAATGTTCAAGCCTAAGTTCACTTTAAAATACCCGGAAGAAAAATTTATTCCATCAGGTTCCTACAGGGGCAGACCCGTACTTGTTCAGGAAGATGATGGACGCGAACGTTGCGTTGCTTGTGGTTTGTGCTCGAGAGTTTGCCCGGCTTTAGCTATCGAAGTTCAGGCTGCTGAAACTGATCTTGAAAAAGAGAGATATCCCGAAAAATTTGAAATAAATATGATTCGCTGCATTTTCTGCGGCTTTTGTGAAGAAGTTTGCCCGGAAGAGGCTATTGTTATGAGCAAAGATTACGAAATGGCTTTTACGAACAGGGAAGAGGCTATTTACGGCAAAGATAAGCTTCTCGTTCCAGTCGAACAGCTCCAGGACAGAATAGACTTTTTGAGAAAATACAAATAGGAAAAATCCATTTGAAGTATTCGAAGATAGTTCATATCTTCTATCTGTTATGTTTGAGAGGGCATGCATATTGTTTGCTTTTCTGTTCGTTTTCGAGACTTTTGGTCAGGAAAACGAGTCAAATTACTATTTAGTATCTCCTAAGTTCACCCCTTCCGGTTCCTCGTTCGATATTTCTTTAACAATCACAAATACCCATCCGAAAGCAGACAAGTTTGAACTTCTAGTTTTGCCTGATAATGCAGCATCTTTAAATAAAGCAGAGTATAAATCGGTTTACGAATCGGCAAAATTAAACCCTCTTCAAAGAAATATTGAAGACTATTCCGGTGATGCTTCATTAATAACAGTAGATCTTAATGATAGCCTGCGTTCAGGAGTCGTTTTTCAGCTTGTTATGAATTTCAAATCAGAGTTAAGTAAGTCTTCAAGGATAAAGTTTAAGGGAGTTTTCAAGGATGGCGATTCGGTTTTGGCGTATCTTAAATCTCCTAGAAATTTGAATGATGAAAATTTTATTTCTACCGAAGTTAATTTTTACAAACCGCAAAAAATTGCAGACAAAGACATTCTCTTTGGCGATGATTCTTTCTTAAAAATCGATATCAATAAAAAGTTTGCTAATAATCTTTTAGTTGAATTCTGGTTTAAGCCGAACGATCCGGATATTGATTTTCTGAAAATTTATCGAAATAATATTCTGCAGCCGGACTTCACACTTTATACAAATAAATTTCAGATGCTGACTGTTTCATCGAATGTTCAGTCTCAAACTTTTCTTAAGCCCTACTTTACCGGAAAGAAATCGTGGTATCATATAATAATTTTAACATCAAAGAGGGACGGACAGATTTATTTTTACTGCAATGGTGCTTTGGTTGCGAAAAACAATCTTCCAAATTTCTTTGAGCCTGATAATACAAACCTGGTTTTTGAAAATATGAGCAGCGATAAATCTTTCCTGATCGATCTTTTAAGAATAGAAGATTTTAATAACTCGATTGGTTTTTCATTTGCAAATAAACATTCGAGTGTTTTTAGTTCCGATAGTTCGTCGCTTGTTGCACAATATAAATTTGATTCTTATGATGAATTTCTTCGTGAAAATGAAAACGTTAAAGTTGAAACATCAAACTTAAAGTTTCTGAAATCCGATGCGCCACTTTTTGTAAGATCTCCTGAACTAAATATTAATGTACTCGGCGATTCTTATGAACTCGAGTGGAAAGGAGGAGATTATAAAAGAGCCGCATCATATACACTTGAAAAATCTTCTGATGGAAAGCCTTATACTTCTGTTTTTACCATTCAGGCTGATAATACGCAAGAGAAAAATTATTCTTTTATCGATGCTGTTGACGAATCTTCGGAAATTGTTTATTACAGGATAAAACAGTTAAACAATGATGGCTCTGCTATTTATTCTGATCTTGTAAAAGTCGGGCAGGGAGAAACGCCCCCTTTTACTCTGGGACAAAATTATCCGAACCCGTTTAACCCCAAAACAAGTATTGATGTTGAATTACTTGAAGATTCTGATATAGAAATTACGATTTACAGTCTTGAAGGAAGAGAAATAGCCAAGTTGTTTAAGGGAGCTCTTTCTAAAGGTGTGCACAAATTTTCTTTTGATGGTGAAGGACTTCCGTCAGGAATTTATTTGTATAAAGTGGCAGCACCAAACTTTACTCAAACAAAGAAGATGATTTTGACAAAGTAATTAAATCCGTATCAAATTTTGTTTTTATTATTCTTCCACCAATCTAATACTTTATCAATCTCTAATGGTTTAAAACTCAATTTATAATTTCCTATAAGAATGTTTGATGCTTTTGCTACACAAGATAAGCTTTCATCATCTTTTATTATTTCAATAAGAAATTCTAACTTCTCATTTTTAGTGTGGCTTTTACTATTCCAAACTTTATTTATTAAACTTCTTTTATCCTCCTTTGTAACTGAATAATAAATCTTTTTTAATTCCTCCATTGATACGAGATTTGCATTAAAACTCTCTGCTGTAGCGTAATACACATTCATGGTAAATTGATAATTCATATTTATAATTTTCTTCCTAAGTAAAACGGATTTATCGTGAAATTGATTTGAAGGGTCATTAGCCCAGATTGTAATTTTATCAAATGCTTTCCTATCATCATTCATAACCGCTATTTCGGTTAGCCTAAATTCCAATTCTGAAATGTTATTCTCAGTTTTGTTTAATTCTGGAAGAATTTTGTTATTAACTTTTTCTTCTATTAATTGATCAGCAACATTGTCAATTCTTTGAGAAGCTGTTTTATTGACCATTTGAGAGATATTTTCTTTATCGAATTCCGTGTTGATTCTTTTATTAATTTCGGTTTCAACTTCAACAACATTTTTTAGAAATGAAGTTTTTATAGAATCTTTTGATTGATTCATTTCATTTCTTACTTCCGATTTCAGATTACTTATGTCTTGATTAACTGACTCAATCAATTTGTCAACTCTTTTACTTGCATCTTCTTTTGCCTCATTCATATTACTGAAGAATATAAATGCTCCTAAACCAATTAGTATAGTTCCACAAATTGTCACTAAATAAGCAGCAAGTTTATACATGCTGTGAATTCTATTAATTTCTTTATCGGACCTTTCCAATATTTTTTCGTA
>Ga0210099_1000375_pt1 | contig 15523 bp, 15 predicted proteins | sample Joice_ThreeSqA_D_4_FD_184872 | JGI IMG/M metagenome (GOLD analysis project Ga0210099, IMG submission 184872) | Wetland microbial communities from San Francisco Bay, California, USA, that impact long-term carbon sequestration - Joice_ThreeSqA_D2... | ecosystem: Environmental > Aquatic > Marine >...
TTTTTCCAGCATAGTAATTACTTTCTGATTGGCTCCACCATGCAGTGGTCCCCAAAGTGCGCATATACCGGCAGAAATTGAAGCAAATAGGTTTGCTTCGCTGCTGCCAACCATCCTTACTGTAGAAGTGCTGCAGTTTTGTTCATGATCTGCGTGAAGAATAAGAAGAAGATCCAGTGCATCTATAACAGATTTGGAAACTTTGTAAGGCTCCGATGGAACAGCGAACATCATATTAAGAAGATCGGCAGTAAAGCTTAAATCATCTTTCGGATAAATGTATGGCTGTCCTATAGATTTCTTATATGAGAATGCAGCAATTGTTTTCAGCTTTGCCAGCAGGCGAATAATGTTTAATTCTACATCTGCTTTGTAATCGTGTTCCGGATAATAAGCAGATAGAGAATTAACCATCGATGAAAGAATTCCCATGGGGTGAGCATTTGCAGAATATCCCTCGAAGAATTTCTTCATATCCTCATGTATGAGACTGTGATGGGCTAACTTGTCCTTAAAGTCATCCAAAACCGACTGATTTGGCAAGTAACCAAAAATCAGCAAATAGCATACTTCAACAAAGTTCGACTTAGCAGCAAGTTCTTCAATCGGGTAACCGCGGTATCTAAGAATTCCTTTTTCCCCATCAATAAAGGTAATTGCGCTCTGACAAGAACCGGTGTTTGCATAACCGCTGTCGAGAGTTATACCTCCCGTAATATTTCTGAGCTTACTAATGTCGATACCGGTTTCACCTTCTGTTCCGGTAGTTACAGGAAGCTCATATTCCTTTCCTTTGAAAGTAAGTGTGGCTATTTCGGTGAGCGTTGTTTTTGTAGTTTCCATATTACCTCCCCGTAATAATGGTTTGTTATTGGTTTAATTATTTAAATATGTTTAGAAGAAATTTCTCTCCTCTTTTCTTATTTTTTTTACAACTTAAGTAGAAAACGGGATAATATCAATAACCGATTTTAGTCCGGCATCCGGTGTCTGGCATCAGGCATTTTTACAGCTTACTTCAACAATAAACACTTCTTGCTTATCTTTTGATTTCTTGTTTTTAACTCATAAAAATAAATGCCCGAAGCAAGATTATCGGCATTCCACCTAACCCGGTATTCACCTTTATTCTGAAATCCTTTAAAAAGTTTCTGAACTAATTCTCCTTTTTCATCATAGATATTGATTTCAACTTGTTCATCCACCTGTAGAGAATATAAAAATGTAGTTGTGCTGTTAAAAGGATTTGGGTAGTTCTGGCTTAATGTAAAGCTATTCATAGTTGGTGGATTTATTTCAGATATCCCAACTATTCTGGTCATATTTATATTTATTGTTATAGTGCTGTCCGGCCAAATCTGAAGTAACGTATCAGGAGCAAAATACCCTTGTTTCTCAAATTCAACTTTTTTCAAGATAGAAAGATCCCGAAAAATAAAATATCCATTTGAGTTTGTTTCAACAAATATTGGATCACCCGGATACATTTCTTCATACCCATATATAACTTTTACTCCTTCTAAAGGATTATTCAAACTATCTTTAATAAAACCTTCAATATTTCCATTTGAATTAGTCGTATCATTCTCGGCTCCGAAAGTAGGTGAGTTATCCAGATAATATCCAGTCTGGGACCATCCAAATTCTGAATAATAATAGATGTTCATCGACTGACCTAAATGAAGTACGAGGCCCGGGACACCAAAATAAATCTCGTCCCAAAAGACTTCTCCAAAAAAAATTCCTAAAATATCACCTGAAGGATTAATATTAAACTGGCTCTGCATATCACTTTGAGTAACAATTAAATATTCCTGGCCATTTAAATAAATACCATTATTGAAATATACTGTATCCGTACTACTAGTTAAGTAACCACCATCTAAGGAAATACTATCCATCTCAATAGGATATAATGAATATATTTCTAATTTCCAGCCTGTTGAATCAAACATGAATTCATTTATAAAATGAGGTTGAACAGGATTTGGATTAGAAGATATTTGAGGTATGATAGCCAATAATAGGATAATGAAAAGCGCTACAATTATTTTCTTCATTTTCCCCTCCTTGCCCAAACTATAATTAAATCAGTCTCAGGCATAAAGTTTTGTTTGTTAATTATATAAATATTATCAGTTGAATCGGAATCTTTTTTATAAGGTTTTATTGAAATATCTTTTAAATCAAATTGTTTGGGAAGTGAGACAATATATTCGGCTTTCTCTAATGGATGTTTCCAGGTCTGCGTTGAGGTTAAAATATATTTCATTGTGTCAGATGAAATTCTCTGGCTGTATTTTACACTTATAGTGGTGCCCGAATCTGGAAATACAGATATACGGAAATAAATCCCTGTTGAAGATTTAGTAAACAAAATTGTTTTATTATGCTGGTCATAAACAGAAATGGTATCCGGGTAAAAGTGAGATTGGTTAACAGGGAAGGGATAAAACAGGGTTGAGCGTAATTTGTTTTTATTTTTATTAGTGAAAGTATAGTCCCCGGTAACAACAGCATAGCCGTTGTATATTTTAACTTCAATTTTTTCTTTGGCAAACTGAAGCGGCTGCGATAAAATTATATTATAATATGAGAGTGTAAAAAAAAGAAGAAAAGTAAGATTTGAAATCCCCTTCATTTTTAATTTCCCCTGTAATTTTGTTCCTTATTTAATAAATAGAACTTTATAAACATAAGTTTTAATTTTAACATTATCAATCCGGTATCCCGTATCCCGGATCAGGCATCCGGCACCTCGCATCCGGTCATCTAATCTTCGATCCCTTCTTGCATTTATACCTATTATTTGCCAATTTCAACATCAATTAATCTTAATTCTTCCATATTTTTCGGAGTTACATGTATGGCAGAGAATAACTCAAGCGGCTCAAACTTCAAACCTTACATCTCACCTGAAACATCGATTCCTGAATTCACTTTAAAATCAATACTTATGGGTGCGTTCTTTGGAATTCTGTTTGGTGCAGCAACTGTGTTCTTAGCTTTGAAGGCTGGGCTTACCGTTTCAGCGTCTATACCAATTGCGGTTTTGGCAATCTCAATCGGCAGAAAATATTTTAAAACCACGATCCTGGAAAATAATATTATCCAGACTACAGGTTCAGCGGGCGAATCAATTGCTGCCGGTGTTGTTTTTACACTGCCGGCTTTTTTGTTCATGTCAATGAACGAAACTGGTTTCAGCATAGGTGCCAGTTATTTTAATTACTGGACAATATTAGCGCTGGCAATGTTCGGTGGTGTTCTCGGAACTTTAATGATGATCCCTTTACGCCGCTCTTTGATTGTACAGGAACATCATACACTACCTTATCCCGAAGGAACCGCTTGTGCTTCTGTATTGATTGCAGGTGATAAAGGCGGCGACTTTGCTAAAACTGCATACCAGGGATTGTCAGTTGCACTTGGATATGCTTTGCTTCAGAGAGTTTTTCATGTTATTGCGGAAACACCGGCGTGGGTTTCAGCGCAGACAAATAAGTTTTTTCCTTCTGCCACTATAAACGCAGATATTACACCAGAATATATTGGCGTCGGATATATCATTGGTCCCAGAATAGCCGGAGTTCTTGTTGCAGGCGGTGTGCTTGCATGGCTGGGTTTAATTCCACTTCTTGCTTCGCTGGTATCACCGGATGTTATTGCAGAACAATTAGTAAAGCTTGGATATCTAAAAGATATGCTTACCGCAGGAGGTCCTGGAAACTGGGATCCTGCTCTTCACACATTTGCAAGTTATCCTGATGCTATTTACCGGGCTTACGTAAGGCAGATTGGTGCAGGTGCAGTTGCAGCCGGTGGTTTAATTACATTGATTAAAACTTTTCCCACGATCATTTCTTCTTTTAAAGGAAGTGTTGCTTCTTTGAAGAATAGAAGCGGTGGAGTAAAAATAATCCGTACCGAAAATGATCTTTCCTTTATTACCGTTATCGTAGGAAGCATTGGTTTGGTGATACTAATGATCTTTCTTCCAATGATTCCGGGTGATACAATTGTTAACAAATTTTTAATTGGAATTCTTGTTATCGTTTTTGGATTTTTCTTTGTTACTGTATCGAGCCGTATTGTCGGTATAATTGGTTCAAGTTCTAACCCTATTTCCGGAATGACCATTGCAACATTAATGGGAACTGCTCTCATTTTTATTGCAGTTGGCTGGACAGGAAAAGTGTTTGAACCTATGGCTCTTGTTGTAGGTAGCATGATTTGTATAGCTGCTGCGAATGCCGGGGCTACTTCGCAAGATTTAAAAACAGGCTACATCATAGGAGCGACTCCAAAATACCAGCAGATTGCCCTATTTGTAGGGGCAATTGTTTCATCTCTTATCATTGGCTGGACAATTCAGCAACTCGATTCGCCAACACCCGACATGTCTGCTCTGGGAATTACACACGCTATCGGTAGTGATAAATTTCCAGCTCCCCAGGGTACTTTAATGGCGACTTTAATAAAAGGCTTGCTTTCATTCAATCTTGACTGGCAGTTTGTTTTAGTCGGTGCTTTTCTTGCAGTAACCGTTGAGTTATGTGGGGTAAATGCTCTCTCGTTTGCAGTTGGTGCATATCTTCCTCTTTCAACCACTTTACCGATTTTTGTGGGTGGTGCTATAAAAGGAATAAGTGATAAAATAGCAAAGAACAAAGGTGAGAAAGTCGATGACAGTGAACTAGGTACAGGTAGTCTTTTCGCAACAGGGCTTGTTGCAGGAGGTGCCCTTGCGGGGGTAATTGTTGCGCTGCTCTCGGTTAATGATAATATATTTAATTTCTTCAAATCTATCAGTACGGAAGGATTTTTAACCGGATTATTTGGTGATGGCGGTTATGCTATACTTGGTGTTATTTTCTTTGGTCTAATGGGATGGATACTCTTTAAAGTATCGAGAAAACCCCAAACAAAAATTGAAGATACCATAAACTGATTTATATGGCAGAACCAAACAATTCTTTCCTTTTGAAAAAAGAACCACCCACCTATTTCAGGTGGATGGTTCTTGTTTTTGTAAGTGTTGCCATGTTTGGCAACTACTTTATTTATGATGCTGTAAGTCCGCTCGCCGATGTTCTTGCTAAACAATTACATTATTCTGATTCAGATATAGGATTGCTGCAAGGCATTTACAGCATTCCTAATATTTTTATGGTGCTTATCGGGGGAATGATTATAGATAAATATGGTACCAGAGCTTCTACTTTTGCTTTTACTTTTCTTTGTCTTCTCGGCGCACTGATTACAGCGTTCTGTGGAGGTTCGCTTTTCTGGATGGCAGCAGGGCGTCTTGTTTTTGGTCTTGGTGCCGAATCGATGATTGTTGCTATTACTACAGTTTTAGGAAGATGGTTTAAAGGAAAGGAATTATCTTTTGCTTTCGGACTTAATCTTACCCTTGCACGTCTCGGATCATTTACTGCATTAAATTCTCCGTCATGGGCTTCAGGGTTATATGAAAATTGGCAGGCTCCTCTTTTATTGTCTGTTGGTGCAGGTATTTTAGCCGTAGCTGCTATAATAATTTATTGGGGAGTAGATGTATATGCAGAGAAAAATTTTTCTGTAAGACCCGTTCCGAAGCAGGATAAATTTTATTTCAATATGATTTTTTCATTCAGCAAATCTTACTGGTATATAGTCTTATTGTGTATAACTTTTTATTCCGCGATCTTCCCGTTCGAAACTTTTGCAATCAAATTTTTTATTGATGTTCATCATGTTTCCCGCCCCGTTGCAGGTTTTCAGCTAAGTATGCTTAAAGTTTTTGCTATGGTTTGTTCACCGTTATTTGGTTTACTTTCCGATTATATAGGTAAAAGATCTTTATTGATGATGATTGGGTCAGCGTTATTAATTCCTGTTTATCTGCTGATGGTTTACACTAATGTTACACTTTATATTCCGATGGCTATGATGGGAATTGCATTTTCCTTGATTCCTGCTGTTATGTGGCCATCTGTTGCAATCATAACCGATGAATCAAAATTGGGAACAGCGTATGGCTTGATGACTTTGATTCAAAACATTGGCCTTGCGGGATTTAATTTTTTAATTGGCTGGGCAAACGATTTTAGTGGAGGATACACGCTTGGTATGTGGCTTTTCTCCATACTTGGATTTTTAGGATTATTGTTTGCACTTCTCTTAAGGAGAACAGAAATGGGTTCAAATGGGCACGGACTCGAAAAAGGAGTGAAACTTAAAGCTCAAAAAGCAACTGTAAAATAGAGCGATATTGTTTATATGACTTCTATTGCAGTACCATTTAAAAGATAATGTTTGTATGTTGGACATGATAGTGTCGAGGTGTTATGCTTTTTTGTTATGTTTTTGTACGCCGGATATCTTCAGTTCTTCTTCTCATCTTCATTACTGCAACAGCTGTTGTTAATGCTCAATCTTTTGGTTTTGGTTGTCTTGGTTTTGTAGGCGGTTACGGCGGGTATAGTTACCAGGAGTACAAACCGGACGGCCTAAACAAGTATGTAGATGTCTTTAACCAGGTTGGAAGCGATTCTTTAATTTCTCCCATGGAAAAGTTTGGAAAAGCCACAGGCTACAGAGTCGGTTTAAATTTCTTTCGTGCTAAAATGGATAACTTTGTGCTTACTACTAAGGGATATTACCAATTAATTTCAGAAAATCATGAAGCGCTGGAAAAATATGGAACGGTAACGCGTTCAACTTCTTTAAAGCTTGAAATGATGAACTGGGGAGTAGGAATCGATCTCGGTATTTCCATTACTAAAGCGATAAGCTGGAAAGTTGTTGATGGAGCCGTGAATTTTAACAATATAACATTAACAAGGACTGAAAATAGGACCGGGGCACAAACGATAGTAGAAAAATATAAAACAAAGTCTACAAATCTTGGCTATTCAATTGGGACGGGTTTTATCCTCGATGTAATTGATGAATACTTAAGTATTGAAGGAGTAGCGGCTTACACCAAACTTTCAGTAGATAATCTTCAAATGGATGACGGAACGGTGCTTACAGAAAACCAAACTTCCACTACTCCAATGACTAACTTCATTAATGCCGGGGGATTCAATGCAGTTGTTCAGCTTAATGTAGGCTTTCCTTTGTAGGATTGAATGAATGATTGATTGAATGGTTGAATGATGAATAAATATGAATTTTTCCATTCAATCATACAATTTCCTATTTTCTGCCCGACAGCGATTTTATCCCTCCTTTATTATTCCTAGCCATTTCCTTATTTTTGTAATAAATCAGACAAATTGTTTTTAGGAAATTTTAATGTCTCTATTGCCCGTAACTCTTTTTGGTGATAAAATACTTCGAAAAAAAACAAGCAAAGTTACTGAAGTAGATAACAAAACAATCGAATTAATAAAAAATATGTTTTCTACCATGCATAATGCTAACGGGATCGGTCTTGCTGCCAACCAGGTTGGTGCCGACAAGGCAATTTTTGTTGTCGATATTTCTGCTTTGGAAGACTATGAAGACAGCAAACCGATGGCGATTATCAATCCTAAAATTGTTGAAAGATCGGAAGAAAAAATAAAAATGGAAGAAGGCTGCTTAAGTATTCCTGAAATAAGAGCGGAAATCGAAAGGCCAAAGGAGATTATTATTACTTACCAGGATGTTGATCTTAAAGAACATACCATTAAAGCCGGGGATGTTTTAGCGAGAGTTATGCAGCATGAATATGATCACTTGCAGGGAATTCTTTTTACAGACTATTTTACACCTGAAGATAAAAAGAAAATAAAACCACAGCTCGAAGATATTAAGAATAGAAAAAAAGAAATTGATTATCCCGTTTCTGATGATGTTAGTTACCAATTGAGGTAATATGAACATTATTTTTATGGGCAGTGCCGACTTTTCAATTCCATCCTTAGAAATTCTACATAAGAATAAACATAAAATAGTTGCTCTTGTTACAGTTCCAGATAAAGAAAAGGGAAGAGGACAAAAAATTACTTTTTCACCCGTGAAAGAATTTGGGATAAAAAATAATATTCCTCTTCTTCAACCTGAAAAATTAAAAGATGAAAACTTTATCAGGCAGTTAAAAGATTTGAATGCCGATCTTTTTGTGGTAGTTGCCTTCAGAATTTTACCAAAAGAAGTTTTTACAATTCCGATTAAAGGTTCTTTCAATCTTCATGCTTCATTGCTGCCAAAATACAGGGGTGCTGCCCCGATTCAATGGGCTTTAATTAAAGGAGAAAAGAAAACAGGTGTAACAACTTTTGCACTGGAAGAAAAAGTAGATACAGGAAATATCTATATACAGAAAGAAATTGAAATTGATGATGAAGATAATTTTGAAACTCTTCATTATAAATTAAGTGAAGCAGGTGCTGAAGCAGTTCTCGAAACTGTAAATATGATTGAATCGGGTAATTACCAGTTGAAGGGGCAGGACAATTCTCTTGCAACACCTGCACCTAAAATTACTCCTGAAACTGGAAAAATAGATTGGACAAAATCAGCAGGCGAAATTCATAACCTTGTTCGTGGTTTATCTCCAGTTCCTTGCGCTTATCTTTTTCATAATAATAAAAAAATAAAACTTTATAAGACGCAGGTTATAAAAAAAGTAAACCCGATTCCACAAAAGATTAACCAATCAAAGAAAAACCTTTTTGTTGAATGCGGAATTGATGAATTAGAAATTCTTGAGCTCCAGCTCGAAGGGAGGAAAAGAATGAGTGCCGAAGAGTTTTTGAGGGGTTACAGTTTTTAAGCCCTCAAATGTCTCCAGTCTATTGGGATTTTAAAAATTCAATTGCCTTTTGTCTATCCCGGAAAAGAGTAAAATTCAACCCATTGTTCCTGGCAGCTGTTTCTACGAAATCGTGGGAGTGGTCCTCGGGTGAAACTACTATAACTATAATTGATGTAGCGTCAATTCCCTCTGTGTGTTTCATATCGTGATAGGCAAACTGGTAATTGTTAAAAACGGAATCAACGTTTCTGGAATTTGTGCAATCGACTAAATATTTTTTAATCCCTTTTTCTTTCCCAAATTTATGTGCATCAATGCTGCCTTTGATAGCACTCTCCCTCGTAATCTCCCCTGTCACCTCAAGAATAATGTATGAAGAATCATCTGACAAGGAGATCCGCGAAAGCATAATATCCTCCTCTTCCGTTATTTTATTCTCTAATACTTATATTTTATTCAAGCGGGCAGACGCTTATATCAACCGCCATTTCTTTTTTTAAATTGTTTTTTATTTACCTATAAATAATATAGAAATAAAAAGTATAATTCCAAACTATTTAAACTTCAACCTTTTATCTTGTGAAGTGTTTTTAATATCCTGCAATCCTTAAAAAATTATTAAGTAATTGTTTCCCTGTCTTAGTGTATTCACTTTTTATTTCATTGAAGATAGACCTTAAATATTCCGTATCGAGTTTAAGAAGATCGGGGTCTCCCATAATCCAATCTTCAAACATTTGTGGAGTAAGCTCGAAGTGACTTTGTATTCCGTAAGCATTTGAACCTATTTTTACAACCTGGTTATTACAAAATGTACCTGTTGCCAGTAGAGTCATATCGTCAGTGAGTTCTACTGTTTCCCCGTGCAGATGGAAGACTTTGAAAGGAGAGCTTAGTCCCTCAAACAATGGATCTTGTTTTCCCCCGTCTGTTAGCTCAACTGTAAAGTTATTTCCGTCAGGATCTAAAAAACCAACTTCTTTTACCGGGCTTTCAACGACTTTTCCTCCGGCAGCTTTAACAAGTGTTTGAAGTCCGAGACAAATTCCTAAGTAAGGTATTTCGGTACGTAGGACTTTGCGAATAAATTCTAATTCATTCTCCATTATTTCATCCGTATCATTTGCACTCGCCAGGCCTCCGAGAATAACAACTGCTCCAAAGTTTTCAACCGGCGGAATTTTTTCCCTTTTACCAAGCTCAGTTATAAAGTACTCGATTTTTTTTTCTTTCAGAATTTCTTCGAGTAATCCGGGTCCTTCATTAATACTGTTTTTTACAATTAGTATTTCTTTTCTCATCGTGTTTTTTAATCAGAACAAATTTGAATGAAAGTAAAAATACGTTATTTTGAATTAATATATTGGCTTGCTGCTTCTGCTATATTCTGCATAATGTTTATGAATTTATTCTTATCTGGTTCGAGAAGTGTAATTCTGAATCCGTACAAATCCGAATTAAATCCTGTTGAAAGGGGAACTACACAAATTCCTTCTGAAGCAAGCAAATAGTAAGCAAAACGTTTGTCATGTTTTGCAGAATCAACCAAAGGTTTGATGATTTCTTCAGCTTTACTATTTGCCGATTCAAGAAATTGTCCTTTGTGCAAGGTTCCGTTTTCAAAAAGAACCGTCATATAAAAAGCGCCGTACGCTTTGTGAATAATTAATCCCGGAATTTTAGAAAAGATAGAATGAGCAAGCTGTGATTTTTCCCAGTAGTAAGAGTTTCTTTTATCAAGATAAGGATAATACCGCGCATCGCCCATAACTTTGGGTAATACCTTTTGCGGCAAAGTAGTCGAACAGACTTCGAGCATCTTTGCGTCTATAATTGTTTTTGCATAGCGTGCAAAGTTTGGATGTTTATCACGGTTGTAAAATTCTGCCCAGCCGCATCGCGCGCCCGGCCAGGGAAATTCTTTCGAGATACCGCGCAGAGCAATACCGGGAATGTCGCCAATAACAGATGCAAGCTTTTTGTGAATAACGCCGCCGTAAAAAAGATTTGAATAAATTTCATCGGAGATCATAAATAAATCGAATTCTTTAGCAATCTCCACAAACTCTCTGATAATTTCCTGTGAGTAAACCATTCCAGTTGGGTTGTCGGGATTAACAAGCAATATCCCCGAAATCCCGGGATGTTTTATTATTTGGGATCTCACATGGTCCATATCAGGATACCAATTGTTTTTCGGATCGAGGCGATAAGTTATATGATGTTTACCTGAATGTCCTGCCTCTGCAGATGAATGAGTTGAGTACGCCGGGTTTGGTCCGATAACGCGTGCGTTTTTGTTTAGGTAGTTGTAGATTTTTGAAACTGCATCACCGAGACCATTAAAGAAAAGAATATCATCCGGCGTTATTTGTGCGCCGCCTTCGATGTTACGTTCATAAGCAATGTATTCACGTGTTTCGATCAATCCTTTCGTTGGAGAATATGCAAAACAGGAATTATCCGTTTTAATTGTGTTTATTACAATTTCTTTTATCCATTCAGGGACTTTCTCTCCCTTAGCGACAGGATCTCCGATATTTTCCCAGGTAATCGGAATGCCGGTCTTTTCAATTTTATTTCCTACTTCAACAATTTCCCGGATTTCATAAGTAAGCTCGTCCGCACCGGGATGTATGATATTATTTCTCATTCACGCTCTTCAAAGAGTTTTATAATGTTGATTTTATTTTACTCACGCAACATAATAATAAATTATTGAATTGAACATTGAGTGTTTAATATTGGGCGTTGAAATAGTCAAAAGCAAATGTAAAATCTTCAATGAGCAATTTATAATTTTCAATTAAGATTGAATTTGTAAACCGGATTTGGGAAAACTTTCTAGAGAAAAATCTTAGTCCCCGGTTGGTATTATATCTTTATTCTCCACCATTAATATTACCGTTTTTTGCGGTGCCCTTGTTTTGTGCATAACATTTTTCGTTACAGTTACACCCTGACCAGGATTTATTTCTATTGTTCTGTCTTCCAGGTCAACTAAAAGTTTTCCTTCGAGGACAAAGAAAAATTCATCATCTTTTTCGTGTTTGTGCCAATGATATTCTCCTTCAATAATTCCGACTCTTACAACACTGCCGTTAACTTCTGTAAGAGTTTGATTGAACCACTTGTGTTTATTTTCTTTCACCATTTGAGGAATATCAATTACTTCAAAGTGTTTGAACTTGATATCGAGCTTTGTGTTGTATGGGTATCTCATATTATATGGATGGCTTTATCTGTTTTTATTAAAATTAAAAATTTACCTTCTTTTTCCAAACATTTATCGAAATTAGGTTTATTATTTCCTGTGCTACCTCAAAATATTGTTTTGTTTCAATTTCGTCTATGACTAATTCGTTGATTCTACGTGGATGAGTAATTTCATTCCTTTTGATTTTGAATTTATCGAATTTTTGCCAAAGTGTCTCGCCTCGAAGGTTGTTAACAGTACTAAATTTTGCTATCAAGAAAAAGATTTTTTCTTCTAATCTACGAAAATCATTTTGATTTTCATCTATAATAAATTTGCCCAGTTCCAGACCGCGATCCTCAAATCGTAATTTTTTTTCTAGAAGAAATGCTTTTTCATGCATTGGAAACATATCAGCAGGCACTTGATTGAAGTCATCAATCATGTTATTTACAAAAGATTCGATTGAAATCCATGAAAAAATAATTGAGGCGAAATACAATGCGTTTTTTTCCTCATCAGAAATTGTAGTCTCGGCAAGATTGACAAACCTTTCGGAAAATTCTAAATATTGTCTAAAATCAGATGTCATTTGTATATCCTTTCTTAAATGAAATCAGACCAATAACCTGACTTACAGCTTTATTCATTATAGTTTTATCTATTACAGCATTTGATTGTAAACTTTTGGCAAGAAATAGTTGTGCTATTCGTTGTCGGTCTTTTAAAGAAGATCTGGTTCCTAATCCTCTATAAGTAGGTTTATCTTGATCGTGTTTATATGACATCTCTTCCGCATTTAAAGGATCAGGTATTTTGGAAGATGTTTTAGGAATTTTGTAATGATCACGTAGTCTAGATGGATCATTTTGTAATATCCCAGCCACGTAACTCCATCCGGTTAGAATAGATTCAATTAACGCTTTGTTACGATATGATTTTCTATTCTTAGTCTTTCCTTTACTAGATTTAACAGCAGTTTGTTGCGCTTTGTGCAAACTTGAAAATGCTTTTCCTGCTTCTAAAAGCTTTTTATCTTTAAGTAAAGTATCTTTGTATTGCTTCATTGTTTGTTGGTATTTAATATCTAATAATCCCGTTTTCTCAGTTAAATATCTTTCCGTTCCTGTTTCTGCTAAATATGGTTCATGTACCATTTTATCAATTTTAATATTCTTATCTTTATCAATAATATCTTTTGCCAAGTAAAAATTGACAATAAAACTTCGAGCAAGTTTGACAGTTATTTTTTCAAACTTTGATCCAACATCAGGGAAGTCATCATTTTTATCTAACAACCCAACTTGCTTACACCATTTTCTTAGCGTATCGCCATACATAGTTTCTTCAAGTAAGCGGTCAAAAGTATCATTTGAAACTGAAATATTGGTATTTGAAATCAGAGCAATTTCGGTTCTTTGATCAGTAGATAAATTAAAATAAATTCTGAATCCATGATACCTATCAGGGTGAGTGTTAGCTTCAGATAAAGCTCTAGAACGGTGTTGACCACCCCATATTTTTAGTGGCTTATCGGGATTATATGTTTTATTAAATTCAACAATAACATCATTAAATTCACGTCCACTTGAGGCGTCCAAAAGCATTTTTTTAAATGTGTTGTGCTGTAGCAATAGCTCCCTATTAGCTCTAAAACTGTCTCCTGTATCAAGTTTTGCGTCGAAATCAAAAAGTAGACTTGCATCTCTTGCTTTTATAGAGCACTTAACATAATAAGCTCCTTTTACGCCGTCTTGGAATATTACGATTGGAATATTTTCTTTTAATTCCAAAGTTGATGTGTTCTCAAAAAAAGTTTCGACTAGGTGTTTTACATCTTCGTTTTGGTTTGCATTTTCATCAAATTTAATTTGCATTTCTACCTCTTTAAATTTTTGAACTATATTTTGTAACTAATCATTTTCTACGGAATATAATTATAGGTATGTCGTAGCTTTTCTATTTCCCTCATTGAAAACATATAAAATTAAAAGACTAATCTCAATTGGAATTTTTGATTTGCGTCCCCTGGTGAAAGGTTATTTACCACTTGTCGTTTCTGTTTTGCCAGAAAGAAGAACGTAACGAAGAGGTTTTATTTCCGGCAACTTCCTTTTCTGCCTGGTAAGTAGCGAGTATAATTCCGGGTGAGATCTCAATCGCATTAAAATTTTGGATGGTGAACTTTGCTTCTATCTCTTTTGGTAAATCGTTTAAGATATCCTGCTTGTTATATTGCTTACCGGATTCACCAATTTCATAAAAATCATCAGCTAACAGTTCATTCAATCTCTCTTTGGACTTACGAACTCCCGGCTGAAGCAATTCTGTTTCAAGTTTTTTTATTAAATCAGAAAGGTTCATTTTTTGTTTTAACCTCACGCCGTCCCTCTCCTTAGTAAGGAGAGGGCGAGGGAGAGGTCAATAAATTACATGCTCTTTTCCAGGTTCAATAAAAATTGTTTACGCCACATTCCGCCCCCATACCCAACCAACTTTCCATCTTTCCCGATTACTCTGTGACAGGGAATTATAATTGCAATCCTGTTATCGCCGTTTGCTTTTGCAACCGCTCTTATAGCTTTGGGATTTCCCAGGGCAATTGCCTGTCCCTGGTAAGACCTTGTATTGCCATAAGGAATTCTTTGCAGTTCTTTCCAGACTTTTTGTTGAAATTCTGTCCCATCAAGTACTAACGGCAAATCGAAATCTTTTCTTTTTCCATCAAAATATTCTTTTAACTGTTTGTCTAATTCTTCGAAGTGTTTGTTTTGCCCGGGAACAAATTCGGCATTCAGATATTTTTTTAATCTTGCAATCTGTGTTTCAAGCATTCTTCTGTCAACAAATTCCAATAAGCAAATTCCTTCATCTACTGCACCTGCAAACATTGGTCCGAGCGGAGTTAATATTCTCGTAACAGTAACAATCCTTTTGTCTTTGCTTTGAGATGGAGAAAATCCTGTCGTCTTTTTGAAAGCTTCCGTGAATCCGCTTAAAGATTCATAACCTGTATCAAATGCCGATTCAAGAACTTTCTCTCCATACTTAATTTGTCCGAAAGCTTTGTTAACTCTTAATAATCTTAAGTAAGATTGGAAAGTCATCCCGTGATGTTTTTTAAACCATCTTCTTATTCGCGCAGGGTCGATATTTCTTTCCCTGAGATCAGCGTCTTTAAATTTTGTAATCTTATTCTCTTCAATTTCTTTCATAAGGCCTTTCAACCAGTCAGGAGTTTCGCCATTGAATTGCATCGGGTTGCACACTTTACATGGTCTATAGCCATATTGCAAAGCTTCTTTCGCTGTAGAAAAGAAATCAACATTTTCTTCTTTAGGTTTTCGTGCGGTGCAGGTTGGTCTGCAAAAAACCCCCGTTGTTTTAACCCCGACAAAAAAGATTCCCTCAAAGCTGCTGTCTTTGTTCAGAAGAGCATTGTACATAGTTTTTCTATCGGGCATAAATAAGTTATACATATATCACCTTAATTTCTTTTGATAAACTTATAAATAGGAGAGTTTGTTTTCAACCGGAAAATTGACAGGCAATTTACTGAGAGTAGAATTAAATCACTTTTTTGCACACAAAAATCA
>Ga0210099_1000377_pt1 | contig 15503 bp, 12 predicted proteins | sample Joice_ThreeSqA_D_4_FD_184872 | JGI IMG/M metagenome (GOLD analysis project Ga0210099, IMG submission 184872) | Wetland microbial communities from San Francisco Bay, California, USA, that impact long-term carbon sequestration - Joice_ThreeSqA_D2... | ecosystem: Environmental > Aquatic > Marine >...
TGGGGCTTTGATGGATTAAAAATCGATGGACAGCATTTAAACGGTGTGCCCCCCTGTTATAATAAAGCTCATCATCATTTATACCCCGAAGAATCGGTTGAAAAATTACCTGAATTTTATAAAGCATTATATGAAGCTGCAATGAAAATTAATCCAAATGCAGTAATTCAAATCTGTCCGTGTGGCACTGCATATTCATTTTACAATTTGCATTATATGAATCAGTCAGTTGCTTCTGATCCGACTTCATCCTGGCAGGTAAGATTAAAAGGTAAAACTATTAAAGCTTTAATGGGAAACAATGCACCTTATTTTGGGGATCATGTAGAGTTGAGTGATGGCGGTTCAGATTTTGCATCAACTCTTGGAGCAGGTGGAATCGTGGGAACAAAATTTACTTATCCAACAGATCATCTTGATCATAAAGATTATTTACTTACAAAAGAAAAAGAAGCAAAATGGAAACAATGGCTGGATATTTACAAAGCAAACTCTTTATCCAGTGCAAAGTATAGAGGCGAGTTATATGATATCGGTTATGACAAGCCTGAGACTCATGCAATTCAAAAAGGCGATACAATGTTTTATGCTTTTTATTCTAAAGAACCTTTCAAGGGAGATGTTGAATTACGTGGTTTAGATAAAAATCATAATTACGAAGTAATAGATTACGTTAATAACAAAAAATTAGGGTTGGTAAATGGTACGCCATCGAAATTGCAGATTGAGTTCAGTAAATTTTTATTAATTAAGGCTGTTAGAAAGTAATTGTACCTATCAGATACATACCAAAAACAAAATTTCTTTTTAAGGGTAAAATATGGAAATCAACAAATCCTTATTTAGGTTAGTATTTTTTTTAGTAGTTGTAGCTTTCTCATACAATACATTTTCTCAGGAAATAATTTTTCCAAGACCATTTGCAATAGCCATTGATGATTTGGGCTGGAATGAAGGGGGCTCGCAGGGAGATGAAGGAGGACCCTGGCGTGACGGAGTAAGAAGAGAAATGATATTAAAAGATTATATGCCTATTGTTGAAGTAAGTAAGGCTGTCGGGGTAAGATTTATGGGAGTTTTTGTTTTGTCTGAAATGGATCGGAAAAATGTTTGTGCTAAATATCCTACAATTACAAAACAAGGAAGCAACTTTGATAATTCTAAAAATGTTGATTCCGAGCAAATTAGAATTATGAATTATGTAAAAGATAATGCCGCACATCTTGAATTTGGAATTCATGGAGTTGGTCACGAGCATTTTGATAATGGTGTGAGAACCAGGGCAGAATGGTATGATCTTGAAAATAATAAACCATGGCCTGAACAAGATTCGCGTGATCATTTGAAATGCTTTAAGGAGATTATGGCCCAGTATGGTTTTACAAAAGAAAACGGTCAGTCATTCCCGGAGAGTTTTGTTCCGTGTGCTTATGGTTATTATTGGAATCCAGATGGAAATTTGAGTACAGGTAAATTAATGGCCGAAGCTGGAGTCAAATATGCTAATACACTTTTTGAAGAAATCCCGGAATGCAATCCACCTATCAGGGAAGGTGGGGGATTTGACCACGGGGTACTTGTAATTAGTCGCTATAATTATGGTAACGAGTGGTATAAGCTTAGTGCACTTCCAACAAGACCATTAGAGGAATATAAAAGTGATATAATTGAAACACACTGGCCAAACTGGCTTGCCCAGGATGATTTTTTACAAAATGACTTGAATGAGAAATGGGTAAATTTTTTCAAGGAAATTCAAAAAAGTGAAACACATTACCTGGCAAAAAATACTGAACAATTTTATTCGCAGTGGCTATATAAAAAATATGCTAAAGTAAAAATAGATAATAATAAAGTTGAGATTGATAATACAGATATGCCACAGGTAGTATATGATAGAAATATGCTTGGCAATCTTGTTTTCAAAATTAAACTGGATGATGAAAAATATATTTCAAAGGGAGAACTAAATGGGAAACAAGTTTCTGAATTTTTTAATGAAGCCGGATATACTTTTATTTATCTTCCAACTCTTAAGAAAGAAAAATATATTCTAACGTATGAAGCAGGTAATCATCCGGTCAAACGTTATATAAATAACACTGGCACATATAATGTACACAAGGTTAGTAATGAAAAGGATAAATTTTCTTTTGATATAGAGATGTATGGAAAACAGGTTGTAATCATCAAATGCGAACGACCATCTAAAATTGAATCTGATAATCCAAACTTGAAGGTGGTATCAAACACCTATGATGAAAATTCCGGGACACTTTCAATAGAAGTTTATGGAAGAGATATTCAAGGTGAAAATGGAACGATCAATATTTTATTCTAAATAAATTTGACTAGAAATCTTTATTCTCATTACTTTAACATTTATTATTTTGAAAATAAGTTCTAATTGATTTCAGTTTGTGGAGCTGAAACCCCAAAATAGACTTGGAGGTTTTTATTTTATGGGATACTACCTTTATATTCTAAAATTAGAAATTATAGATAAATATTATACGGGTGTTTCAACAATCCTGAAAAAAGATTGGTGATGCTTCGAACCCAATTCGTTTCTTTTTTACGCCCGGATTAACTTGTTAGTATCTTAATATCATTCTCGTCACAATAATAATTACTTAGTTTTTTTAAGTTTACTTCTTGTTGTTTGCCCACATTTTTAAAAAGAAAATCAGGACATAGATAATACTTTAATGTAAATACATTGGGACACTGAATTGGTCAAAAAGATGAAACTTGATATATTTGCAATAAAATAATGAAAGAATTTGTGCGAAAAATTTTCTTTTTTTTCTTTTTACTTATTTATTTCTCTCAATCAATGCCCGCACAAACCTATCTTGATTCAACAGCCACAATAGATGACAGAGTTGGTGACCTGCTTTCAAGAATGACTCTTCAGGAAAAAATAGGGCAGATGACGCAAGTAGACAGAAGTTATGTTGACACATGTAAAGCAGATATTACGAAATATGAAATAGGCTCATTATTGAGTGGTGGAGGTTCTAGTCCTCATTCTAATAATCCAACTTTCTGGGCAGATATGTATGATGATTTTCAATCCTATGCTTTAGCAAGCAGATTAAAAATTCCTTTAATATATGGTATAGATGCAGTTCACGGAAACAATAACGTTTTCGGGGCAACAATATTTCCGCATAATATTGGTATGGGCTGTACTCATGATGAAGATCTTGTTAGAAAAGCGGACAGTATTGTTGCTATCGAAGTTTCCGCAACAGGAATTGATTGGACTTTTGCACCTTGTATAGCTGTTCCCCGAAATGAAAGATGGGGCAGAACTTATGAAGGATTCGGAGAAACCCTGGAGTTGACTGAAATTATGGCACGAGCCTCAGTGCAAGGGTTTCAGGGAAATGATTTATCAAAAAACAATAAGATATTAGCATGTGCTAAACATTATCTTGCAGATGGTGGAACTGAGAATGGAATTAATGGGGGTAATTCGATTATGTCTGAAGATGAATTAAGAAGAATTCATCTCCCCGGTTATATTGAAGCTATCAAACAAGGGGTTGGATCAATAATGGCTTCCTATAGTAGCTGGAATGATGTTAAAATGCATGGCAATAAATATCTTCTTACTGATGTTTTAAAAGGTGAATTAAGATTTAAAGGATTTATTGTTTCAGATTGGGGAGGGATAGATCAACTGCCCGGTGATTTTAGAGAAGATGTAAAACAATCTATTAATGCAGGGATAGATATGGTTATGCTGCCTGATCGGTATAAATTGTTTTCTGCAACACTTGCTGATCTTGTATCGACTGGAGAAGTGACTATTGATAGAATAGATGATGCAGTTAAGAGAATTTTAAGAAAAAAATTTGAACTTGGATTATTTGAAAGACCTTATGCAAACAGAAGTTTAATATCACAAGTAGGGTCTGCTGAACATAGAGAAATTGCCGAACAATGTGTTCGGGAATCTCTGGTGCTCCTTAAAAAGAAAGATGGGATTTTACCATTAAAAAAATCCGGTCAAAAGATTTTGGTTGCAGGTAAAGGAGGAAATGATATTGGAATGCAATGCGGTGGTTGGACAATTTCCTGGCAAGGTAGTACTGGCGATATAACGCCGGGGACAACTATTTATCAAGCAATTCAGAATGTAGTTGGAATTAATAATGTTACATATGATAGGTACGCTAATAACACTTCTGGTTATGAAACTGCTGTTGTTGTCATTGGTGAGACTTCTTATGCTGAAGGTAATGGCGACAGAAGTGATCTTGGTTTGGATTCTGAAGATATAACTACTGTTAGAAAAATAAAGCTGGCAGGTTTAAAAACAGTTGTAATCCTGCTTTCCGGTAGACCGATGATAATTAATCCAATTATTCCTTTTAGCGATGAAATTATAGCAGCCTGGTTACCAGGTACTGAGGGTGATGGTATAGCTGATATATTATTCGGAGATTATCAACCCACAGGAACACTCTCGCATTCCTGGCCAAGATCAATGGAGCAAATACCGATTAATTTTGGAGATGCTAATTACGATCCGCTCTTTGCCCTGAATTATGGAATATTATCGATCCAAGATTCACCTATAGGTTCTGCACCCGAATATTATTCATCCGTTTGTTCTAAAGATAGATCTTACATCGAAGTAAATTTTAACAAAACAATGAATTCCCCTGTAGGACACGAATCAAGTTTTATCCTAAAGATAAACGGCATAAGTATACAGATTGGCTCAGTACAATTAAATTCGGCCGATTCTAAAAGTATTATAATAAATTTCAGTCATCCCATTATGAATGATGACAAGGTTACCATTCAATACGCAGGACACGGTTTAGATGCACACGACGGAGGAACTTTGCAATCATTTGGTCCTGAAGAAGTATATTATTTGACTGATGGAAAGTAGGACTTATTCCAGATACAATAGTAGAAGATTATAGTTGTTTTTTTGTTTTGGAAATATCAAACCCTTTTATATCTTAAGACACTACCAGATTTCCTGAAAAATTTGTGTATTTAAAACACAATTACCTTTAAGGGAACTATTAAAGCTTATATATTACTGATGTTGATTTGGAAGTTTAAATAATGCCTGTAAAAATTCTTGAAGTTGTTGCATCAGATATCAGATTTCCGACTAGCAAAACCTTAGATGGTTCAGATGCAATGAATCCTGATCCGGACTACTCAGCAGCTTACGTTATTTTGAAAACAGATCATCCTGATGGAATTGAAGGACACGGACTTACCTTTACAATTGGCAGGGGGAATGAGTTATGTGTTCAAGCCATAAATTCTCTATCCTATTTAATAAGAGGGAAAACACTTGAATCATTTATAAATGATATGGCAGGTTTCTGGAAGATGATTACAGGTGACAGTCAGCTTAGGTGGCTCGGTCCTGAAAAGGGAGTTATTCATCTTGCAACTGGTGCAATAGTAAATGCTGTCTGGGATTTATATGCTAAGGTCGAAAAGAAACCTTTATGGAAATTGATTTCTGATATGTCTCCGGAACAATTAATATCCTGCATTGATTTTACTTATATAACTGATGCTATAACAAAAGATGAAGCTTTTGAAATACTGAAGAAAAATCATAAGTCTAAAAAAGAAAGAATAGAATATCTGCTTGAGAATGGCTATCCCGCATATACAACTTCTGCAGGTTGGTTAGGCTATAGTGATGAGAAGATAAGACAGCTGTGCAAGGAAGCAAAAAAGGCTGGCTGGAAAATGTTAAAGATGAAAGTAGGCTCTGATTTAAAAGATGACATGAGACGCGCATCTATTATAAGAGAAGAAATAGGAGATGATTTAAAGCTGATGATGGATGCCAACCAAAAATGGGATGTTAACGAAGCTATAAAAAATGTAAAGGAATTCGCTCGGTTTGGTCCATGGTGGATTGAAGAACCAACGAGCCCTGATGATATTCTCGGACATAAGGCAATTGCTGAAGCAATCAAACCAATTAAAGTTGCAACAGGTGAGCATTGTCAGAACAGAGTAATCTTTAAGCAATTAATTACTTCTGGTGCAATTGATATTTGTCAGATAGATAGCTGTCGCATCGGAGGAGTTAATGAGATTCTCGCTGTTCTTTTAATGGCTGCTAAGTATAAAATACCTGTTTGTCCTCATGCCGGAGGAGTTGGTTTATGCGAATATGTTCAGCACCTTTCCATAATAGACTATATTTGTATAAGTGCCTCACTCGAAAATCGTGTTATAGAATATGTCGATCATCTGCACGAACATTTTATTGATCCCGTTATTATAAAAAACAGTGCATACGTGCCTCCGAATATGCCGGGTTATAGCATCGAGATGAAACAAAAAAGCTTAATAAAATATTCTTTTCCAGATGGAGAGGTGTGGAGGGATTAATGGAATTATCTTCACTAAAAAATAAAACAACAATTGTAACGGGAGGCGCAAGCGGAATAGGTGAAGCAATTTCAAAAAGGTTTGCTAGAGCAGGAGCTTTTGTTCATATTTTGGATTATAATAAAGAGAGTTCAGCAAAGGTTGTTAATGAAATAAAAGAGAAAAATCTTTTTGCTGAATCGCATTATTGTGATGTATCAAATCAAAAAGAAGTTATTAATATTGTAGAAAAAATAGCAAAGAAGGGAAATATTGATATTCTTATTAATAATGCTGGTGTCGCACATGTTGGAAAAGTTGAGAATACATTAGAAGAAGATTTTGACAGGTTATACCGAGTAAATGTAAAAGGAACATACAATTGTCTTTTTGCTGTTATTCCGTATATGAAAAAAAACAATGGCGGTGTTATAATTAATGTGGCTTCTGTTGCTGCACTTGTAGGAATTTCTGAGAGGTTCGCTTATTCGATGACAAAAGGAGCAGTGCTTTCAATGACTTACTCAGTTGCTAAAGATTATATTGATTTTAATATAAGATGCAACGCTATTTCTCCGGCAAGAATTCACACACCATTCGTTGATGGTTTTATTTCCCAAAATTACGCGGGAAAAGAAAAAGAAATTTTTGAAAAATTATCTAATTCCCAGCCAATTGGAAGAATGGGAAAACCGGAAGAAGTTGCGGACCTGGTACTTTATCTTTGTTCTGATAGTGCCAGTTTTATTACTGGAACAAATTTTCCGATAGATGGCGGGTTTATAAAGTTAAATTCTTAATCAAAGTGAGATAAGATGAAATTAATACGATTTGGTCAACCAGGAAAAGAGAAACCTGGAATTATTTTGCATGATGACTCGCGAAGAGATGTAAGTGAATTTATAGAAGATTATAATGAAGCCTTTTTTGAAGATGATGGTGTTAATAAACTCCAGGATTGGCTAAGGGGAAACAGAGAAAATCTGCCAGTTATAAATAAAGACATTAGATTGGGACCTTCAGTTGCAAAACCTTCTAAAATTATATGTGTTGGACTCAATTATTCAAAGCATGCTGCAGAAAGTGGAATGCAAATTCCTAAAGAACCTGTTTTGTTTTTTAAAGCACCTTCAGCAATAACGGGACCTAATGATGATATAATTATTCCTAAGAATAGCCAAAAGACAGATTGGGAAGTCGAGCTTGCAGTAGTTATTGGTAAAAAAGCATTATATGTGGATGAGTCTGAAGCGATGAATTATGTCGCTGGTTATGTTTTGCATAATGATGTGAGTGAGAGAGAGTTTCAGATAGAGAGAAGCGGCCAATGGGTAAAAGGTAAAAGTGCAGATTCTTTTGCACCAATAGGTCCATTTATGGCTACACAAGATGAAATTCCTGATCCTCATAATCTTAATTTATGGCTTAAAGTTAATGGACAAACTATGCAATCGTCAAACACTTCCGATCTTGTTTTTAAAATTCCGTTTCTTGTCAGTTATATTAGTCAATTTATGAGTTTAGTCCCTGGAGATATTATTTCCACTGGAACACCATCTGGTGTTGGGTTAGGATTAAAGCCTCCAAGATACTTAAGGCCTGGAGATATTGTCGAATTAGGTGTGGATAGTTTAGGTAGTGCAAAACAAAAAGTTAGAGCTTGGGATTCAAAATGATAATTGATTCTCATCAACACTTTTGGATTTATGATCCTGTTAGAGATTTCTGGATTGATGAAAGTATGAAAGTGATAAGAAGAAATTTTCTACCAAATGATTTGTACTCTATTATTAAAGAACAAAATGTTGATGGAACGATCGCAATTCAAGCAAGTCAATCGGAAGAAGAAACAAATTTTTTGTTAAATCTGGCAAATGAGAATAACTGGATTATAGGAGTTGTAGGTTGGATTGATTTGATGAGCAAAGATGTAGAAGAAAGATTGGAATATTTTTCATCTTATGAAAAATTAAAAGGGTTCAGGCATTTTATTCAGAATGAACCCGATAATGACTTTATGCTTAATGAAAAATTCCGGAATGGAATTAGCTGTTTAAAACATTTCAACTTCACTTATGATATTCTGATTTACCCCAATCAACTTACTGCGGCAATCAAATTATCAGGAGAAAACCCCGGACAAAAATTTATTATAGATCATATTGCAAAACCTTCTATTAAAAAAAATGAAATTGAACCGTGGGCATCGCAGATTAGAGAGCTTGCAGCAAACAAGAATGTGTACTGCAAACTGTCGGGAATAATAACCGAGGCCGATCATAAAAACTGGAAACCGGAAAATATTTATCCTTACCTTGACATTGTATTTGATGCTTTTGGTTTTGACAAGTTATTGTTTGGTTCTGATTGGCCGGTTTGTCTTTTAGCGGGTTCTTATAAAGAAGTAAAAAATCTTATTGAGGAATATTTGGGGAGTACCTCAACTGAGATTAAGGAAAAAATCTTTGGAAAGAATGCACTTTCATTTTATAACATTAATTAAAAAATTATATGGATCTTCAAATCAAAAACAAAGTGGTAATTATAACAGGCGGTTCAAAAGGAATTGGTGAAGGCATAACAAGATTTGCTGCTGAAGAAAGCGCAATTCCTGTTATTGCCGGGAGAAACAAAGAAACAGGTGTTGGATTGTTAAATGAACTTAAATCTCAAGGTAAAGAAGCACATTTTATACAGGTTGAACTTGGAACAAAAGAAAGCTGCAAAAAAGTAATTGATGAGACGATTCAGAAATATGGAAGAATTGATGCTCTTATTAATAATGCAGGTGCAAACGATAGCATAGGACTTGAACATGGGAGTCCTGAAAAATTTCTTAAATCGTTACAGAACAATTTATATCATTATTATTACTTAGCTCATTACAGTATTGATGCTCTGAAAAAATCTAAAGGTTCAATTGTAAATATTAGTTCAAAAACAGCAGTTACCGGACAGGGAAATACGTCAGCTTATGCAGCAGCAAAAGGAGCGCAGCTCGCATTAACAAGAGAGTGGGCGGTAGAGTTGTTACCCTATGGAATTAGAGTAAATGCGGTAATTCCTGCAGAAGTAATGACCCCATTGTACGAGAAATGGATCAATGCATTTCCAAACCCTGATGAGAAATTATTAGAAATAACTGGAAATATTCCTCTCGAAAACAGGATGACAACGAAAGAAGAAATTGCTTCGATGGTAATTTACCTTATTTCTGTTCAGGCATCCCACGTTACTGGTCAATATATTTTTGTCGACGGCGGTTATGTTCATCTTGACAGATCTTTAGCAGGCAATAAAAATCGGATTTATTAAAAATTATCTAAATGACTGTAGGCCTTTTTATTCCATGTTACGTAAACCAGTTTTACCCTGAAGTTGCTATTGCTTCTCTTGAGCTTTTAGAAAAGCAAGGATTAAAAGTAGAATACCCTATAAATCAAACTTGCTGTGGTCAACCAATGGCAAATTCAGGATTTGAAAACTTTGCAAAAAAAACTTACGAACTCTTTGTAAAAAATTTTTATCATTATGATTATATCGTTTCGCCTTCAGGAAGCTGCGTTTATCACGTAAAAGAACATTTTGACATAGTTGATCAAACCGATGAAGTTACTCATGTCCGTTCGGGGATATATGAAATATCAGAATTCCTGGTAAAAATTCTTAAGAAAGAAAATTTCAATTCTTATTTTCCTCATAGAGTGGGATTACATCAAAGTTGCCACGGCTTGCGCGGATTAAATCTTGGAAAGCCTTCTGAGATAATAGGTGAAGAATATTCTGTTACAAAAAAGTTATTGAATAATGTTAAAGGAATTGAAATTGTTTTGCTTGAGAGGGAAGACGAATGTTGTGGTTTTGGCGGAACTTTTGCAGTTGCTGAAGAAGCTGTTTCAGTGAAGATGGGCATTGATAGAATTAATGATCATATTAACCAAAATGTTGAAGTAATTACAGCAACTGATATGTCTTGTCTTATGCATCTTGAAGGAATAATAAGAAAAAGAAATTTACCGATAAAAGTTAAACATTTGGTCGAAATAATAAATAACACAATGTAATGATTGATCATCCCCAGGCTGCTAAGATATTTAATGAAGATGTAGAAAGAGTAAATTGGCACGATAAATCACTTTGGGTTGTAAGACAAAAACGTGATAAAGTTGCATCAGAAGTTAAAGGCTGGGAAACTTTAAGAAGTCTTGCGTCAGGAATTAAGGCCCATACACTTTCTAATCTTGATGAATACCTTATTCAATTTGAAAATCAGGCAATAAAAAATGGAGCAAAAGTTCATTGGGCTGAAAATGCAGAAGAACACAACAAAATAGTTTTTGAAATTCTTAATGAACATAATGCTAAGAATGTTGTTAAAAGTAAGTCAATGTTAACTGAAGAATGCGGATTAAATCACTATCTTGAAAAAAAAGGAATTGATATAGTTGATACTGATCTTGGAGAAAGAATTGTTCAATTAGCAAAAGAACCCCCGAGTCACATTGTAATGCCTGCAATCCATAAAAAAAGAGAAGAGATTGATGAGTTGTTTCATCAACATCTTAATACGGAATTATCAGGTGGAGATGAAGTTTATCTTACAAGAGAAGCGCGAAAACATTTGCGGCAAAAATTCCTTGATGCTGATGGCGCAATAACAGGAGTTAATTTTGCTGTTGCAGAAACAGGAACTATTGTGGTTTGTACAAATGAAGGCAATGCTGATATGGGAGTGCATTCGACTAAACTTCATATTGCTTGTATGGGGATTGAAAAAATAATTCCAAGCCAAAAGCATCTTGGAATATTTTTAAGATTACTTGCAAGAAGCGCTACCGGCCAGCCAATTACTTCATACTCTTCTCACTTCCGTTCTCCTCAAAAAGGAAATAAATTTCATATTATTATTGTAGATAATGGCCGCTCAAAACATTTGGGAAGACCAGACTTCCGAAGTTCGCTTCATTGCATACGCTGCGGCGCTTGTATGAATACATGCCCGGTTTACAGAAGAAGCGGCGGACATAGTTATAACGCAACTATTCCCGGGCCAATTGGTTCAATAGTATCTCCCGGTTTTGATTTGAATAAATATAGCTCACTTCCTTTTGCTTCATCGTTGTGTGGTTCATGTGCAGATATTTGTCCTGTTAAAATTGATATTCACGATCAACTTTATAAATGGAGACAAGTTTTAACAGAGAAAATTCATAAAAACAGATTCAAAAGCTTTGTCATGTTTATTGCCGGTTTTATTTTTGCAAGACCTTCGACTTACAGGCTGAGTGGTAAACTTGCAAACATATCTTTACGGTTTTTGCCAAAATCTATTATTGATAACCTTATAAAAGGATGGACAAGAGAACGAATGTTACCGGAAGTTCCTCAAAGCTCTTTTGAAGGATGGTATAAAAAGAACAGGAAAACATGAATAGAGAAAGTATCTTAAATACAATAAAAAGGAATAAGCCTTTATTTAAAGAGCTTCCTGAAATTATTGTTGAAAATTTCAAGAAGGGAAATGATTTATTAGAATCATTCATAAAAAATGTTGAAGCTACGGGTGGAAAAGTTGTTTTTGCAAATAATAAAAACGATGTTACTCTTTATTTAAAAAATCGGTTTAAGGATTTTGATAATATTATTTCTCTTTCAGAAGGAATAGACATAACAACGATTAATCCTGACAAAATTTCATCTGCAAAAGAACTTGATAAACTTGAATTGGCAATTTTAGATGCGCAATTTGGCGTTGCGGAAAACGGTGCTGTCTGGATATCGGATAAAAATACTTATCACCGTTCAATTCCTTTCATCGCATTGCATCTTGTACTTATATTATTAGATGAAGAAATTGTAGAAAATATGAATGAGGCTTATGAAAGATTAGCTTCATTTAATGAAGGATATGGAGTTTTTATTTCAGGTCCTTCAAAAACAGCAGATATAGAACAATCATTAGTTATTGGTGCACAGGGACCTTTAAGTGCAACAATTATTTTAATTAAATAATTTCACAATAAATGGAAAAAATTATGAGTGAAAACCAGGGTAATAATTCTGAAGGTTCTGTAAAACTTGTTCCGCGTAAAATACTTTTTCCGTTTATATTGCTAACAAGCTGTTTTGCCTGGTGGGGATTAGCCAATAATATGACCGATACTCTTCTTGCAGCTTTTAAGCGAATAATGAGTATGAGTGATTTTCAAACGTCATGGATACAAATTGCCTTTTACGGATCATATTTTTGCTTGGCACTTCCTGCAGCAATTTTTATAAAAAAGTTCAGTTACAAAGCAGGTGTATTGCTCGGTTTAGGTTTGTTTATTCTAGGCGCATTAATTTTTTATCCTGCAAGTATTACGATGAATTATTTTCATTTTCTTGCTGCACTTTATATTCTGGCAGGAGGATTATCGATTTTAGAAACTTCCTGTAATCCTTATATTATTGCAATGGGTCCTCCGGAAACTGGAACACGAAGATTAAATCTGGCACAATCTTTTAATCCACTTGGTTCAATAGCAGGAATTTTTTTGAGTAAGGAATTTATCCTTTCACATCTCAACAGGGCAGATGCAACTCAAAGAGCAACTATGACAGCAGATCAATTAAAACAAATTCAATCTGCTGAATTAACTGCTGTTATGGGGCCCTACGTTGCGGTTGCATTTTTATTAATGTTGATATGGATTATTCTTGCAATAATAAAGATGCCTGGTGGTTTTGATAAAGGGGGAAAGTTAGAAATTATAGCAACATTTAAACGCCTAATTAAAATAAGACATTACCGATGGGGAGTTATTGCACAATTCTTTTATGTCGGTGCACAAATAGGTGTCTGGTCATTTACAATCAGGTATGTAATGAGAGAACTTGGCTTGAACGAAGAGGATGCATCCACATATTATCTTGCATCATTAGTCCTTTTTGCCATATCAAGATTTATAAGCACATGGCTTATGCGTTATATGACTCCATCGAAGTTGTTGTCGCTTCTTGTGTCTTTAGCAATGTTGTTTACTTTAATTGTGATTTTGGGAAGCGGTTATGTTGGCGTTTATGCTCTTGTTGGAATTTCGGGGTGCATGTCTTTAATGTTTCCAACAATTTTCGGACTCTCTGTCCGTGGCTTAGGAGAAGATACTAAACTTGGCGGTTCTGGATTAATTATGGCAATTTTAGGTGGTGCCTTGCTTACAGCATTGCAAGGACAAGTTTCGGATGCGACAAGCAGTATAAAAATATCTTATTTAATCCCAATGATTTGTTTTGTTGTTATTCTTTATTTTTCAATATTCGTTTCAAGAAAAGATTTACCCGAATCAGTAAATGTTGAGACACAATAATAAGTGAGTGTAATTAAACCCAGAATCCGCGATATAAATTGATTATTTACTATTTGGTTGTTGATATAATTAATGATTTTTGAACAAAGCCACCGGAGGTTTAATCCATTAACCGGTGAATGGATTTTAGTTTCGCCTCATAGGACCAAGAGACCGTGGCAGGGAAAAACCGAACAAAGTTCTTCTCAACAAATTCTAGCATATAAACCCGACTGTTATTTATGCCCAAAAAATGAAAGAGCAAATGGAGAAAAGAACCCTGATTACTCGTCCACTTTTGTTTTTGACAATGATTTTAGTGCTTTGAAAAATGATTCTGAAGATTTGGATGTAAATGAATCTGAACTTTTAAGAGCAAAATCAGAAAAGGGAATTTGTAGAGTAATTTGTTTTTCTCCCATGCACAACTTAACTCTTGCAGAACTTGAAATAGCTGATATTGTAGGTGTGATTAAAACCTGGCAAGACGAATATTCAACTCTCGGTAGTAAACCTTTTATTAATTATGTGCAAATATTCGAGAACAAAGGAGAAATAATGGGATGTAGTAACCCGCATCCTCATGGACAAATGTGGGCGCAAGAATCAATTCCTAATGAACCTTTGAAAGAACAAAATAGTCAACTCATGTATTTCGAGAATAATAATAAAACCCTGTTAGATGATTATGTAAATCTTGAAATAGAAAAGCAGGAACGAATAATATTTGAAAATGATAGTTTTGTCCTTCTAGTACCTTTTTGGGCGTTCTGGCCTCTTGAAACTATGATAATATCAAAAATGCCAGTCAATAACATTCTTCAGCTAAATGACAAAGAAGTTAATGATTTTGCTGAAATATTAAAGATTACTACTGTAAAGTATGATAATATTTTTAATGTTTCTTTTCCTTATTCTGCGGGAATTCATCAGGCTCCGACTGACGGGAAAGAACATCCCGAATGGCACTTTCACATGCACTTTTATCCGCCTCTTTTAAGATCGGCAACTATTAAAAAATTTACGGTTGGTTATGAAATGCTTGCTGAACCGCAGAGAGATATAGCACCAGAAAAAAGTGCAGAGATTTTAAAACAAGCCGATGTCGTCCATTATTCTTTAAAAATGGTAGATGGAAAAAAAGAATCCGATATTTAGATGAATTTATAAATAAAAGTATGTTAGAGATAGAGCAAATCCACTTAAGTGATCTTTATAGTAATAATGAAAAAATAGTTGACTATCAAAGAGAGCGTTATGACAATCTAAATAAAAACTTTCAGAAAGCTTTTGGAGAACAGCAAGTAAAATACTTTAGCTCTCCAGGCAGAACTGAAATCAGCGGCAATCATACGGACCATAATGGTGGAATTGTTATTGCTGCGAGTATAAACTTAGATTCAATTGCCTGCGCTGCAGAAAGTGATTCCGGCATCGAAATTTATTCCGATGGTTTTGATAAACCCTTTATAGTTAATATTAATAATCTTGAACCAATTGAAAATGAAGCTGGAACAACCAACGCAATAATCAGGGGAATCACTTCAGGCCTAATTAAAAAAGGATTTAATATTGGAAGTTTTAAAGCTTGTATTACAAGTGATGTTCTTATCGGTTCCGGATTAAGTTCTTCAGCTTCTATAGAAGTTTTAATAGGAACAATCTTTAATCATCTCTACAACGAAGGAAAAATTCCCCCCGAAGAAATAGCAACAATTGGACAATACTCGGAGAACGAATTTTTTAAAAAACCCTGCGGACTTATGGATCAAATAGCATGTTCCAAAGGAGGGATTATAT
>Ga0210099_1000382_pt1 | contig 15368 bp, 6 predicted proteins | sample Joice_ThreeSqA_D_4_FD_184872 | JGI IMG/M metagenome (GOLD analysis project Ga0210099, IMG submission 184872) | Wetland microbial communities from San Francisco Bay, California, USA, that impact long-term carbon sequestration - Joice_ThreeSqA_D2... | ecosystem: Environmental > Aquatic > Marine >...
ATCAATTTCCCATGCAGCACCGGCAGTAGCCGGCCCGCCGACGCGATATTCTTTGTTGACACTTTTTATTGCATTAACAGAATACCGATACAATTTGAAATATTCCTCTTGTGTTCCTGTCCAGAAAACCGGTGAAAGGTTGGGTTCATTCCAGACTTCAAAGTACCATGTCTTTACTTCGTCAGCACCGTATCGTTCCGTAAAATGTTGAGTCAGATTGCGGATAAGTCCTCCCCATTTATTATAATCTTTGGGCGGAGTTACATTCCCCCTCCACCAGAAAATAGTCTGTTTGCCGCTCGCCAGTGCTTGCGGCATAAACCCTAATTCAACAAAGGGTTTCATCCCGATACTTAAAATATAATCATATAACACATCTATGTACTGAAAATTATATTCAGGATTTTCTTTTCTATCTTCACGGTAAACACCCATATCATCGGTTAACAATCCATGCATACGGATATATTTAAAACCACATTCTTTTTTAACGTACGCTAATTGCTGCTGCCAATCAGCCCGCAAGCCCTCGTTAGCTCTGCCGGCACCCACACACTCTTTAAACATTGTGTTTAGAGGACCTTTAACCTGGTCGAAATTAATATTAATTATCCGCTCAGGTAAATCTGATTGAGCAAATACGTTGGTAATACATAAACTGATAAGAACAATTAAATTTATCAGATAAGTTTTTGTATGTTTTTTTATCATAGATTTATCCTTTTTTTTCAGTCAATAGAATTTATTAATGTTGTTTTTATTAGTTTGTAATTACATCCACTTCAGCATAACCCTATGTTATTGTTATCCTCTGTATTACTCAAAGCCCGTAGTTTGATATAGCGAGCTTTTTCAGTTATAAATTTTTTAGTTTGCCACAAGGGATTATTTTTAATGTTAGAGAATTCTCCCTGATCAACCAGCTTCCATTTTTTATTGTCAATCGAAATGTAAAACTTGTAATTGGTAATAATACCGGGACCCCACAGGGCTTGATCAGGAAAGTACCTGAAACCACATACATTTTCTTCTTTTCCTAAATCGATTACCAAATCAATCGGCATTTTTTTGTCTTTGTTTTGATGCCATGCTGTGGATTGATCTCCATCAATGATTGCATAAGCCTTTTCATCTTTTATCCCTACAATTTTCCAATCCTTTCTGGGCAAGTCAAATTTTTCATTAATTACAGGACTGCTTTTACCAGAAGCCGGTTCGTAGGCTATTGCGCTTACCTCCAGTTTACCTTCTGTTTGAAAAGGACTCATATATTTTTTCGATTTGGTAGTAGGCGTGCTGCCATCTAACGTATAGTAAACAACTGATTCTTTATCTGCCGGAGTTATTATTATTTCACCGGATTGATTCCTGATAATAGAGGGTGCAGTTAGTATTTGTGGTGCATCGTAAATTCCGATATTGGAAATAATAGGACAACTTTTAGAATCTGTGATATTGAAACGAACCTGTGTTGCTGTGACAGATTCAAAACGAAGAATACGTTTATACCCGATAGTTGTAGCCTTTGCAAGCTCTTTCCAATTTCCATCAACAAGTGCTTCGACTGAAAAAGCTTTTACTCTTTGTCCTAAACCAATATATTCCTGCACAAGAAAACGGTTGAAGGTGACAGGTTTGCCAAAATCTATTGTCAGATAAGCTTGTGTTACACTATCATCCGTAGCCCAATAGGTATCTTTGTCATCATCGATTGTGTTTTCTGCATCAAAGTCACTTGAATTTCCACGAACATTTGAAGCTTCAATTTTTGCATTATCTGTCAAATCAACTGCAAATGCTTCTTTAACAGCTTTTGCAAAATCCAGTGCTGCTTTCTCATCTTTTTCATTGATCAAACCATTTGGCATAATAGGAAAGTTGAGCAATAATGTAGCATTACGACCAATTGAGTTGTAATAAGTAACCATAAGCTGAGGTAATGTTTTTACCTTTGCATCTTCGCCGGGATGATAAAACCACTCCGGTCTTATTGAAGTATTGACTTCAGCCGGAACCCAAGCATTCCCGTTTTCCAAACCATAATGCAGCATATCGTAAGGTACTTCTCCTGTGGCATTCAATAAACTCCAGTTTGTTTCCCCGACTGCTCCTCCTTCAGTTCCAACCCATCGCAAATCAGCGCGGTCCCCACCATCGTTCCAAATCACAATATTAGGTTGTAGTTCACGAACAAGTTTGTAAGTATTTTTCCAGTCGTAATAGGTTTTGCGATCTATTTTTCGATCTTCATTTGCTCCGCCATAATAACCCGTACCTCCATTGGCTCCATCAAACCAAACCTCAAAAATATCACCGTAGTTTGTAAGAAGCTCTCTTAGTTGATTTCGGAAGTAGGTAAGGTATTCTGGCTTTCCATAATCCGCACTGTTTCTATCCCACGGTGATAAATAGATACCTAACTTTAACCCGTATTCTTTACAAGCATCAGCTAATTCACGAACCACATCTCCTTTACCATTACACCAGAGAGCGTTCTTCACGGAATACTCAGTGTATTTAGAAGGCCAGAGACAAAAACCACAATGATGCTTAGCTGTAATTATAATTCCTTTCATTCCTGCTTCTTTACAAATACAGGCCCACTGACGACAATCTAATTCTTTAGGATTGAATAGGTTTATGTCTTCATTTCCATATCCCCACGGCTGATTAGTATAAGTATTTAATGAGAAATGAACGAAAGCATAATATTCCATCTCCTGCCATCTCACCTGGTTTTCTGTTGGTACTGGTCCAAAGGGAGCCGGAGCTATTGCTTGGGCATTTATATAATTGATTGAATAGATAAATAGAATTATCACAAATAAAAAATATCTTCTCATAAATTTGGTTACCTAACTTTTTATAATTGATAGAATAATATTCAGTTCAAAATTTCAAATTTATTTATGCCTCCGTTTAGTTGCCTTTGAACTCCATTCCAAATGAAAACCCCGTCCAAATGAATTGGTAAAGTAATTTCACAACTAACATGGTTTATATTTTCCTTTTGTAATTTAACGTGAATGTAACCAAGCTTATGAAACATTGCTGCTTCAATTTTTTTCAAATTTCCAAAATGAGGTTCTATCCTTACGGATTTAAAACCCGGTGAAGCAGGTTTAATGCCGCTTACTAAAGATAAGAAGTAATAAACCGGAGAAGTGCTCCATGCATGACAATCAGAACGTGTATGGTCGGGGGTTTCTGCAAAAGTGGTCAATCCAGCATCTAACATTTCTTTCCAGGGAGTTAATGCAGCAGTAAATTTGTCTGCCTGACCGGCTCTTTCAAGCGCTTCGAACAAATAAAATTTGAAATATAATGTACATTGAGCCAATTCCTTATCAGTGAGGATTAAATCAATAATTTTTGCATTATCGAATGTTTCAGGAAATGTATTGGTTAATATTGCCAAAACATTGGCATGTTGGCTAAAAGTATTTTTTTCAGGGGAATCGGCAATTAATCCTTTATTTGAATCATAGCATTTTTCAAAAACTGCATTTTTAATTTTATCTGCTAAATTTCTATACTCTCCGGCAATGTCATTCATTGTGTATTCTTCAAAAACAACTGCTGCTTTTTCCAACGTGTAAACATATTGTAAACTTAGTATGGAAGAATTGCCTATATGAGCCGCAGGCGGGTTACCGTTTTCCCATCCTTTTGAATCAACCCAATCTACAAAATCCCACCATTCAACAGGACCTAACATACCACTCGAATCAATCCGGTTTCTAAACCAATTGAGCGTTTCTTGCATCCCGGGCATCATTGATTTTACGAAAACCGAATCGTCATTCAGCATCCAATAATCATAAACCATAGTAATCCAGACTAACGAAAAGGTCGGAATAATTTGGATTTGATTACTTGGAAACCGGCTTTGTGTTATGCCTAACGATAATTGCGAATCATGTAAAACAGTAATTGCATTTTTTGTTAACCTAGAATCTTCCGAAACATAGGTTGAAACCAATGCCTGAATTCGGGCATCGCCAATATATTGAAGTTGCTCGTAGTACGGGCAGTCAAAAAAAGTTTCATTCGCACATAAGCGTTGTGTCCGCCAGCCAACGTTCCAAATATCCTTTAGTAAAGGATTGTCGCAATTAAATGATGCCTTTTCTTCAAATGGATATGCCGTAAATATGTTGTAGAAATCGTTTAAAATCAGCGGTTCATCTTTTGTCTCGATTTCCAATTCAATATATCGGAAAGTTCGCCACCACAATGTCCGGAATATACGGTTGTTTCCTCCATCGCAAATAATAATATCGGAGTTGCCTGTTATTTGTTTGTTTTCAATTTCATTCCGGTTACCCTTATTTCCACTATTATCAAATAAGCTTTCCGCATAGGTAAGTTTTATTATACTTTTTCCGCCTTTAGAAAAAATTAAAACAGGATATGCTGTTGTTAATACATTTTGGTCAATAAGCAATTTCACTTTCGAATTTGCCGAAATAGTGATTGGTGATTTGCCTTTCAGGAATCCTTCCGGAATGTTGGTAATATCGGAACGGCGTATCTTAAAAAATCGCTGGAATTTTTCTTCCATAAAAGGAATGTTCCTTTGAGACAATAAATGTAATGAAGGACTTCCCCATTCTCCCATGCATCCGATAGATTTTCCGGTTTCAACTTCCCGGGCTTTTTTCCACCCTGATGAATTAAAATCACTATCCATCCAATTCCATGGATGTTTATTACAATCAAATTCTTCTCCCGCTCCTGCAACATAATATTGATCTAATCTTACAGGAAGAGGTTTATATGCCGTATCTTTAATAACATTCCAACTGGTATCTGTATTAATAATATTTTCAGTAATTGAGTTTCCCTGAATTATAAATCCTGTTTGCGCTGAGATCTGTGCTAAAGGGCGATGTTCAGCAAAGTTCCATACAATGGATGATATAATATTCTTGCCGGAACGAAGATGAGAGGAAATATCTATACTCTCGAAATTCCATTTGAACAAATGACTTCTTGCAGGTCCATTAGATACATAAACACCATTTATATATAATTTATAACGATTGTCTGCCGATATATGAATGATAAATTTTTCCGGCTTTGTTTTAATTACAATTTCTTTCCTGAATAAATAAACTCCATATTGCGAATTTGAATTTTCAGGAAATGAAATCCATTTTGCAGTCCATGGTTTTTTAAGCAGTTCAGGATTGATTTCTGCGGCATGTTGTGCAGTTAACTTTGTGCTAACTGAAAATAAAACTAATAATACAATTTTATAGTAGATTTTCGTTTTACTTTTCATAAATGGAATTACACTTATTGATTAATTGATTTCAATAAACTCCGGTTCACAAAGTTTGAATGTAAACATGTCTGTATGATCATTATCAAAAATATTTCATTTCAATACTTCTTATTTATTATTCTTTTGAAAAATTCCTGTTTTCCAAATCATTCAAATCATTCACCGGTCGTTCTATATCGTAAGGAATCGGCAACCCGCTGAACTGTTGAAAATAAAGTAGGCAGCCATCTTTCCATTCCTGGGCATTGATACATTGTTTCCTAAGCTTGTTTTGAACCAGATTAAATCGTTCTGGATCTACGTAAGGCTGAACCTTATCCCAAACTTTCTGAAACTCACGAACTTGCTTTAAACCGTTTTCGTAATGGTAACACATCTCAGCCCACAAGGAGCGTCCTCTTTTCATCTGATAATTCCACGGAAGATGATGGAACCATAACAAATAAATTTCAGGACAAGTTTTTACATCATTAAATTTAGAATTCAGAGGTTCACGGTATTGGGAAACAGCATTGCTGCCGGTTTGTGTTCGGTCAAAACCAATACCATTAGTATCGGCTTGATGATAGTAAGGCGGAGTCCAATCCGGACGCAAGCCCTTGGGTGCATACCAAGGTCCCGGACCATAATGATTGTTTCCCGCAAAAATATGGTGTAAGCCCAGTGGCATCATGTAATTAACTGCTGCTTCGCGACTCTCAAGCATCATTTGTTTTACCGGAATCAGAAAATTATGATTCCATTCAATTGGAAGAACTGTTGTCTCTGTTTTATTTTCCTGCGCAGTTGGTTTAAATGTGAGCTTCAACCATTCATCAGCAATTTGTTCACTTTTCAACCGGTCGTTCCATGTTAAACGACCGAAAGCATACCAGTTTGCCTGTGCAAATGGATGACCGCACCAGTTAGTATCTAACCCTATATTTGCCACACCGGCAATTGCGGTGTATTTCTGCTGGAAAATACTTCCATCCGTACAACGTGCAACAGTACTACCAATGCCTTCCTGATAAGTGTCGCTCTGCAGAAATTCTTCCCACATTGTTGCCAAAAATACCATGTGAATGGATTGTCCAAGATATTCCTGGGTAATCTGTAATTCGGGCATTACTGAAGTTTTTTTCATGGCGCCAAAGAGCGGACTGAAAGGTTCGCGTGGTTGAAAGTCGACTGGACCGTTTTTTACCTGGATAATCACATTATTTCTAAACTTACCGTCGAGCGGCATAAATTCCGAATAAGCCTGCATTGCACGATCCTTTTCCTTCTGACTATATACAAAGGCCCGCCACATGACAATGCCGCCAAAGGGTTTTAAAGCATCTGCCATCATATTGGCTCCGTCGGCATGAGTTCGTCCAAAATCCTGCGGACCGGGTTGACCTTCACTGTTTGCTTTAACCAGGAATCCACCGAAGTCAGGAATCAAGCTATAAATTTCTTTAACCTTAGTTTCCCACCATTTAATTACTTCAACATCTAGCGGATCGGATGTTTTCAATCCACCCAATACGGCTGGTGACGCAAAATTAACAGATAAGTATGTTCTAATTCCAAACGGGCGCAGAACGTCTGCAATAGCTTTTACTTTTTTCAGACACTCACTAGATAACATTTGGGGAGAAGCATTAACATTATTCAGAACAGCACCGTTTATTCCAATAGATGCATTAGCTCGAGCGTATTCCTGCCACAGAATTTTGTCTTTTTCGGTAACAGTGAATGAATCCTTTTCATTATGCCAAAAAATAGAAAGTCCGGCATAGCCACGTTCTATTGTTCCATTTAGATTATCCCAATGATCAAGTATGCGCCGTTCATAAGAGGGATTTGAAACCTCATTATTTATTGATTGACCTGTTTGTTGGTGCCGTAAAAGTTCGTATACACCGTATAAAATCCCTAACTCTGTGTTTGCTTGAATTTTGCCAGAATTTATTTTGAATCCATCCCCTTTTATTAGCGGATCGGATTTGACTAATAGTTCAATGGTTGCGCCTGATTTCCCTTGCCAGGAGTTTTTCAGTTCCTGTTTTGCAATGTTTAAGGTGACTGAACTTTTTGAGCAGATAATTTTCACCGAGCCCGTGCTTTTACTACGGAGCCAAAGATTGTGTCCATTCTCTGCATGTAAGCTAAGCGCCATAAACAAAATACAAATTATGATAAAAGCTTTTTTATCCAAAACTGTTCACTCTAATTTATTGACCAAAAATTCTAATCTATATAAAACATTTTGTTATTATTCTGCTTTAGTCCCTATAAAATTATTTTATTGAATTGTAATCTTTGTCATCTTCAAATCCTTTACATCTGAACTGCTGCCATACCACACTTCGTATTGCCCGGGTGTTACAGCCATTTGATAACTGGTTCTATCGTAAAACTCAAATGAAGAAGGTGGCAGATTAATAGTAGCCTGACTTGTTTTGCCGGCGTCAACTTTTACTCTCTGAAATCCTCTTAATGTTTTTATTGGTCCATTTACATCATTTACTTTATGCACATAAACCTGCACGATTTCAATTCCGTCGTGTTTGCCTGTGTTTGAAACCTGTATTGTAATATCAACACCTTCATCATTTTTTATTGTGGTCTTACTTACTTTAGCATCACCAACTGAAAAAGTTGTATAACTTAATCCATAACCAAATGGGAAAAGAGGATCAGACATAAAACGATAGGTTCGACCTTTCATTGAATAATCTTCGAAATCCGGTAACTGTTCTGAACTCTTATAAAAAGTAATTGGAAGTTTACCCGAAGGATTATAATCACCGAATAAAACATCGGCAACTGCTTGACCGCCGGACTCACCGCCATACCAAGCTTGAAGGATAGCATCACAACATTCCGTTTCGGGAGTCAAAGCAATTGCAGAACCGGAACAATTTACATAAACCACTTTCTTTCCTGCTTCTTTTAAAGCTTTTAAACAATTAAGCTGAACTTTAGGAAGATCTATATTTGTACGGTCACCTCCTTTAAAACCCGGGTATGATACAGGCATTTCTTCACCCTCAAGCAGTGTGGAAAGTCCGCCCGCATATATTACAACATCAACTCCTTTAAGTTTATTTATAAGCTCGGTGTAATCAACATCTACTTCTTTGCCAAAATTAAATTCGATGTTTGCTTCCCAATTATTTAACTGGGCATAACGAATTTCTATTTTATATTTTTTCCCGGCTTCAACTTTATAAGGAATCCGCGAAGGAAGTGTTCTCCAATTATTGAACCTCCTCAGTGATTCTCCGTTAATAAACAATTCGAAGTACCCGGTAGCACCGCATTTAAAAACTATTTCTTCGCTAACAGTTGGAATGAATTCAGTTTCATAAAGTGCAGAAAATCCTTCAAGCTTTACTCTGGAAGCAAACTCGTGTTGACCTGCAGTTGTTAATTTTATTGGGAACTCAATCTGTGTCGTAGCAACAACATCTCCCTCACGTTTGGGATTATTCCAGTAAGTAGCTTTAAAACCTTTTTTACCGTCAATCGAGCATTTTGAAAAATAGCTTTCAGTTACTTTATCCTCGACAAGATCACATCCCTTGTCATAAATAATTTTATCATCTGATAGTTTTGTTTTTATTCCATCTAAAATTGTAATTGTATGGATGGGTTTTCCATTATAGTTACCCCACAACATAGATTCATCATCGGCATTAGATCCTATTACAGCTATTTTATTAATAGATTTTGATAATGGCAGAATATTATTTTTATTTTGAAGAAGCGTCATTGATTCGCGAGCCATATCCAAAGCAAGTTTTTTATGTTCTGCATTATTTATAACTGACTTGGGTATTTTTGTCCAGGGTACAATTTCATCCTTATCCATTTCACCTAGATCGAAGCGTCCGATCAGGGCACGCATTAAATGAGTATCAACATCATTTACGGTTATCAAACCCTTTTCAACAGCTTCGGGTAATTTTTTAAATGTAGGATTATCCCATTGACATTCAACATCAGTTCCGGCCAGAACCCCCTTTGCAGCAGCGTGTACTGCATCGGATGAAACTTTATGACTTGTATAAAAATCAGTTATCGCACCGCAATCTGAAACAACAAGGTATTTAAAACCCCAGTCATCGCGCAGAATATCCTGAAGCAACCGGCTGTTACCGCAGCACGGTTCATCATCCAAACGTTGATATGCACACATTACTTCTCTAACATCTGCTTTCTGAACCAATGCTTTGAATGCCGGTAAATAGGTTTCCCATAAATCGCGCGGATCAATATTATTTAGATTAATAGTATGCCTGCTCCACTCCGGACCTGAATGCACTGCAAAGTGTTTTGCACAAGCAAGAAGTTTTCTATATTTCTCATCGGCGGGACCTTGCAGACCCTTGACTACAGAAACTCCCATACGAGATGTAAGGTAAGGGTCTTCGCCGTAGGTTTCCTGTCCGCGTCCCCAGCGCGGATCACGAAAAATATTGATGTTTGGTGTCCAAACTGAAAGACTTAAGAAGCGTTTGTTTTCTAAACCCCGGTTTATTGATTCCTGGTACTTCGCACGTGTTTCATCTGAAGTAGCGTTGAAAATTTTATAAACAAGCGCATCATCAAATGAAGCTGCCATACCGATTGGTTCCGGAAAAACTGTAACACTATCATTATTTGCAAGTCCATGTAAGGCTTCACTCCACCAATTAAATTTTTTAATGCCGAGGCGCGGAATTGCATCAGAAACATCACACATCAGCGTTGCTTTTTCTTCCAGGGTCAAACGGGATATTAAATCTTTAGCCCGTTCTTCAGAGCTTAAATTTGGATTTTGATAAGGCAGTTGTTGTCCCCTCAGGTTTACCATAAATAAAAAACTTACGGCAATTAATAATTTCATTCTCATATTTTAGGTCCCTTAATTTTAATTTAATTCTTCATTGCAGATAACAGTTCAATTTTATTCTTTATTTCATTTCTTCAAAAACCATTTTGTCGATGTTAAAGAGATCGCCTTCATCTACGAACTTCAATACATGCTGACCGGCACTTAATTTTATTGATTTTTTTACAACAGTCCAGTTTTGAAATCCTGTAGTATTTGGAACCGAGATTACTCCTGTTTGGTCAACACCGTCAGATTCAAGATGAAACTTTCCACTATCGTAAGACGAGGCAACATTGAACGATACCTGGTATGTTGCCGTTTTACTCACATTAACAGTATATGCCATCCAGTCTCCAACGTGTGCCCAACCTACGTTATATCCGCCTGCAGAACATTCCTCTATATCTACTCCCTGACTAAACCGATATTGACCACCCTGGTTAATACCATCGTTGTCATAGTAGGCGTCGCCAGCACAGCCGTTATCGAAGTCTTCGGCTTCTATTGTTCCCGGAATAGTGTGTGGTTTGTGGGCTTCCTGTTTCATCTCACAGACTTCCATAAACTTCCAACTGTAAGAAGAACCATCTTCCGAATTTAATAATCCAGCTTTAACACCTTCGGCAGGTTCGGTATTCAGGGACAATATCATATTCGGAAATTGCTTATTTGAAATTTTTAATAATTCGTTGTGTGCATCATCAATTTTCCAGAGTTGATTGTCTTTCCCGGCAAAATCAAAAATCGCAAGATCCTTATTAGGAATACTGCACTCCAATACTTTTTGATTATTTTCACGGTTCATAATTTTATAAATACCTTTGCCTTCAGATTCCAGCTTCCATTGGCTTGAAAGATCTTTTCTTTTTCCGATCAGCGTTAAATCCGAACCAAGTATTAAACTGCCTCCGTTATCTCGCGGAACTATATAATAATGCGGACTACAATTAAGTTGAGCAGACATACCAAGCGGTGAAATTTTACCATCGAAGTTAAGCTTTAAAACGTATGCCATTTCTTCGAAAGATATCTCAGGCAAATTAACTATCAACCCTTGCGTATCCTGTTTGAAATTTAACGGAAGGTATTTTCCTGCTTTGCCGTCTATAAGCTCAACGGATTTCAAGTTTTTTAAATCGATTCTATCTGAGGTCAATGTTGTTAGTGTTACTTGCTTCTGGTCCTTTTCCCAGTCGAGTAGTATTGCATAAAGAGTTGTATAATCTTTCGATCTTGTATAGCGAACATCTTTTGCAGTTCCCTCAAGTGGAGCTCCCATTACGCCGTGAGCAGCTCCCATTTTGGTTGCACCTTCACCGTATTTTTCCCAGGCACGAGTTGCATATACAGCTTCGCCATATTTTTTTAACCACGCACCCATTGCAAGTAAAATATCCTTTTGTTCCTGCGGTATTGCACCGTCGGATTTTGGAGAAATATTAAGTAACATATCCCCATTCTTGCTTATTCTATCTATAAAGCTATGGAGTATTGCTTTGCTCGTATAGTATGAAATTCCTTCTGTGTAGCACCAGCTTGAAGAACTAACAGCATCATCTGTAAGCCAGTAATTATCTGTAATATCCGGAGGGCCACCACGTTCGTAGTCCAGCACAGCACACTTGGTATTCAGACCGTCTTTAAATGTGGCTACAACAGGTTTATTCCATTCGTTTGCTTTATTATAATAGTAAGATAAAAATTGCAAAAGAACCGGTTGTGAAATAATATGCAAATTGAAATCCTGGTAAATGATATCAGGTTTATAGTTGTCAATAATTTCCTTGTGCTTCGCTAACCAGAATGCTTCGTTTTTTTCTTTTCCCTGCTGCCCGAACAGCATTTGAAGTTTTGGATCGTTTGTTTTAGGAACAGCTTCATAATATCCGGTAATGTTGTATGCATGATGCATTGAAAGGATTACTTTCATATTCTTCTTGCGTATGGCATCTGTTAATAAACCTACAAGATCTAGTTTCGGTCCCATATCTTTTGCGTTCCAGGGATTAACCTTGCTTGCCCACATCGAAAAACCATCGTGATGCTCAGCCACCGGTCCGGCAAATTTAGCTCCTGCATCTGCGAACAGCTGCGCCCATTCGTCAGGATCGAATTTACCGCCTTCGGATTTGAGTTTAGGTGCAAACTGAACAAAATTACCTTTCTTGTCCTTTGCACCGGTGATGAAATTATTGTACGGCCATTCCGATGGATCGCCGTAAGTTTCAATATGATGCTTATTTTCTGCTGAGCCTTTTATGTATATGTTACGTGGATACCATTCGTTTCCATACGCAGGAACAGAGTAAACTCCCCAGTGAAAATAAATACCAAACTTAGCATCTTTGAACCACTCGGGAACAGGAGTCGCTTTCTCCAATGATTCAAAGGTTGGTTGATATTCCTGCTTCTGTATTTGAGCTGAAACGTTACCGTTTATTCCTATTATTAATAGAAAAAGAAAAAATATACTTTTGTTTTTCATAACTATTTTATTTTAAAGTTGTTTAAAACATCTGTGACAAATATGACTCAAGATGATTTTTAATAGTTTGCAAGAAAATATTTTAAGATTTATTTAATGAATTATCATTAGATAGAATTAATATTAAAAACATTTAATATGTATATATGACTCCATTCAATTTCAATATTCAACACATTGTTCTGTCCACGTAGGACCATCGATATAAAACATCCCATCTTTGTAGTGAACAGGTTCAATTCCTAATTGAGGTGTTTTTTCCCACGGTTGCAAATCCGGACAGTAAGGGTATGGTCGTTTGTCGTACATAATATAATGACACGAACTCCATAATTGACCATCGGGACCTTCGAATAAAGCATTATGTCCTGTTTCGCAATAAGGATCTTCTGTATCCTGAAATTTCAGATCTGCATATCCACCGTCAATTGCCAATTCAGGGCGATAACCTTTTTTGCGAGTTCCAAAAATCGGTTTGCGCGATGCTAATTCCCATGGTCCAAGAGGTGATTTTGATTTTAGCAACCCGACCTCGTATCCACGTGTCCAGGTTGAGAAAAACATGAAATAAATTCCATCTCTTTTAATCACAAAGGGACCTTCAATTCCCCCAACCATCCAGTCGGGATTACCTGGCGATTTTTTATCAAGAAATTTCTGAATGCCGCCAATAAGTTTACCTTTGGACAAATCAATTTTCGCCTGAAAAAGTCCGTTACCACTGCAATAGAGATATGTCTGTTCGTCGGTATCCTCGAATAAAGTTGCATCATTATTATATTGAGGTGTTAATGGACCATTTACAAGTTTGTAGGGACCCGTCACTTCATTAGATGAAAACAACCAGATGCTGTGCGTTTTCATACCTTTGGGATCATCCTCGGTTACTTTTCCGCTGTTTACTGTAAGCCAATATTTGTTCTGGATATAATGAATCTCCGGTGCCCAGAAGCGACCGTTATAAGGACAATCGGGAGGTAATTTACTTGCATCTATAAGCCACGAAAGTTGTTTCCAATGGATAAGGTCATCAGAAACCAGTAATCTTACACCGGGATTAGGACCTGTCCACACCGGTAATGATGTTCCTGTGCAATACCACTTTTTACCAACTTTAATAATGCAATGATCACGCATTGCAATTGAAGTGTCTCTTGTAATTGGATTTGTATAACAGAAAATATATTTAGCCGTGCTATCAGTTGATGCATTTTTATTCGTTTGTTCCTGAGCAAAACAAATAGTAGTAAAAACAAAAAAACTCCAAAATAAAATGGGTCTAAATTTCATATTAATTTTCTCATATTTATTTATTAAAATCTATTGTCTTTCATACATACTTTCAGGCATTTTGAGATAAGTGTTTTCATAACCTCCATCGTCAACAATAACCTTAAGGAAAATAACTCCGGGATCCAACGGTTTGATGGTTAATATATGCACCCCGTCTGTTGAATGAGCCAAAGGAAGTATTGTCTCAGTCTCAATTATTCTTGCTGCGCCTGCCGGATACATTTTTGTGTAATTGTTTTTCCAGGTTAACTGATCATTAATATTCCATTGTTTTTCCATTCCACCGTCAAAGGAAGCTGCAACACTTTGTCCGCCTTTTTTAAATGGAAGTGTACTATTAAAAATAATTCTCAGTTTAACGCTGTCCGACTTTGTATTAAGTTTCATTTTGTACGTCAACAATGCGCCGTTTGTCTGTTCGGTATAAGGCATTAAAGCAATACCGGAAAGAGTTCTTCCAAGATCGGGTATGACAGTCCATTTTGTTTTTTCGGTTGCACTGCCTTCAAAATATTGTTCTGCTTCCATAACAACTACGCCGCACTTTTCATTAAATATATAACCGCCTTGTTTTGTTTCTTCCGGCGTTACACGAGTAATAATCGGCATAATGTTACCTTGCTTTGGTTCATCCCATGAAGTATATCCAATATGAGTTTGATCCATCATATGATTCCATTTGCCGCCTGCAATATTATGATTGTAATCATATGAAAGTTCAGCGTCGCGCTTAAAACAATATTCAACCCGGTCAGCCCAGTAGTTGGCTCTCAAATCTTTTTCGGAAGCTAATTTTGAATTCATCGCTGTTGAATAGTACATGTCATAAAGATTAGCCATTGCGCTCACAGGATGCAGTATCAATTCTTTGTACGCATCCTTATATGAATCAGGCATATCTATAAATAGTCTTAATGCTCTTGCTTCTAACGCCAAATAAGCATCTCTTACTTTCTTAAATTCGCCGCTTTGCAGGTTATAAGTTTTTTGATTCATCATTTCGGCGGAAACGCGGCTGTTAAACTTACAGTATGTACTTAATATATCTGCCGCTTCAACGGAAACTTCAGCACCGAATTGTTGTTCGCAAAATTTTATTGCATAATCTTGCAGGTTATCCTCATTAAAGGAATTTGGATTCCAAGCCATATTTAAAAAGAAATCAATCGGGTATTCATCAGGTTTCAGATCGCCCACATTCAAAATCCAAATTTTGTCAACGCCATAGCTATAAGTCAATTGTAATTGTTCCCACATATGAGCAATTTGAGTCATGTTCAGCCATTGGTAAGCTCTGGGGGCGCCGTGCAAATCAACATGATAATAAATACCGTAACCGCCGGGATGTTTTTTCTCGCCTAATTCCGGCAAGCGACGTACATCTCCCCAATTATCATCACACAATACAATTATCATATCATCAGGAACTTTCATTCCTTTATCAAAGTAAT
>Ga0210099_1000383_pt1 | contig 15341 bp, 15 predicted proteins | sample Joice_ThreeSqA_D_4_FD_184872 | JGI IMG/M metagenome (GOLD analysis project Ga0210099, IMG submission 184872) | Wetland microbial communities from San Francisco Bay, California, USA, that impact long-term carbon sequestration - Joice_ThreeSqA_D2... | ecosystem: Environmental > Aquatic > Marine >...
TACAGCCCGGGCACCGCAGTACATTCCATGGTCTTGGATGAAAGCGCATGCGTATCGATCCCGCCACAGGTCACCTCGGCTTTGTTATAACCTGCCGTGCCGGACGGGGTGACTTGCCAGTCTTGCAAGCTTGCAGCGATCAGTTTGCGCTGTTTGTCGTTGTATTGATTGAGTGGTTTGTTTTCGATCTTCTTGTGTTCGGCAAGTTCGGCGCACCAGACATCGGAAAAACTTTTCGGAAACCATTGCGCCAGGAAATTGCTGAGCAACTTCTTGCTGGTATGTTGATCATCCAGCAATGCCGCCATATCGCGATCTGGCAACAGATCGATGTGCAACGGTTCGCCATGCTGCCAGTATGATGATATCTGCAATATCGCCGGGCCGCTCAAGCCGCGATGAGTGACCAACATGTTTTCTCGAAAACTCTGTTTACCAAAACTTACCACGACATCGAGCGATATTCCGGTCAGGTCCGCAAAAGGTTTCCAGTCATCCGGCGCAAAAGTCAGCGGTACCAATCCGGGCTTGAGCTTGGTGATCGGTATACCGAATTGTTCGGCTACGTGATAACCGAACGGCGTCGCACCGGTCTTGGGTATGGACAGGCCGCCGGTTGCGATCACCAGTGCGGAGGCATTGAATTCACCACGTGAAGTATCGACGTGAAACTTATGCCCTTCCTTTTTCCCATCGCCATTTTCCGGCGACGGGTAATACAATATCTCACCGATCTCGCAGCCCATGAAGCGCCTAACACCTGCATCCTCGCATTCGCTGCGCAGCATCGCAATGATGGCATCCGAATCGTCGTCGCAGAACAATTGTCCCAGCGTCTTTTCGTGGTAGCCGATATTGTGCTTTTTCAACAGATCGTTGAAATCCTTCGGTGTGTAGCGCGCCAGCGCCGAGCGGCAAAAGTCCGGATTGGCCGAGATGAAATTGTCCGGTCCGGTGTTGATATTGGTGAAATTGCAATGCCCGCCACCGGAAATGCGGATCTTCTCAGCGAGTTTTTTGGAATGTTCCAGCAGCACCACGGAACGTCCCCGCTGTCCTGCCTGCAGGGCACACATCATACCCGCTGCGCCGGAACCGACAACAATCACATCTGATTTCATATGCGTGCCGTGGCGCTCCGCGAGATTATCCTGCAACCCTTGAAAATGACGATCGGGCTGGTGCGAAACGAATCGGAAGATTGGCAACTCACGTACGTAACGACCCGCCCTGTCATCAGGCCCCTTCCAATTCTTTCCACAGACATGAACCCATGCTTGCCTTGTCGATATCGGCAAGTTGCTGCGCATGCTCGGCAAGTTCTTCCGGACTGGCCTGCAATACGCGTATCTCTGGACGCGACGCATCGGATGATATGACTGCCGGCTGACGCACCTTGGTGTCTCGGTCTTCTCCGAGCAGACTCTCCTGTCCGCGTGTCATCGCGAAATAGACTTCCGCAAGAAGTTCGGTGTCCAGCAGCGCACCGTGCAGGCTACGATGAGTATTGTCGATCGCATAGCGGCTGCACAACGCATCCAGACTGTTTTTCTTGCCCGGGTGCATTTCGCGTGCAATCTTGAGGGTATCGACCACAACGTTCTGCAGTGGTGGCTGCCCGATCAGTTCCAGTTCGCAATTCAGGAAGCCGATATCGAATGGCGCGTTGTGTATGATCAACTCCGCCCCCTCGATGAATTCAATGAAGCCGGGCGCGATGTCGGCGAACTTAGCCTCGTTTTGCAAACGCTCGTAGGTCAAACCGTGCACCGCAACTGCGCCCGCTTCGATCTCCCTTTCGGGATTCAGATAACGATGGAACCGGCGCAACGATACCTTGCGCCCCTCCAGCTCGATCGCCGCCAGCTCGATGATTCGATGACCCTGTTTGGGATCCAGGCCGGTTGTTTCGGTATCCACCACGATCTTACGCATCGCCATAAATCCTTTTCTCGGGCGCATCGCTGCGTTGCGCGGTGCTCGAATCTCGCCGCACTTCTTGTGCTGTCTCCGATTCTGCGCTCCGGGCGTCTTGCGCTGCATCCCGAAAAACAGAATTTCTGAAAGTGTCATTATTCATAATTTTTCTCCTGCATCATTTCTACACCCCTATTCGCCAATTCATCGGCGCGCTCGTTGCCGTCGTGCCCGGCATGTCCCTTTACCCAAACCCATTCGATCCGGTGTTGAGTCGCCAACGCGTCCAGCCTGCGCCACAAATCTTCGTTCTTTACCGGCTTCTTGCTCGAAGTCTTCCATCCGCGCATCTTCCAATCATGAATCCAGGTACTGATACCCTGCTGGACATATTTGGAATCGGTGTGCAGGCGTACATGGCAATGCCGTTTCAATGCCTCCAGCGCTGCGATCGCACCCATCAATTCCATGCGGTTGTTGGTAGTGTTTGCCTCACCGCCGAATAACTCGCGCTCTTTCCCCTTGTTTCGCAACAATGCACCCCATCCACCCACGCCGGGATTGCCCTTGCACGCCCCATCGGTAAAAACTTCAACAATATCCTTGCTCATTCGTTATCGGTGTTATTCCGCTGGGTGATCCTGTTGTTGACCTTGGGTGCCGCAGGCATGAACTTTCTCACCAGGCCTTCGTTCCATTGCGGCTTGATCAGACGCATCCCGTGTACACGCTTCACAGCGTGCAAAAAATACACCCCGCCGCTCACTGCCCACCAGCGATCGCCGGCCGCCTCCATAAAGGCAAATCGATCCAGCCATTTGTTTTGGCGGAACGGCGGCGCATAGGCAGCAAAGCGGCCGGCCACCACTTCAAGGCCCAGCAACGCCAACCAGTCCTTGAGGCGCGGCAACGCGATGAAATCACCGCTCCACGGATATCCCTTCTTGCCGCTCATAGCACGACGCAACCCCCACAAACTTCTCGGATTGAAACCGCTGATGATCAGGTTACCCTCCGGCCTCAAAACCCGCGCCGCTTCGCGCAAGATCTGGTGTGGGAATTCTGCGAATTCCAGTATGTGGGGCATAATCAACAGATCCATGCAGTCGCAGTCGAACGGCAATTCTGCACAGATCAGGCGAATGTCATTCCCCCGCTGATTTCCTCCGTTGAAACGCAACGGCATCCGGTTACTGCGCAGAAATTCATGCTCCGGCAAACCAAGTTGCAGCGCGTTATATCCAAAGATATCGCTTACGGTACGATCAAAAAATTCCCGTTCGCGAGACAGCACATAACCGCCCTGGGGTGTGGCAAACCATTCGCTCAAACTTTGCGCAGATAAATTACAATCCGGCATCGACAATTTACGCTCCGTTGTATCCATGTTCAATATTACCGCCATCCCCGCGCTTCAAGACAATTACATCTGGGCCATCCACGAAGGCAAGCATGCTGCCGTGGTCGACCCCGGCGAAGCCGCGCCCGTGCTGGAGTTCCTGAACACCCGCGGCTTGCAACTGGATGCCATCCTGTGCACCCACCGCCACGCCGATCACATCGGAGGCATCTCGGAATTGCGCAAAGTATACAACGTCCCGGTATATGGGCGGCGACATCCCAACAACCCGCACATCACACATGACCTGCGTGAAGGAGATCAACTCAAACTCGAGCCGTTCGGCATCGAATTCGACATCATCGAGATTCCCGGCCACCTCAACGATCACATCGCATATCTCGCGCCGGAAATATTGTTCTGCGGCGATGTATTGTTCGGCGGTGGTTGCGGCAGGAATTTCGAGGGCAGTCCTGCCCAGTTGCACCACTCCCTGCAGCGGCTTGCGCAACTACCGGACCAAACCCGCGTGTACTGCGCTCACGAATATACCGCCGCCAATCTGCGCTTCGCGATGGCCTGCGAACCGGGCAACTCGGCGCTGCAACAACGCGTTACAGCCACGCAACATCTGCGCGCGGCGAACCAGATCACCCTTCCCTCTACCATCGCACTGGAAAAAGCCACCAACCCATTCCTGCGTTGTACCCAGCCGGAGATCATCCGCACCCTGCAACAACGTGGTCTGACCGACACCGCCGAACTCGGCGTGTTTACTGCCATGCGCGAATGGAAGAACCATTTTTGATTGCGGCGAGTCCTGTTCTAGTTTATCCTGCGCGCCCTTTCGGATAACCAGCGACTTGGCGGCTTAGACGCCTAGTCGATTGGCTAGTAGTTTCACCAGAGGTGGATGACAGGTTTAAGTCGCACGCCTGGACAATACGTCGTGTAGCGGCTTGTTTCGGCGCAGGCTAACGTGAGCATGCGAACGTTAAGCACATCAGCGCGGCCGTAGCCAAAGCGTGTTCTGAAAGTTAAAGTGAACCATCTGGAGAGGTGGATGAGTGGTTTAAGTCGCACGCCTGGAAAGCGTGTTCAGGGTAATACCCTGACGGGGGTTCGAATCCCCCCCTCTCCGCCAAATTCAAAACCTCTACCTGATGTACTTAAGTACCATACAAATAGACTTCTGAATGTGATAAGTTTCCATTGCAGACTTCTATCTTGCCAGGTATGGCGCTACCGGATTCAAAAACCAACAACAAAACAGAACAGAAGGACTTGCCAACACGGTGCTAACAACCAAATCGTTCGCTTATGATAAAAGACGATGACATCATACAATTGTATGGAAGTATTTTGAGTGTTCCTCATGGTTTGGAAGACTCCAAGATATTGGGCAATGCATTACAGATATTCCGAGGGGTAAATAACGTATTCCATAAAAATTGCACTCGTCATCTGGAGCTATTCAGCAGGTTTCAGGTTATCCCGAAACACTGTTTTGATTGTTATAAGGTCTTAATCACACCCGGAAACATAGTGGATTTTTTTAAACTCCTGATGGTTTTTGACAAGATCGAACTTCCAGAAGATAAAAGAAGAAAATGCCTGGTAGAGACAAGAGAGAATAGTTCAGGATCATACAAGGGCTTGATCTACTGCAAAGGCATCGCGGAAGCGAAAGAAGTTTCACAGTATTTACGAAAGGTGATTTCAGACAATATCTCGTCTGATGTCGGCGTCACCTTGCAAAGAGGTTGCTCGCCGTACGGGCACGCCTATCCAGGGTACGCTCAAATAAAACCTGGTAGTGTAATTATGCAATACAGAAAGTCATGGCAAACCCATGAAGATTATTTTGACAAACATTATTCTATTGTTAGCACTACAGACGAAAATATACCTAATGCCGAGAACGATATTCTTTATGAAAGTACTGACGGTTTGACAAAATATACAAGGAGAGAGATTTACTGCCTGAATTATTATCTGAGATACGCAGCTACGATAGGCGATACGAGATACCTTGCCATCGCTGGAAAGACATTGCCGCCAATTCCAGGTCTAACACGTCCGCACGCTTCCGCTAACTCGAATAAAAATTAATGATCGAGGATATTATCAATGCATATCGAGTTTGCTTCACATTGCTCATAATGATGGCGACCAAATAGTCGCCATCATTATTTTAACTTGAAGAAATACAAACTTGTAAGTTGTTAAGAAAGAAGTGCCTTTGACACATCCTTACCAGATTGCTGGTTTGCTGCTTTTCCTGCGCTGACAATAATAACCTGGCGCTTGCGCACGGGAGAGCAATTCCTGAAAGCATCCATTCGTAAATTGCGGTTATGTGTCGTGCAACGCATGTGACCACCTTCCGCTTTGTGACTCTGCAAATATTTTTCTGCCAACGTTTAGCGCAACAGCCCGTCCGAAGTCACCGGCTGTTTGCGCAGAATGCCCGCAGGGCAGAACTAAACTATAACTGTGTTTCGTTTGCCGATCAGTGAAGCAAATACAAAGAACAGCAGATCACCGCATACAGATACCGCTCTTCCGAGCAGGACAACCAGCAGCAGGTCTGCTCCCGCCACTTGACCCTGCAACAGGAACAGCACCACGAACTCTCTGACACCCAGTCCCGCGGGAGCACCCGGCGTGAGAAACCCCGCCATCCATGCCAATATATAAGCGCCACCCATAGCAAACCAAAGCGATACATTCGGTAATGATAGCGGCGAAACGATCTGTATCAGGCCGACAAATAGTGCGGACGAAATGCTGAAAAATAGCAAATACCATGCAAACGCTTTTGTTGCGGCCATCGTTGCATAGAACCCAAGCAATGATGCAACAGCAATCGCCACCACGAAAAAGCTGATGCCGACATTTAACAATGATATGTTTGCATCAACCAACGGCAGAGCGAATATGCCCAACACTGCCCCTGCAAGCGTTACCAAACCCAGTTCCCATATCGTCGATTTCGCCAACGGCCAACCCGGGAATCCATCCGCCATGCCGATCGCCTGCCTCCCGGCAAGGTGAAAAATGTTGCCGGGCACATACTTGGCCAACTGGGAAATACCATAGGTTTTGATGGACCAGCGAAGTGTCATGTTGGCGCCGAATTGCCGCAACAGATTCCACCAAGCCATGGCCAACATCAAGCTGGACAGGCCATAGATAAACGATAAAACAGCAATTGCTAACCACTCGATCCAATTGAAGCGGGTGAAATCGATTTCAGAACCGTACGAACGCAGCCGCAGCAAGACAAAAACGATACCTGCGAACGCCAGGGCGCCACCGGCCCAATGCAGGCCCTGTTTTAAAGACAATGACATTTCATGCACACGAGTCCAATGATTTAATTTCAAGCGCGAGCAAAATGTATCTGCTCGCCGCTTCCATGTTCCATGAAAGCAGGATACAGCTTCCTGTGTTTTCTGAATTCATGTCATTCATCACGTTTTGCGTATACCGCGATCTGGTTCGCACCAAACAGAAAACGCCGATACGAGATCAGTTTCAAACCGGCTTGAACGCCAGCTGATTCCAATTTCGCCTGATCCAGAAGATCTTCATGTTCCTCATTCGCATGCTTGCTGAACAGACCTATGGCAGCCCCCAGATCATGGATCCAATCGACAGATGGATGTGGCGTGGTCACTACCAGGAGAGCCTCATCGGAATCTTTCAGATGTCCTGACAGGGTGCGCAAAAAACCCGCAGGGTCGCTGACATGCTCGATCACAGCCAATGAGATTATGGAATCGAATTTTTCGCCCGCCTGTGGCAACTCGGACATGAAGCGGTGAAGAGGAAATTTATTGCGCGCTTGTTGCAATGAGGGCTCATCCTGATCCACACCAAGGTATCGGTCGCTGGGTACAAGCGCGGCAAGCGCTCCCGAACCGCAGCCAAAATCCAGGACCTTGCCACGAAGAAAGGGTTTTGCAACCTCAAATCGTTTATCCCGCAACCATGGTGACAGCAATCCTTCCGCACCCTGGTCAGCCATGCTTGTCACCCCTGGAGCCACTGTTTTCCTTCTGGGAAAGCACCGCGACCTTGTAGCGCACATCCTCGATCAGCCTTCGATTCGCCGCCAGCAGATCCGCCACAACCGCGATCAACAATACCTGGAAACCCACGCTTAACAGCAGTCCTGCCAGAATGAGCGACTGGACATGACCTTCGCCTTCGCCGCCAAAAAACTTCCAGAGAAAGCGCAGTCCGATCAGAAAGCCCGCGCTGAATATCACCACACCGATGATGCCAAAAAAGCGGAACGGCCGATAGATGATGAAGATACGGACGATGGTGACGATGCTGCGCTTGATGTACGACGGAATGCTCTTCACAAGACGGGACGGGCGCAATTCCTTGTTTACCCGGACCGGCACTGACGTGATGGCCATGTTTTTCTGCCCGGCCTGGATGATCGTTTCCAGTGTGTAAGTATAGTCGTTGAACACCATCATGCGTTGCGCGGCAGTGCGGCTCATTGCGCGAAATCCGCTGGGAGCGTCCGGGATTTCTGTCTTGCTGGCCACCCGCACGACCCAACTGCCCAACTTTTGCAACAGTTTCTTCAGCGGGGAAAAGTGTTCGATGGTTTCGATCGGGCGTGTGCCTACCACGATGTCGGCGCGATGTTCAAGGATCGGGGCCACGAGCGCCGGGATGTCGTCCGCGTTGTACTGATTGTCAGCATCGGTGTTGATGATGACTTCGGCTCCCAGGTTCAGGCACGCATCCAACCCGGTCATGAATGCCTGTGCCAATCCCTGGTTGCGTGTATGACGAACGACATGATCCACACTGTTCGCCTTGGCAACTTCGACCGTGTTATCTTCGCTGCCGTCGTCGATGATCAGCCATTCGACGACATCAAATCCTTCCACATGGCGTGGCAGGGCAGCCAAAGCGATTGACAGGGTCTCGGCCTCGTTATAGCAGGGAATTTGTATGATCAGCTTCATGGCTTTGTACACTGGAAGTTGTGTATGTACCTCTTGAAAAATCTTCAATTACCATGCTGACATGCATGGCCACCTCATTGGACTGATTACCGGCGGCAGACATATCTGGTATTTCTCAAACCGCATGAGTATGCTTGCAGTCAGAGACCGCTTTGTATTGCACTTTCCTTAAGCGGTCAGCGTTAAATTAGTCACCGATCTCAGTCTGCAATGTCCCGCCATATTCACAGAGTGAATTCCAGCCATTGTCAGAGTTAACCATATTTCGCCACTCAACAACAATCGGCAGTAATTCGCGAAGCAGGATCAAATACGACTACTCCTCGAAAGCAATCTGACTGACTTGGTTGAGATCTAATAACACTATACCGTTTGCGTTGTAAAGAAGGTTGCTTTTGCTCGTAATGAATGCAAACACCTTCCTCAAAAACAATCCCCTTTCCGCAGTTCTGCGATAGCCGATGTATTGACTGGATAACCACCTGTTGTAAGTATTTCCTATGTTGTTACCGCCTTCTTCCCACATGATATAACGTATTCCCTGCCCTTCTAAGTAATGAACCATGTCGTTAACATTTCCATTGAACGGCATGTCCAGCCATGGGTTCAGCAGACTGATACTCATGATCGAATAGATCGGGTTTCTGGAAAAATCGAGATGCATGGGAACGCTGATCCATACAAGTATTTTCTGCCCTGGCAGGGTTTTGTACTGGATCCCGCGTATCAAATTCTTGAAATCGGTTGAGATTACGTAAGGCTGGTGTTCTCTGTATAGATCCCAATCACGAATTGGATACGAAAGCGTCATGTGCTGATAATAAGCCCGCTCGATACGTTCGACGAAATTATTCCAAAACAAAAATATAACCAATAGTGGCATAGACATCACGGCCATCTTCATGCCGGGGCTTGGAGCGTATGCCGGTTGAGTTGACTTGGAAACCGCCAAGGATGTCGCCAGCCAGGCAAATGGCAGAATCGCAATCAGTATTGGACAGGTATAACGAACCGCCACATCCGGGGCAACAACGATGCCGTTGAAGAAATAGGTGAGGATACCGGCGGCACAGGAAGCCGTAGCAACCAGAAAGTAACCGCGTTGAGATAGCGCGATCTTTCCGCGAACCGCAATAAACAAACCATAAGAACCTGCCAGAAATAGCATCAGTACTATCAAGCCGTAGCTCAAGTAAGACCCGCCATAAAACAGATCCGCTGTGGAAAACAGAACGGAAATATCCCCCTGAAGCGAGGTAAATGTGTTTGCCGCTTTTACTCCCGATGGATGCAAGGCCAACTTCAATCCCGAGGCAAAGTTGGCAGCATGCAGCGCCAGCCAGGGTGATAATGCCAGGGGGACACTCAACCCGATCAAGCTGCATATCTTCAAACTCATCCGCTTGTCTTTAGAAACAAATACCAGTCCGGCAAAGAAGAAGGTGCAATAAGCAAGTGCATAAATCAGGAACGAATTTTTCAGCGCGAGCAATCCGGCCATGAGGAGCCCGATTATGACTACTGTCATTTTCGGGATTTCACTGCGATCAGGCTTTTCCATCTCTTCCAGCAGTTGGTTGCTGGCAATAATTATCCCCAGAATCATTGCCGAGCCCAGATAAATCGGCGAGACGTTGACGGATTGCGGATTGATGAATATAAAACCGAGAAGCGCAAATACCGTATAACTCCAGTGCAGATTGAATTGTCTGCCGAGTGCAATCAGCAACAACCCCGTCAATGCATAGCTGAATACGGCATCCAGGCCTTGCAAATAATCGACGGAAAAACCAAGCAGAACGAAGCCTTGCAGGAAAGCATGTGCTCCAAGGCTGTCGGTGCCCAGGATTTCATAAGGATTTCCCGCCAAAGTACCGGTTTGCAGCATCCGAAACGGCCTGGGCATATAAGTGTAGAAATCATCGCCATTATTGAAAGCCTCTACCGGAAGCAGCGTAAATGCATAAAATCCGACAACGATAATAAGCATGCCGATTGGCAAGATATGCCCGGGCTTGATCTTCCATTTATCCAGAATGTTAAAACGACCGGTGCGCCATGCGGCGATCCACGGTTTGGCATTCGCCATGAAATGGATCGCACTGAAAGCAAGTCCGGACAAAAACAGGATCATCAACGCGGCCGGATATGCCAACCGGACAAGATTCAGCACACCGCCAAGGAAAATCAGGCATGCGATACCGACCACAGACAGGAAGGCAAAGTTATCCTTGTCACGAATATCAGTCCACTTAACGAGTGCATACCCCCATCCATAACAAGCAAACAAAAGGAGCGTGTATGCAACTATGGACAGGTACGTCATTTGATGAGATATGTATCATTGATCATTGAGATGGCCCCGCCGGCTTTGACAGACTTCCCATATGTTAAGTGGAAGCTTTGAGGTTTATTTACCAAGATGCTATTAATGAGCCGGCTGAATTTCAGTGGCACTGAATTTGAATATCAGTTTTTGATACACGCAAGTCATCGATATTCGACGTTTCAAGAAATGCGCGTCTCGTCCGACATTGGCAAGGTACCCAGTAATGCAAATTGACCCCTCACCATTGAATCCGGAAATCAGTGCGCCAAAGCGGATTTCACTCCCTTGAACTTGCTTTCCTGGCCAGGGTTGACGATATGGATCTCGCCACCCATGTATTTGTGGTTGCGGCACGCGTAATAGACTGTATCGGGTGTTTCGGCAGTGGGGGTAAATGTGACGATGCCTTTATAAGTGAAATTTCCTTTGACGCCCTCGGTCAGCGTGGACGCACCCCAACCCACTCCTTTGGTAGCAAGATAGAAATCGTGCATGACGCCGGTTTCGACATCGAATGTATAGGTCTTTCCGCGCACCAGAACCAGTGAACCGCCTTGTACGTCATTAACGACAAAACCGGTATCGGATCCCTTTCCATAATAGGGGTGGGTTTTATCCTTGGTGGCCGATGTGATTGTAAAATCGGCCGGCCCCGCCTGTGCAGCATCGTCAGCCGAGTCTTCTGCAAATGCCGAAGTCGTGCCAGCCAGGAACAGCGCAAAAGCCAAGAGCCATTTACTACAGCCAGATTGAAACTTCATAACCAATATCCTCATTTTTTTGCAACGGTATGGCATATATTGCCCGTCACTGAAGCGTATTACAATAGCCAGCAACTACAAAACGATTTCCGGAGTTCGCGATATGTCCGATCCATCCAATCTACTGATGTTGCGCGACAAGCTGCGTGCATTCGCGAAGGCACGCGACTGGGACCAGTTCCATTCGCCGAAGAACCTGAGCATGGCGCTGATGGTAGAGGTCGCCGAACTGATGGAACATTTTCAGTGGCTCACTGAAGCGCAATCGGGCAATCTTTCCGCCGAAAGCAAAACGGTCGTCGCCGAAGAGCTGGCCGACATTCTGTTATATCTGGTGCGCCTCGCCGACAAGCTGGAAGTCGATTTGCCGGAAGCCGCGCTGCACAAGCTTGAGAAGAACGCGGCGAAATATCCTGCAGAACAGGTGCGCGGAAGCGCGAAGAAGTATTCCGAATACTGAATGACTTGTTATGCGTTGAAATCGGAGTCAACAAAATGATACTTGTTACCGGATTTGGACCGTACAAGGAAAAGATCAATGCGTCAGGCAAACTGATAGCTTCGCTTAACAATGATCTTCCGGACGAACTGGGTCATTTAAAACCGGAACTGCATTTTGAAGTCATAGCTTGCAAAGATGCCTCACGAGAAACGCAGCACATGTATCTCGAGGAGCAACTGAAGGTACTGTTACAAAAACACAATCCAGAAATATGTTTGTTTACCGGCCAGGCGCCGTCGTATAACAAGATTACCATCGAAAAAGTAGCGATCAATTCATTCTTGGGAGAGACCATAGACCCGGTCAGACCGGTGGCTTCTGGTCTGATATTCCGGGACTTGATACCTTGATATCTGAGCTTGAAGGCAATGACATTCCCGCAGCATATTCATTTTATGCTGGACAGCATTTATGCAACCATATTCTGTATTCCAGTTTGTATTTTGCCGGGAGCCAGACAAAACCACACCGGTCAGGCTTTGTTCATATCCCGGTTCTGCCGGAACAAACCATAAATTACCATCCCGACTCCCCCAGCATGGCCCTGGATGTATCAAGAAAAGCGCTGAGTATCGTCATCAACCACATTGCACAGGAAGCCATGCATAGCTGTCACTTTCAACCGGCGCCAAAGGACGCGCAAATTAAGTGAGCATTATCCGCTTGCATTCCCTGCAAAATTCTCCGGCATGTTCCATATGAACAAGGGAATCACCATACAAATGCCAAACAAGACTGGGCTGGCTTTTATTACGGCGGTGGTAATGCTGCTGTCCGGTTGCAATTTCGCTTCATATGCCGCGAGCCGGGAGAGTGCCGCTGCGGGACAACGGCAAACCCTGGTGCATGACGGGATCGAGCGCAGTTATGTAATACACATACCGCGTGATCTGGCCAAACATACCAGGCTGGTACCGCTTGTTCTGGTTCTGCATGGCGGCGGCGGAAATGCCGACAACGCCGCAAGGATGACAGGCTTTTCCGGGAAAGCCGAAAAGGAAAACTTCATCGTTGTCTATCCCGAGGGAACCGGCCGGTTCAAGGGCAAACTGCTGACCTGGAACGCGGGTCATTGCTGCGGCTACGCAATGAAGAACCGGGCGGATGACGTAGGCTTCATCAACGAACTGATCGACAAGCTTATCAAGGATTATCCGGTCGATGCCAAGCGGGTCTACGCAACCGGCATGTCCAACGGGGGCATGATGACTCACCGTCTCGGCATCGAGCTATCAAACAAATTCGCAGCGATCGCGCCTGTCGTCGCGACGCTATTCGGTGATGAAATCAAGCCGCAGCATCCGGTATCCGCCCTGATGCTCAACGGGATGCTGGACAAGTCCGTTCCCAGTCTGGGCGGCCCGCCGGGCGGGCGCTTCCCGGATGCGTGGGACGGCACACTGGCAAAGCCCGCGCTGGAACAAGCCGCATTCTGGGCCAAGGCAGATGGTTGCGCGAATGCTTCTGACCGGGTTGATAGGGAAGCATTTATCCTGACGCAGTACCATTGCCCTGCCGGCAGGGCTGTCGAGATTTACCTGATCAAGGACAACGGCCATGCATGGCCGGGCGGACAACAGGGCAGTCGCATGGGCGACGAACCAAGCCCATCCCTGGACGGCACCGACGTCATTTGGGCGTTCTTCAAGGCACACGCGATATAGCAACATGCATGGACATCAGTCCGGCAGACATTATTGCGAACGACCAGGCAACGCCGTATTGCGACGGCATTCGGATTTCAATATGCACGCTTGACAAAAGAACGTTCGTTCTCTACAGTACAGCACATTCGTTCTGTACCGAGATTGCCATGACTGATTCCAACACACCCGATTTCAACCCCAGGGACAGCGAGTATCTCGCCAAACTCCAGGACTATTACGCCGACTGGAAAAACATCCCCTCATACGCCAAGCTGTGCGAAGTGTTCGGCATCGCTTCAAAATCCTGGGTCAAGGCCGTGCTGACACGCTTGAGCGCGGCCGGCTTCATCGAACGCACTCCGGATGGGGCATGGATCCCCTCCCGCCAGTTCTTTGCGCGTCCATTGGCCGAATCCTCGGTTCAGGCCGGGATGCCGGTTTCGGTCACCGAGACCCAGGGCGAGCATTTCGTCATCGACGAGATGCTGATCGACACGCCATCCGAGACCACGCTGATCCCGGTCAGGGGCGATTCGATGATCGAGGCGGGCATCCATGACGGCGATGTCGCCGTGGTGGAAAAGCGCAACCTTGCCAATGCCGGCGACATCGTGGTGGCTATAGTGGATAACGAATTCACGCTGAAGACCCTGGACAGGGAGCGCGGCAAGTATATCCTGCGCCCGGCCAACCCGGCCTATCCGGTCATCCGCCCGCAGGGCACGCTGGAGATATTCGGGGTACTGGTCGGCCTGATACGCAAGTACAGAAAGTAGATCATGCTGCCCTCCATACATTCCGGCCGTACAGGCCGGCAAACACGACGCACCGCGCGCGGTCTGCTGTCGCTGACCCATCCCAACAAGGAACTGTTCCGCCGCCAGCGCGCCCTGCTGCGCGGTGCCGTGCCGGCGGGCTTCCCCTCGCCTGCCGATGATTATGTCGAGCAGCGCATCAGTCTGGACGAGCATCTGATCCAGCACCGTGAATCCACATTCTTCATGCGCGTGGCGGGCGACTCGATGCGCGGCCTCGGCATCTTCGACGGCGATCTGCTGGTAGTGGATCGCGCGCTGCCAGCCGAACACGGCTGCGTCGTGATCGCAGTGCTGGATGGCGAGTTCACCGTGAAGCAATTGCTGCACACCGCGGAAGGCCGGGTATTGCGCTCGGCGCACCCGGGCTATGCCGACATGCTCATCAAGCCGGAACAGGACTTTGCCATTTGGGGAGTGGTGAGTTGGAATATTCATAAGGTTTAAATCATGCGTGCCATCGCATTGGTAGACTGCAACAATTTCTACGTCTCCTGCGAACGGCTGTTCCAGCCGAAACTGGAAGGCAAGCCGGTGGTGGTGCTCTCCAATAACGACGGCTGCGTGGTGTCGCGCTCGCAGGAAGTCAGGGACCTCGGCATCAGGATGGGCGTGCCGTGGTTCCAGTTGAAAGACCTTGCCAAACGCCACGGCATCATCGCCCTGTCCTCCAATTACGCGCTGTATGCCGACATCTCCAACCGGGTGATGCGGCTGCTGTCGCAGTGCTGCCCCGGCCAGGAGATCTATTCGATCGACGAATCATTCCTGGACCTGACCGGCATGGCCGACCTGACCGCGTATGCGCAAACGATACGCAGTACCGTCAAGCAATGCGTCGGTATACCGGTGTGCGTGGGCATTGCGCCAAGCAAGACTTTGGCAAAACTGGCCAACCATGTCGCCAAGAAACACAAGCAGTTTCACGGCGTCTGCGATTTCAATACGATGACGACACGCGTGATGGACAACCTGCTCGCCAAGATCGAGGTCGGCGAAGTATGGGGCGTGGGCAGGCAAAGCACTGGCCGCTTG